>ENA-UOTX01001054-UOTX01001054.1-compost-metagenome-genome-assembly--contig:-NODE-1054-length-23301-cov-13.952850_pt1 | contig 23301 bp, 18 predicted proteins | sample MGYA00238143_ERZ746982 | MGnify/ENA primary metagenome ERZ746982 (study PRJEB28758, sample SAMN06268862) | compost metagenome | isolation source: single cell | place: USA: California, Emeryville, Joint... | reverse complement strand
TCACCGTTTCTTCCGAAGATGTGGGTGATGTATTCATCAGGGCCGAGTTCAATGACTTCTTCTTTGCCTCCCTTCCAGTGGCTGCCGAGGTGCTTGCCTCCCTCAACAACGATGTTTGGTCCGAAGACGAAGTAGTCAGCCTTCCATCCGAAGATGAATTTGTCGTCGTGGTAGATGGTGAGTTTCCAGATCTTGTAGGTGCTTGGTGGGTATTTGGCAAGGATCTTTTCATCGCTGAAAGGAACGGTGTCACCGTGGGTCTTTCCTCTCTTGAATTCTGCTTCCTTGAAGGCGCCTCTTGGTTGGAAGATTGGCTCGATGATCAAGTCGAGGTTGTGGATGTGACCACCGAGACCTCCTCTAAGGACAGCGAAGTGTTTGCCGAAAGGAGCATGGGCTTTGAATGAGTCACCTCCCTTGCCACCGAATTCGAAGGATCTGCCCTTGTTGGTTTTGAAACCGAGGCGATCGAAGATGTCTCCGCTTCCACCGAAGACAGTGGTGAGGAATTCATCTGGGCCGAGTTCGATGCATTCTTCCTTGACACCAGGATGGACGTGGGTTCCGATGTGCTTGGCACCCTTAACGACGATGTTTGGTCCGAAGACGAAGTAGTCAGCTTGGAGACCGAAGACGAACTTGTTGTCGTGATAGATTCTGAGGTGGCTGATCTTATGAGCACCGCCATAAGCTTGGAGAGCGCTCTCGTCGCTGAAGTTAACGGTGTCAGGGTGTCTCTTTCCTCTTAAGAATTGGTCAGTGGTTGGTTTGAATGGCTGGAATCCACTGATCCAAGGAAGAGGATCAACGTGTAAGTTAAGGTTGTGGATGTGTCCGCCGAAACCACCACGGAGAGCGCTGAAGTGCTTTCCGTATGGGGCCTTGAGGGAGAATGGGTTGCCACCGGAGCCACCGAATTCCCAGGATCTGCCGGCAGTGGTTCTGATACCGAAGTGATCGTAGATATCACCGGCTCTTCCGAAGATTTCAGTGATGAATTCGTTGTCTTCGAGCTTAATGATGCTGGTTTGGGCACCATGGACTTCCTTTCCGAAGTTTTGTGGGCCAGCAACGGTTTGGTTGTAGCCATAGACGTAGTAGACGGCTTGGAGACCAACGATGTTCTTTGGGGTGTGAACAACGATAAGTTCCTTGATCTTGTGAGGGGCACCAGGGTACTTGGAGAGGATGGATTCATCGTCGAACATTTTGGTGTCAGGATGGCTCTTACCATGGAAATAGTTTTCAGAACTGCTCCACATATTGAGATTTTTTTTTTTGGATTTGCTTTGATTTGATTTAATATATTATAATCGATCTTCCAACTCAGTATTTATAGACGAGTGCTACGTGTGTCAAATCCGAATTAATTTATTATTCAGGAAGTATTGTATTTAATCGTGTTCTGCTTAGAAGCTTCTTTTTAACAACAAAATCTCCCCTACCCCCACATCATGAGCCAGTTTTTTGTAGAACTCATCAATATTCAACATAAGCTTTTTGCTTGTAGTTTCTTCAACAACAATGCTTCTCTAAAGGCTCAGAGTTTCCCAAAGATTTAAGACTGCGTGTTAAAACTGAAAGCCTTGCATGGCGGGTTCTGAATATTATTTCTAATAACGTAACAGCTGTAAATTTTGAGCAATATCCCTTCATACTAGTGAGTCAGGAAGAAACAATATTTTTCAGTATTAGTTCATATTTCACAGAGATTTTTCACAGATTGTTTATTTGTTCTTAGCAGCGCATCGGAGACTGCCAGAGTTGACAGTAATTCTCACTTTCTAGCCATGGAAAGGCATCCTTTTTTCTGGTAATAAAACTTCCAATGCCCTCAAATGCAAGTTTTCCTTGTCCAAACGTCTTGTCCTCCAACATGAATAGAAGAATCATATCTACAACTCAAATAAGGTACGTACCAGGGGGTTTTTGCGGTTGCTACAAGAGAGAGAGAATAAAAAAGAGAACTTTTAAGAAATTTTCTAGAAGCTGAACTGATATTAATGACTTAGCTCAGCCTATTTCTTAAAGAAACTAACTCGAACACTATTCTAGTAACTTAGTTTCACTCTTTCATGCTAATATAGAAGATGGTTTTGCTCTGTGCTAACACAGTGAATCTTTCGATGCACGTATCTTCGCAAAATAATAGAATTAATTCTGTTAAATTTTAAAGAACATTTAAGACAGGTTCTATTAGAACACCTGAAAGATTCTATCTTTATGAAATAATTTGAAACCAGCAAAGATATGAACTTTTGCTCCTCACGGGAATGAAAGTTCTGTCTTTCAGACTTGCCAGCTCGTTTGGATTGTAACTTAAAGGCTTCTGGAAATAAAAAGATTTTACTCCAAATTTTTTGAGTTAATGGCCTCATTTGTAAAGAGGTTTCTTGGTAATGTCCTATAACCTGCTCCAGTCTAACTACAGCAGCATTTAATACTCGTTTGCATGCTATTGAAAAATATTGCTCAGATATATTGTGAATTAGACTTCTGTCATTCTCATTCGTTCGAAGTCCAAAGGATTTGAACTTTCTCAAGTCCTTGAATGCATTTATTTATCCGGCGAGTTTGAATGCGTTGCGAACAAAAAATTCGCAAGTATAATTGCATCGATCAAGATGAACTTTGACCACTTTCAAGAATTTTTATGGAAAAGATTGGTTGATAAAGCTGTAGCCTCCAATTCTAAGATTAAATGAAAATGAAGTTACTCGACTTACAACCTCCTCTCATAATTGATTAAATTCTAGCAGCATTCACAATTATTAACCAATTCAGAAATTTAACGCGATGGAAAGTAGAGTTGAAGTAAGAACCCGAGAGCGGAGAGAATCTGATAACGAGTCAGATGATGCTATTATGATTAGAGAAGAGGACCTGATGGTGGCTCATGATAAAGAAGGAGAGACTAGCCCAAATGGTAGTGAGAATGAAGGCGCATTTATGGAAAGAAATAATTTTCAGATGTTCCAGATGCCAGAGGAGATTGACGCACAAGTTTATAATTTCACTGGAGATTTTCCGAGAGAAGATGATCCAAGGGAAGAGAGTAAAGTCAGCAAAGACAACAATGCTGTATTTGGAGGTGCACAAGCGATCGGAGCCACCCGGCTTTCAGAATCATTAGATGCGATCGCCTATGATACTATTAATGCTCAAGATCAAGCTGTAACTCAAGAGCACTCATTACCTCAGGAGCCTCAACAGAGAGAAATTCTTGAAAAATCATTAAAGCGGATCATCTACGATAAGAAATTTCAGAGGTTCTTCCTAATCCCAGTAGACTCAAGCATCAGTAAAAAGAAGCATGAAGTCTTGATTGATGAAAGATTCTACTCAGAGTTTGCTAAAGTTTTCATGCTTCTTACGTCAAAGCCAACATTAGAGAAACTTGAATTTTACTCTTGTCACTTCTCTCCACAAAAACAAAAAGAGTCAAAATCACAAGAAACTGATCTAGACTTACAATACGAAACACAATTTCCAAATGTCCAAAGCCTTGCACTCCGATCCTCACAGACTGATGAAGAATCTTTTCGATTTCTCTTAAAATCCTTACCGAAACTTAAAAAGTTCGCGTTAACAGACTACAAGGGAGAGAATTTGTTGGAGCTACTCAAAGTCCTTGAAAAGCTTGTGCCTGAATTAGAACTTGAAAAGTTAGATATTTCAGGGGCCTTGAGCCTCTTTGACCCTATCGATGAAGAAGACCAACCGACAAAGGGCAAACGGCAGCCAACAGAGTACGAACGACAGCTAATGGCCTTGCTGGAACCTCTTTTGAAGAAAGAGGGTTTGAAGAGTCTTAAGCTCTCAGAAAATAAATTCTCATCTCCATTCACTGATTATTTGACAAAGAGTTTGGTGTCAAGCAAGTCATTAAGATCATTATCATTAGCCGATTGCTTGATGAGCTCTGCAGAGCTGAGAACGCTCATGAAATCTAATTTCTCTTCGATTAAGAAATTAATCCTTGGGGGAAACAACTTCGAAGGTCTCACCCAGGAAGACTTGCGTGACTTCCTTGGTGGAATTCCAGGTCTGACTAAACTTAATCTCAGACGTTGTTCTTTGAACTTGGGGCAGGTTGAATGGCTACTCAGCAAGAGCCCCAAGACCTTGGAAGAGGTTGACCTTTCTGACAATGATCTTGGAGATCAAATCTTCAAAGTATTATTGCCCTTGAAGTTGAAGCGTCTCACATTGCAAAACTGTAATCTCACTTTCCAGGGTGAAATCGAACTGCCAAACAGCTTGAACTATCTCGATGTAAGCAATCAAGCAAAGTTCCGAAACAGGGAGAGTGCGAAAGAAGCAAAAGAGATTATTCTAACATTAGCCCGTAATTTGAAAACTCTAACAGTGGTATGCTATGGCATCGAGCTTGGAGTACAAGATTCGATCCTACAAGAGTCCGTAATAACCACGCTCGATAGTACAGAAACTGCTACCGAGAATAAGGCGCTACCATTGTCACAGAGGCTTCAGTCTGGTGAAATTTTAAGCAAGGCACGTCTAAACGCTGACTTAGTCGAAGATGACTTCAAAAAGCATTGCGATCGAAAATTCGATGAGAAGCATCTACATCGTGAGGCAAAAAAGCGCCAGATGAGAAAAAGCGCCTCGCTGAATCAAAAAGTCTTCTCCGATCTCGTATTTATCGAACTCCTCAAAGGGACAACGACTGGGTTCCCAAAGGAAAGAATTGTATATCAAGGCAGCTTAATCCAACAGATTTCTGGTATTAGCGGAGCCATTGAAGTACCAACAGCCGTGGAAGCTATGGAAAAAATTAGAAATCTATTAGAGGCAAATGATATCCCATTTCGCTACGAAAAGAAGAAATTTGAAGAAGAAATTTCCTTTGTCTTTGTTCGAATGCCTCAAAATGGAAGGCAAAACCTCATCTCGGTCCCTTTGAAAGTCATTTCGTATCATAGAGAAGAGACCATTAAGATAGTTTTCGTGCTTCATAAAGATGCTCGTAGTGGAATTGAGGACATGGAAAGAAGGAACCGAGCAATTGCGGACGTTGCAGGGTATTTAAATGCAGACCTATCTTACATAGCGCAATTGTCAAGCTTTACTTTCGAAATCGAAAAAGATGAATCTCGGCTGCCTATTTACTCTGTCCGTTTGAGGTGTTCTACACCCGTATCCAACATACGAAACGCAGTCCATTGGTTCTTGTTTAGTGTCGACATTGGAATGATGATAATTGGATGCTTGCAAGAAGAATACTTAACTGAGAGGAGAGTGGTTGATGATATCGTGTCCCTCTACAAATCCCTTTCTCGTAAAATGCAAGCATTAGTAGGCGAGTATCAGAAGTCGTCACGTGTTGAAGAGCTCTGCCAATGAGATTTCGACAGGGATTGTCCATTGAGGATCTAAGTTTCTTGTTGGTTTGTTATTTTGCATAAAATCAATTGTTGAATCATATTGATCGAACGTTTAGTTGAGCCATCACCTTTTGTTGTTGCAATGGATTGAGTTTATTCATATTTGGTCCTCAACAAAAGTTCTATGCAAATGAATAATCTCAGAAAAAACTATCTAACGTACAGGACATTGAATTATCTCAGGGATAATGGATATTATTAATATTGAAGTCTCACAGAAAGAAGAAAAAAACTATCGATGGCTATTCGATATTAGACCATCGCTATTAGCTATTATTAATAAACTCTTGCAAATGAGCTCGAAAAAAAAAAATTAATATCGACATTTCTGAGATTAATAAGGTTTAATTTTCAAACGAGTCTTGTCAGGAAAAACATACGAGGGAACATCAGCGATTTTGGAAGGGATATTGTATTGTCCAGGACCTGGTTCCCTTGTGCCTCTAGAGCTTGAACTTCTCTTTTCATGTCCAATTCTAAGAAACGAAGAAATAGCCTCAGATATGAATAGAATTGTAATAAATACACTGCGAGAGGTCCTCTCCAATTAGAACGTAAATTATAGTAACCAGGACCTGGTCCATCTTCGGCTTTCGAGATACTTGACCGTTTCTCATGGCCAAAGCTATTTTGCGAATCCAAATGATTATGTTAGCTGCGAGTTTAAAGACAAAATTGCAGATACACTACATCCTTGCTTCCGCCATAGGTTGTTCTCGCGGTGTATGCCCCAGGCCCAGGTGTTGGGTCTCTTTGCGAAAGAGGGTCGTCTGTACGATGTGGCATTGTATACTACAAGCAATCATCAGGGTTTGTCATTATAATATCCTTACTTTCGGCCCATTGAATGCACTCACTTTAATCTGATATGCACCAGGGCCTGGCGACTCGCCGTTATCATTAAGAGGCAGTCGCTTGGCAGTCCCTATCCTGAACAAAAAATTACAGGCGCGCTTGTAATTGCTCCTATTCATGGGAATTACCTTGTGGTTGGTGGGTTGCTCCTCGATAGCATTTTGGGCTGATAAGCACCAGGGCCAGGAGTATCGCTCTTGATGTAAAGGCCATCTCTGGAAGCAGTTCCAATTCTTAAGAACAGCAATTATCGACTCCTTTCCAAAAGCTAAGCATACCTTGTAGTGGGTTCTTTCTTTAGGTGTGGGACTTTGATTTGATAAGCACCAGGACCAGGGATTGAGTAATCTTGAAAATTGATGTCTCTTCTTGCTCCAATTGTGACACCTTCATTTTTCTTAAAAGCTGTCGTAGTATTGGAGTAGGCACCAGGTCCTGGAGTAAGACCCATGGCATTATAATCATCTCTCGATGAGGCTCCGATACTGAGACGAAAAATACATATAATTTTGCTTATATTAAGAAGTTCATTTACATAGGCCTTGGAGCTTGCTTTCCTAAAAATTTATCTTTTGTGGAGTTATAAGCGCCTGGTCCAGGAGTCTCTGAATTAAATTCTAGGCCTGTTCGTTTGGCCCTCCCCATTTTTGTGAAAGGCATTTGCTTCATTCTCAATTTGGTATTCGGATCGTATGCACCTGGGCCAGGTATTTGATCATGGTCATTCAACGGATGTCTGCCGCTCATCCTTTGATTTTATTAATAAATCCTGCTGAAAAAGACAACTCAGGTATACGTGTATGAAGGTGCACGACGCTCACCTCCTTTTGGTTTGTCAGTGTTATACGCACCTGGACCTGGTGCATCAGAATTTTGGTACATAGATCCTCCTCCACTCTTGACACCTATATGATATTTCGGACCATCGAAGAGCTACTAGAGATGAAAAAGCAAGCTCATGATGTGATGTTACTGATTTTTTATTTGTTTCATAGCTTCCTGGACCTGGTACATCATTTTTCATTTCTAAATCCTTTGCTGCACTCCCAATCCTAAGATCCAAGTTTATGCAGGAAAATATCAGTATCTCACTTAATCGCTGGTGCGCTTGGATATCTTTTTTTATCAAATACGTTATATGCGCCAGGACCAGGACCATCATTGTTGTTTTGCCATCCAGAGCCTAAGTATTAATTGATGGAACCAGTTTTGAGTGTTGGTAAGTACCACGACGTGATCCCATTGTCCATGCTGGTGGAGAAGTCATTTTTATTTCGTTGTTAGATTAAATAGGTAAGTTTCAAGTTAATTAAAATTCTTCTGGCTCTTTCCAGCTTTACTCAGGAAATACTACTAACACTATGCTAGTCATGAAGCAACAGTATTGCATGTATGATAGTCAGCAGCTTTTATTTATTAAGAGTCAAAACCAATGGGTAAAATTTATTTATCATATTTTGATGGAAAAAGAACCTTTGTCGAGTCTAATAAGATAAGCTGATATGAGAAAGATCCAACAAGACGCAATTATTCGTAATTAAATGATCAGAAATTCATTTCTTATCAATCAAACTATTATCATTGGATCACAAATATCATTTTCCTGCTAATCTCTTGGAATCAAGTCAAGCAGAATTAAAACTCTCCTACATTTTAGTGTTATTAGATTTGTACTTAGAACTTATTTGGCTATTTCATGGTTATCATTTGTTAGGAGAAAAGAAGTTTTAAAAAATCCCAGAATGCTGGCATCTCAGATCGGCTTCACTTCGAAGATCCATTATTTCCGAAATAAATTAAATAAGTTACAGATTAAATAATGTATGTGCAGTTTTTCTGCGTCACGATAAAAAAATAACAGTGTGCACGGAAATCGAAAAGTATAAACAATGTCAACTTTCCTTACGGATCCAAATATCGAGGGCCAGGCAAAAGGCCTCTCATCTACCAAAAACCAGAATGCTAATCAACAAATCATCCACGAAACTCCCGTTCAAAAGCAGCCCTTCCTTCCCAAAATCGATGACAACTCTCGTTACGAAGATACTAAGAATAAACCAAAAAGCGTCCTTGCTTTGGCAGAGTCAAAATCGAAAAAGATGCATTCAAATGCGTCCAAACCCGGCACAAAAACTCTCAATTCTTACTCTTCCACCAAGGTATCATTATAATCTATTATCAATATATTCTAAGCAATCACAGCTAAATCTACCTGCCAAGAAAGACGATGGTGCAAGGAAAAACGATCTATCAAAATCACAGAATATGTTCTTTAGGGAATCCTCCGTTGATCGGCTTCGTGAAATTAGCAAATTTAGAGATGATATGAAGAGGGAAGAGAAGGAAAGAAAGGCAAAGCATGAAAATGCTTATAAAGATATGGGCAAAGAGCCTAAGAAAGACGCTACACAAGATGAGGATGCAGACAATAAAGAAGATAGCTTCCTCAGAGCCTACGAGAAGAATATCATCGAGTATACTTTTTCAAGCAGCTTGAATGTGCTGACCATTGCTTAGAAAATATGATGACCTGTATAAGACTAAACCCACGGGGTTTATAAACAAGCAGATCAGATTCCTCGAAAAGAATAAAGTCTTTACAAAGCAAATAGAACAAGAAGAGGTATGCATTTTCGTTTGAGTTGATTTAACCTGAGTCATTTTGTTGACTTCAGAGTAAATTAGAGAAGAATAAGAAAGATTTCAATCAGAAAACTTATGAGCTGAAACAGCTGGAGAAGAAAATCGCGGAGCTTCAGCAAATTGATGATACTTTGACTAAGAAATTGGAAGACAATTCAAATTTGGAGGTGCTGCTGTATATGAAGAAGGAGGAACTAAAGCGAGAAAAACTGGGTCTTTCAGGTGAAGAGTATAAATGTGAGTCACTGGAGCATATTCTCGCGCGTTCGAAAGCTGATTTGCTGAAGCAAAAGAAGAGGAGTATTAAGAAGCAAGAGGACATTAGCCATAGACAAGCAGAGCTGCAACATCTTGTAACGAGATATAACAATATTCATAGCAAATGGCTTCCGTCGGCCCTCGAAAAGGTGAGATTTGCCCAGCTAGAACGAGAGAGTTCATATTGCTCATGGTTAGGCGAATAAGGCAGAGCAGTATCATAAGAATCTTGATAAGAAAATGGATCCGATGTTCGAATCGATGCTGGAGGACGAAGTGTCCTTCTTTGAGGATAAAATCGCACTTAGAGAGATCAAGAAACACGAAGAAGAGAAGAAAGAGCAAGAGCGGCAACGAATTGAAAACGAAAAGATACAGGCACAGGCGAGAGAAAGAGCTGATAGAGAAAAGAGTATTAGCAAAACAATAACACAAATAATCAATGAATTTTGTATGAACAGAGCATAGCGAGGAAGCAAGAATGAAAGAAGAAAGGGAGGCTCTGCTGCTTGAACAAGAAATCGAATTTAAAAAATTGAGAGATATAACTCATGTCTCTAACGTGCAGGGGCTGCTTGGATATTATGAACAACTAAAGTATTTGATAAATCGAGACGAGTGTGCTTTATCTCTACTGTAGTGAAAAGTTCCAAGATTTGACCGAAGACAAAGCGGAGAGGGAGCAAGAAATTGAAGAGCTGCTTGCAAAATACGTATTTAAAATGAGTTAAGTGCTTATCTTATATCATTCGCGACGAATATAATAGGAAGAATCGAAGAAGAAATTAGAAGACTTGAAATTTATCAAAATGAACGGATTAGACAGCCCAATCAAGAAGAAAGTGAATCCAGAGGAGCAAGAATTAGAGAAGCAAAGGGTCTACGGAGAGGACGAAGAATACATAGAAGTATCAAAAGAGCTCACTAAAACTAAAGAAGAGCTTGAATCTTTAGAAGAGCACGTACAAATACTTAAAAAATGATTCAATTTTATAATCTTCTCAACTATTAGTTTGGAAAAACCACGAAATTCCTCTCAGAAATCTTGATTATTGTTGGCAGGATGGTGTATCAAGTTTCTCGAGGCAAAAAAACAATTAAATTCAAAGATGAGAAGAAAAATGCCGACGTTGACATCGAATACCATCTGTCTCAACTTGGACTTGTGCTGGAAAAAATGCTCACGATCATCGTGAAAAAGAGGAAACCTTTCAGATTTGAGAGCATCAATACCGTATGAAAATTTCAGAGATCAACAGCAAAATAAACTCTTTACTTTTTCTTTCTTTAGGATGGTACTTATCAAACTCCTCCTGAGTTCCTTGGGCTTAATCAGAAGAAATTCACCCTGCCTATTGATCCAAGAGAGGATGAATTGAGAGTTGATAGCATTCGTATGATAGTTATTGATCGTGATAGTTGTTTAATGGGTTTTTCTAATGAAATTAGCTCTGCAACAGGAGGAACCGAGCAAGGATGAAGAATTTTTCGCAAAGCTGCGAAAGGCGTTGAAAGATTTGAATCAAGAACTGGCTGATGGAAAAATTAAAAGAGAGGAATTCGAAGTGAAATTAAAATTACTGCAACAAGAGTTTGAAAGAGATGAAGGAGATTCAAAATGACCGTTAGAGAGAGTTTATCATTAATTTTTAACAAATGAAAGCAAGTATACTTCTCTCCACATTCTAAAAGGAGAGTTCATTGGGTGTTTGATATTTTCTGTCAAGATTCATTTTTGTATAATTTCATTTCATATATCAATGTGAGACCAATCTTGACTCCAACCGAACAAAGTAAAGCAATGAACTTTGGAATTTAATGTATTAAGGTTTAAGTTTGAAATTATAGGTCCCATGCAATAGAAAAAAAAGAGCAATTATTAATTAGTTGTTAATTCTAAATGCTTGAGATATTCAGTCTAATAACAGTTTATAAGGAATACTTCTTCCTTTATGCCTTAATCAATACCAAAATAGTAAATAGCTTCGATTTCTTTTTCCTTGCAGTTCTGACTATTCGTTTCTTGTATCCGGGAGCAGATGAGCATTTTTCAATATTTTTCTATGAGTTTAATGAATCACTGGGAAATGTTAAAATTAATTACCAAGGAGTTCTGGCATTTGTTTCATTTGCCTCTTCATTGTCATCAAATTCTCTCCTTGGCCTTGCTCTCCAAAAACTGCCTTGAGCTGATCTTCGGAGGACATATTTATATTTTTGCTCGGTTGAGTGATTGCATGATCCTTAATTGAAATGATATAACAACTGAAATGAAAATTAATACTTTGATTTCTTGAGAATTAGACTCATCTTTTTTATCTTTGGTAATAAAAGGTGAAATGAGCTTATAGATAGGTGATGAACGCCCCATTTTATGAAGTATCACTTCCTTTTCCTAATATTTTTCTATTAATGCCCATTTTATCTGTCTTGCAAATACCACTAAGAATTGCTGCTGAGGACCTAGGATACTGCCAGGGCGACAGAGTCGAATCCATCCGATGAAATCTGCTGCACGGAATTTGTAGTGCTTCATACAATAACATCCAATAAGGGTTCCTGTCCTTCCTAATCCCGCCTTGGACAATGTGAAACAATGAATTAATGGATAATTGATAAAATATGATAATAAACCTTGCAGTGAATAGCTACGAGTCCTTTTTCGGCTTCTACGACTCTGAGAAATTCCTCAATGATCTCCTTCGTTGGCATTATTTGATGATGAGATTCAGTTTATAAGGAAAAATACATCGCTTGGATTTGATCCGTCCATGAAATAAAGTTCGGTATGTTTGATTCCATTATTTAGAAATTTCTCTCTATCATATTGCTTCTTATTCAAACGAATAACATGGGTGATGCCAAATCTCTTGAAGATTGGGATATAGTCCTCAGGCGTAAATGTTCTATACTAATTATTATATAAATTAGAGGAATTGAGTCTATTTTCAGGTTTATACCCCTTCGGAGTCCCTCGAAGTTCCTGAAGGTCCAGAAAAAGCGACGATTTTGTTGGGTATAATAAAAGTGAGATCGCCGTTTTCGAGTTTCTGATAGTATTCATAGTTTCGAATGTTGAAGCTCCGAAGATCAAACCATTTCAGCCGCACAGCATATTCAAGTCCTCGAATCACATCTAACACCTAGCCAATTTATTTCATTGTTCGGAAATCATTTTCTGCATTAATTATTACACTACAGCGGTAGCTGCAGGCTCCATAAGAAGCATCGCGATAATCAACTAACGGTGGCTTTAGATTCACAAACGGCTCATACGCCTCTTCAGCAGATCTCTGGAGGATAATAACCTATTGTGCCGAAGAAATGTTTTATAAAATATCTTCCTCACTCCCAAAAAAAAAAATTAAAAATTGAAAGCAATATTACTTGAAATGCGCAGATAAGGCAAGCAGCGTTGGTTCTTTTCGCGCTGTCCAGAGAAGTGTAGTGGAAAATCCTATATTTTTCGAAAGAAGGATCTTTCATAAGTTTTTCTAGTTCTATGATGAAGCGATAAGTCTTCCCTATGTCCAGAGGACCAAAGTCGGCAAAAAATGGATCGTAAACCAGCTCCTTTGAAATAATTAGAAACAGAGAAAATGTGTGGACTATTACGTTGTCTACACAAAAGAAGAAGGCTTTTGACTGGTTCTTTGGAGGATTTTTATCAGATATCCAATAGAGTCTGTCTAGTGTTTGCCATTCTGTTTAATTCTTCATTTGTGAACTTTCAAGGGTACCTTTTATGATCTCTATTAGTTTGGGAGATTCTTTGGATATGGACATAAAAAGATATATGTGAAATAATATTTATTCGATAAGAACAATTTAGTCACTAAGTGTTCCAAGCGGTTATATCATATAGTGTATTTTGAAATATTTGAAAAGAAAACTCTTCGCCTACTTTCAACTTGCGCATGTGCTTTCTTTCAGTATATTTTTTTCTATAGAAGAATCGACGAAAAACGAAAGAATTGTTTTATATATTGAAATGAGTGACTTTTGAACTCCCGCTGTATCAGGAATATCAGGCCGGTTATTCGCATCTGTAATAAATGGCGCATAGCGTTATATAGGTCGGATTATGCATTTTTCAAAAACAAAAAAAAGAATATCAAATTGTGAAGTTCCTCGATACAGATATATGAATTGTAGGCGAATCACTATTCACCTTAACAACAACAAAAAAACCAGCTATCAACTGAAATATTGAACGACTTTGAATTTGCAATTCAACAAAACTATTTGGTTGATATATCATATCATTTAGAAGGCAAGTTGCTCTCAGACAAACTCAGTTCCAAATATTCAAAGTAAATCAGAAGTGTTGGTTGCTCGCTGAAAATTCATTCTGCTGACAGGAGAGGTTAATAATTGAATCCAAGATATCTATTTCAAACCATGAGCGAGTATTTATACGACAATTCTTATCAAGTATTCCTTTAACATCTTCGAGAAAGTTTCACTAGTCTTCAGATTTTGGACTGTTGAACTCTTCATAGAAATTGTAATATATAAACCACTCAGAACTTTGGGAAATCAAGGGATCATTGTGAAAAATAAAAACACATTATCAAATTTGCAACTTTATTATTAATAAAGCCTATTTAATTCAATAATTCTCCAGAAATGAGCAATGTAACAACCAAGCAATCTAATGGATTTGGTGGGCTTCCATTACAGAGGTAAAGTATTCTCTTTATTTTCTTCACCTCAACTGAACCACTTTAAACTGTTCCATTGAAATGTCATGCTTTATTTTCCGAATAACAACTTTATTAGGTCACACTCAAATGGTTTTAGAGACCTTCAGCACAGATCAGAATCGAGCATATCCAAACAAAACGCCAGTGCAAACCTTTTGAGCAGCCAGCTAAATCTAATAGGACTTCGTTCATATCCTAATGAAAATTCAGCAACAATCCTTTCACAAGAGAAATCTAGAGCAGTTACCATATTTGGGAATAAGCCCATGCCAAGAAGTCGCACTGTGGATACTATGAAACCAAAAAATCAATGCATTGATGTCCCACTCAGCAATATCCTCTCATTGAGAAGTACAAACCCAAGGTTTAATACTCCTCCAAAACAAAAGGCCGTCGATACGACTCTTAAAATCTCACAATCTGTCAAGGATACCCGCATTTCTAAGCTTCGTTCTGTCAAAAAGCAATCTGAACCATCTGTAAGGTCATCAAATCCACGAGAAAATGCTGTCAGTTATGGCGGAAATAATTTCACCTCTCTTCCCATCAACAGAAGTTCAACGCCTGAGCCACGAGCCAGATACAGACTTCATAAAACCTATGATCCTGCTCGATTTGTAAAAGCATGTACAGACAGACTCGGCGGATCCCACAAAGACGCCCAAAGACCACAAACAGCCTCCACTAATAAAACCAGCTTACCCAGAGCAGCTTCTCAGCACGAAATATCGAGCAACAAAGACATCACGATCAGACAAAACTCTCTGGGAGATTTCGAATTAGGAGATCGAGAAGAACTTGACCAAGAAATCAGCTCATATCTGCAAGATGTGCCCCTAAACCCCAATGGAAATACATGCTCCGCCCTGCGAAAAAACCCTGAGAATCCACTGAAAGCTGTGATAAAGGATGTGAAGAGATTAAATCGCATGTCACTCTCTCCAGAACAAAAAAATGATCCGGCAACGAAGACGAAGCAAGTCTCTGCTCCCTCTTTCGCTAAAAGTTATCAGCGTGATAGTGCTGCTTACTTTATCGAGCATCTTGTGGTTCCGTTAGAGGATCGAGTCACATTCGAAAGATTCTTCAATAATCCATGGGTTGAAAACATGCTCCAAAATAAACTCATGGAAGATCTTGAAGAAGAAGAAAGAGTCACAGGACTCGCGAACATGAATAAAGCATTGCGTGAGGAACTAGTAATGCGACAGAATTTTCTGCAAGACATTGAGACAATTGAACGCAGGATATTATTAGAGACTTCAGGACAGAATATTTATCGCGTTACTAAGCGCGAGAAACTCCGCGAACACGGTTCAAAAAAGACGAAACTCGAAAGGAACGAGCAAATACATGGCGAAAGCGCTCCCAACAGTTCGAGAACGCGGTCGAGTAGCCAGAGGTCCCGAAGTCAATCCAATTCTGTAAATCAGTCAGCAACATTTGCGGTGGCATCGGAGAGAGAGCAAATAAAACAGCAGGCTGGTGTCGTTACATTGGATCAAATGATCGCAAATACCATCGATTTTTCGAACAAAGATAAAGCAATCGATAATCGCCTCTACAAGAATTTTGTGACCAAGCCGAAAAAAATGAAAAAGGAAGATCACATCAAATGGATTCTCAAAGTGGCCGAGAACAAAAAGAATAAACTCAAAAATTTGGCAAAACCGATTTTGGAGTTTTTAACTAAAATGGATAAGATGGGCTACACAAGAGAACATGTAATCAATATTTTCTAATTATACTGGGCATAAACATGTTTTTCTCTTTGCAATCAACTAGTTGGTGTCCTGCGAAAAGATATTCAGTCACAAGCCATTCGAAAAAAGAGGTTCTGTCGCAATGATTAAAGCTACCAAGGAAGGAAATTTCAGGGTGGTCAAAGAATTACTTGAGCATAACAAATTCCTCGTGTATGATTATGATTACGTACACAAGCTTGAGATTTTGCTTTGTATGGTTGATAATTTACTAATAGTTGCATCAGACTATCTTACATTGGGCTGCGAAAAGAGGGTATTTTGAAATCGCTGAATTGGCACTGAAGACTGGTGCCGAAATCGATATGAAAGATCTGGTAATTATTATTAATCAAAAATCAAAATGAATAACCTATTCAAGGGGAAAAGACCTCCGCTATATTACGCTCTGAAGAATAACCATGTCGAGATCGTCAAAGTATTTTATGAGTTTATTTCGATAGGTACTAATGAACTATAATGAAGCTTTTCTTGTACTATCGTGCTGAACCTTGGTCACCGCCAGGAGTTGACTACTTTGCCATGAATAAAAATCCGGTCATTGCATATTATTTGAGGAAAGCGAGGCAGGTAATATAAAACAAGCATTAGCTGATTGCGTTGCAATAATTTTTGTTTTTCTTCTTCAGCTTGATATAATCCTGAGGTTTTTTTCTGGTACAGAAAGAGCCCCATTGTGGAAAAAGCACTGTGGAATTTTCTTGGAGCCGCCCAGGAGACATAGCACAGCCTGGATAGAATTTTAGTTCTAATGTTTGGCTGAATGAAGGTGCTGCTCAAGTTTTCTCTTCACCTTGTTACTATTAGTAGTGAGCCATGCTCTTACTTAATCCGTTTTTTAATTTATTCACAGAGATATGCAGTCAGAAAGAAGCTAATAGCTTTGTAAAATAAGTAGTGCACAAAACCATCAAAAAAAGAAAATGAGGATAATAATTAATTAGCCTCAACTAAATTACGCTGTCTCAATGACTTGCCTTCTTTCAGCATCGAAACTATTTTTCTTAGAAATCAGAAGGTTGATAGAGTAGTAGTAGAGTCTTAATTGCAAGATACCTCTCACGAATATACAATCCATAGGAAACTGTTTACTGTGAATGATAAGTCTTTACGACAAAAGCATCAACCCAAAAAGTGAAAAAACTTTCAAACTTTTCAATCAATCACGAATAAGAATAAATATATGGTATATACATAATTGAATATAACGAACGGTTTATTATATAAATTAAGGGGTTGCTACTATTTTTTGAATAGATTTATTATCTGTTAGAAGATATTTATTCGAAAGATAATGCTTACTGGTAGAGTTTATTCTGAAGCAGAATCATCAGATTAACTATCGCTTCAGGGGAATCGATGAAGTAAATCAACTCATCTTCATCTTTTAATCTGTCAACTTCCTCTTCATGCGAATAATCGCTTTCAATCGTAAGACGGCGATTATTCAGTAACTCTTGCAACCACGTGAGTATCGAGTTCATCATTTTCAGCTTTTTTCTAAGGTTATCGTTGGGAAAATGCTAGAGTATGCTTGTTAAAATTTTGTTACTTGCTGTTCCCCTTTGTAAAAGTTTGATCCAGGTGTTCTTTGAGCAGCTCAGACTAAACAAAATGAAAAAGATTTACTCAGTATATCATATCATTATCAAGATAGATTTCTTACTATTTCTTGGACTTCAGAGTGTTCAATCCAATTTGATGGAACAAGCTCATAATTCAGCTGAGTGTCCGATCCGTCAATTCCGATGAGATAGAGCTCGCATTGCGCCTTGAGATGCTTTGAATTCTTATTAGCAAAATATTCTTAGTCGGAAAGAAAAAAATGCCTCAATACACGAATCAAATAATGTTGTTATTGATACTGAACCGGCAAGGGAAGTAAATAATATCAGCTTTGCTATATTTCATACGGAACCTTTCGAGTTGAAGAGAAAAAATCTCCTGAAAGGATTTCGTTTCTTTTGAACCACCAGTTTTGGTAATCACTCTTTAAACCTAATTTAAACTGAGATCCTAACAAAATAAGTTACTTTTTCCCCTTCTTTTTTGTCTTTTTTTCTTCTTCGACTGCGCTCAAACATATGCCGTAATCAGGTATGATCTCATCAAGTACCACTATCAGCAATGAACAGGAAATTTCAATCAAAAGGTGCTTTTTGAGAGCGGATTACTGTTGTCGCCTGTTCCTGCGGCTCCGAGCAGCCCTGTATAATTCTTCCCTTTTGATATTGCATACAATCTGATTTTGATCAAAGCTCTGAAATTATTTAGCTCACAAGAGGTTTGGAAGCGTTACTTGAGAGAAATCTTTTTTGTATTCAAATTCAGGATATCCTGATCAGGTTCAGCTTGCTCCAAAGTAATTCTATTGGGAATTATTTGAAAAAATGTTAACGCGTTGGCAGAACAAAGGAAATTTTGTTACAATCCAGCATTGTCTAGTTCCTTCCCAGTCTTCGAGTTATCACTTAAACTTTCTTTTGATTCATCAAATTCCTCCTCCATAACAGAGCCCCTACTCTCAGAAGGATCAGCCTCGTCTTCAACTGCATCTATTTTATTTAAAGTTGCTGATTTTCTTCTTTCTTGAGTTGATTTTCGTTGTTGTTGGACTTGCATTACTGTCTCAATATAATCGCTTTTCGTGCTTTGCGACCGTTTCGTCTCTTCATCAGAGTCAATGGTAATTGTTTCGTGTTTCTTCTTGCTTTTTCTGCGATCTTTTTTCTTCGCTTTGGACGCTTTGGTTGTAAACCTTTTTGTTGGAGTTTTATCAAAGTCATCATCTTGGTCATCTTCTTCTTCGTTTGGAGAGTGGAGGTCTTCCATGCCTTCGCTCATTTCCCAATCTTAACATCATAAGTCTGTCTTCATATATATGCAAAGTATTTTTACTGGAAAGTTCGAGCTGGTCATCCTCCTCAATCGAAAGAGTACTCTTTGAAGTTTTACGACGTGTTTTTGGGGCACTCAAAGATGAATTGCCTCTCATTTTCGGCCGAGATGATACATTTGAGCTCTCCTCATGTTCAACATCGATAATCTCACGTCTCCTTTGACCTATGGAAGAGATTGGAAATTGAAACCGAGTTGATATCACTTTTTTTTGTTAGATCATCTGATGGCATTTTGGAATTGCTCAATGTTTGAGAGATCTGTGCTCTAATCTGTTGAATTTTCTTTCTCTTTTTGTGAATCGAGGACTGAATGAGTGGTCTTTCTTGTTTTTGTATTTTCTTTTTCATCATCTTTAGGATAGGAAGGAAAGATTTGCGGGACAAACAATCCTAAAGAGAGAAAATCAACTCGCTAAAAATAAAATTTTTGAATTCAAGGGAGTCTTAATTTAACATTAACCATCTCTTGAGACACTTGCAAAATGAAGAGAGTTGCATGGTAATCGTCATCGAATCCCAGCAGGGTCTACTCTTTACGATTAAATGGCTAAGAGAGATTTCAAGATTTAGAAACACTTGTGCAGTCGAGAAAGTGGTAGTTGGGTAGCTAGTCAGAGGAAGATGCAAACGTGTCATCTTATTTCGGCTTTCAATACAGTATGAAATCATATTGACAATAACTACCTTATTTACTGCTCACATGATTTACATAAAATATGACAAAGAACTGAGGATTTTCATACTATTCTTTTCACGCGCGAAAATAAATTAATTAATTCAAGCTTTCTGATCTCATTTTCTGATTTCTGAGCTTGTGAAATATTTCTGTATCTCCGATCGGCTTCGTTCATCAGCGATCTGATGATAATCAATGAATATATCAACCAAGCACTTGAATTTGTGATCAAAGTCAAAAGTTGTAAAATACTTTTTCATCCTTACTAACAGATTCGGGAAGCAGAGTCTCTGTTCTTCGTTATGATAAGGCAGTTAGAAAGTTAGTTAGTGGCGTTTAAAGCGTAGAACAATACAAATACTGACAGCACATGCACACATATCATTCAATAATTCCTTGAAAAATGCTAATTCATAGCGCAAAAGCTGATGTTTTTTTTTTGCCTTTTCGAAGCTTTTATTCTATATTTGGAGAGCGTAGTCCTTTTCAAAGGGTTGACGAGTGAAATAATTCGGTGAAATTCCAACATATTCCGTTCTTTATACTGAGTATAATGAGAAAAATTGCAACAGCAAAGTATTAATTAATAACTCCACATCATTCCAAAATTTGCTTCTTGACATAAAATAAACCGTATTCAATGAAATTTTTTGAAGGCTGGATCAAAAACACCGTTGACAACACACTGCAGCGGATCGCGGATGAAGCGCTCCGGGTTCTGCTATACAATTCTCAGCCTTCCGACTATGACATTTCAGTAGTATTACAACTTACATCTTGTTCTAATTCCATTCAAGGTTCTTCGAAATTTCACGAGGGAAATCTCAGAATTTAGAAACCTTCCACCTGAAATGATCAACACTGTAGCATCATCATTAGCAAAATTGCAACATATTAATATGCTTGTTCACCTAGCTCCATCAACATTTCAAGATAGCCACTTTTGACGCAGATGAGGCCGTAATTGACATGGAAAGAGAGCCTAACAGAGGCTATATTCTGCTAAAAGGAGAGCTAAAAATCGCTACGAGCGGAGGAGGACAGGTACTTTTTACACCAAATAAAGTGAATTTCCAATTAGTAATTTCTTCTAGAGAGAGAGAACAGAAAATAGTGCACTCTTCGCCTTTGGAGATTTTTCTGCTTTTGAGGGAAGCTCATGGAGGTACTTTTGCAACATCTATAATCAGGCTGCTAACTATTAACATTTTGGTTAGAGTCCAAAGAATCTCATGCACGGTACCAAGTTGCTTCGTGCTGATCCCCAAAGAGTCCATGGATAAGCTTCGTGAAGTAGCAATTCTTTTTTGCGTTATGATAAATACAATTGATTTTCTTGACAGGAACTCAAAATATACCGATATGAAGAATGGAAAGCGAACTTTTTATTGAAATGCATGCCGAAACTGACGAATTTCAGTCAAACAAGTCAAAAAAGGTTCGTGAACTCGTTCCAAGAGAAGGTACCTCGAGCCTATGACTTCAGAACGCTAAACACTTAAATCAGAACTATAAATTGAGGCAAAAAATTATCGCTGAAGGAGAGAGCACGAAGACTGTTTACATTTTAATTGAAGGCGAATGTATGATGATGATTGGCGATTCTCCTTTGAAGAGGTATGTAATGACATTAAATAAGAAATATTAATCTCTCTCTCTGAATCAAGTCATGAAGACAAGTCTCTTATAAATTCACCAAGCAAATTGATATCAAACAAAGGGTTTATGTCAACAACCACTAATAACTATAACATTGGCATGGTTTCGATAGCCGAGTGGTTCGGTGATGCTGGACTATTGGATGTATCAAATCATGTTTACTCTGTAGTGAGCTGTACTGCGGTGCGAACGTTCGAGATTCCTCTCGAGCTCTTGCGCATCGTGCTCCCACCTGTGCTACTCCAAGAGCTGAAAAATAAGGCGAAGCTCAAGCTGGATTGGCTGAAAGAACGAAGGAAGAATATCAATGAAACTTATTCCAAAATTTATTCTCTTTCGCGCCCTCAATCCGCCAAACCTGTCCAGCAAGAGATCTTAGAGCACCAAGAATATTTCAATGAAATCCAAAAGAAGTTTCCGACAGCGACCTATCCAATAATCCAAGCACTTCATGATACTCAGCTTTTATCCTCAGAAAGCAATCCAGCACCTGTAAAATCTTATTTAGACGTTTATTTATCGGACCATGTGATTACAAAAACAAATACACCTGAACCTCTAAACTGCGAATCTCCAGTCAAGTCATCAAAACGGACTTCTAGACCTCATTCACGCACTGCATCCAAGCACACCAATTTTGGTGCTATCACTACTCAAGATTTGACATTCTCAGTATCACCAAATCCAACGGATCATCGTCACCATCAACGACAACTTCGTCCTGCATCGGCGATATCGGGCTTGCAGAAAAGTGATATTAGGCCTAGTTCAGTGAAATCTACATCTGCTCTATTTCAAATTCGTAGGCAATCAGCAAATGGAGGATCCGAGATTATTAAGGATTCAACGCCGTTTCTAATAAAGTCTGAGTACAACCTTGAAACGGAGCCGACTATTCTGGTTGATTCACTGCAGAAGTCACCTCTTAGACAGACAAGACCTCAAACAGCATGTAGCATGGGACGTTTGAAATTGACAGCCATGAGCAGTGTTCTCGCAGATACCACTACGAAAATTATTCCAGAGCCCTCCGTCTTAAAAGTACAACCAGATAAATCCTCCACCCATGTGAGAGCTTTTAGCACATTTGCTTATTCTGGAAACCCATCTTCTTTGCGTTTTTTGAAAGTGAGTTACACGCCAGTGCAAAAAATGCCCTCCAATGATACAGGACGTAAGGAATCAAAATTCATCTTTGAAAGCGGTTCCAAGTCCCATAAAGAAGTCACAATATCTGAGAATAAACTATCTCTCGTGAAGTACGCGAAGGACAGGCTAATCAAAAAGAACGATTATCGAAAAATGTTCATGAAAAAGCCAACAACGGAAAATCCAGCTCAAAAGGAGCTCCCGAGGCAAACTTCAAGCGCGTTTTTCACCTCGCTGAAAGAGCGTTTAAGTAAAGGACTTGGAGAGAAAAGTCCAATCCAATCAACAATAAAACGGAATCCAGAGACCATGAAATACGTTGCACAAGCAGGACAAATTTGCAGTCCCACTGTATTAGTCTATCGGCCAGGAAAAATCATGGAAGTCAGATTTTTAAACAAAGGTATCTTCTGAAGTTGATGATGAGCTGACGATGATGCTATTAGGTTAGTAAAGATGAAGAGGAAATAAAAAAGCGTGAGTCGAATATGAACTTAAAAAAACTCTTCTCTTTTTTTTGGAAGAAGGTAACCAACAAGGCCTATATAATTTATGAAAAAATTATCTCTTTTTTTCCTTGCAATAAAAAATTGCTTACCAGCTGTCCGAGGATAAGTACAGCTGCAAATTTTACATGATGAGTGATAATGATAACCCTCCACCCACTCATCATTACGAAGTCTTTTTTCCTCATAAATTTCAATATTTATTAAACTGCATTGTATTGTTTGTCATTTTGCACTACAACCTACTTCAGAAAAGTATTTCAAACGTTTTTCTGTGAGGTCTGTTGATGGTTCGATTTAGATTGTTACGTTATAGTATTCCTTATGTTAGCCTTTAAATGTTCAAACTTTATGCTGAGGATATTAAGTTCCTCATCAAAATATATGCTATTTAAGTGCTCTTACAGCGATAAGATTCATATAACTAAGTTCACTAATCCTTGTAGAGTTCTTGGATGATCTCTCTGCAGAATTCCTTGGCTTCGTTTCTCTTGAGCTTCAACGTTCCGGTGAGCAATCCGTCTGTGCCGAACGAGTCCTTTCTCAAGAACAACTTCTTTGGGATTTCAAATCCGTGTAAGCCTTCAACTCTTCCAACTCTATCCAATTCAGCCAAGAGCCATCCAATCGCTTCCTTATCTTGCGCCAACTTTTCTGGGTCTTCTTCAGTTTTTCCCTTACTCTTGCAGAATGAGATAAATTCAGGCCAATTAGGAACGACAATCATGACGCAGTAAGTCTGAAGCGAATCTCCGTAAACGTAGATTTCTGCGATCAA
>ENA-UOTX01001053-UOTX01001053.1-compost-metagenome-genome-assembly--contig:-NODE-1053-length-23342-cov-8.841865_pt1 | contig 23342 bp, 6 predicted proteins | sample MGYA00238143_ERZ746982 | MGnify/ENA primary metagenome ERZ746982 (study PRJEB28758, sample SAMN06268862) | compost metagenome | isolation source: single cell | place: USA: California, Emeryville, Joint... | reverse complement strand
ATCTCGTAATCTAACATTCAATCTCAGCATCTTCTAAGATCTTTTTCATTTTGCTTTCGAACATTTTCGGTCCGAAGCCTTTCATAGTTGCTTTTTTCTCTACGAGTTTGTGCTTAATTAGCAACATCGACACATATCTGGGATTTTCAAAGTTCATTCGATGGCCCGCATTTGGTACAATGTGAATAGTACCGTTGATTTCTCCTTGAGAAACAACTCGAAAAGCACCTTCAGTGCACATCCAATCATATTGACCGTAATAAATTTCACATGGCATCTTCAACTCGCACAGCACATCTTCCAGTGGGAAGCATCCTGAAGCTCTCGGAATTTTGAGGATGTAGTGCAATGACTTCAGAGTGCTTTCAGGAAGTTTAAATATACCGCTGAGGTAGGTATAAGCAATTTCGTTTTGTTCCTCTGTAAAGTCAGCTCCTTTTACGAATTTTTTTAGCAGCCAAGACTTGAAAAACCCGAATTTTTTGGCAAGGTCATGAGGAGTTAGCTTCTTCTCCCATACTTCAATAAATTTCTTTGTTATTTGCCTTTGGAACCAGTTTTGACCCTCTAACCATGCTTCTTTGTCAAATGTTGCTTCACCTTTCGATACGCCTGCTGGTGTAATTAGCATCACTTTCTTTACATGCTCTGGATATCTCAAAGCATACATCCCACTCATATAACCTCCAAACGATTGTCCTGCTATGTGAAATCTTTCAATTCCGACTTGTTTCCTCCATTGCTCCAGAGACTCCATGAAATAATCTATTGTTTCTTCTGTTGATGTACAAGTGAATTCTGGTCTGGAGGAAAGACCCATCCCGATAAGATCGATACACCAGAGTCTATAATGCTTGGAGAGATCAGCCATCATCTGATAAAATGAGGCCAATCCAACTAGGAACCCGTGAATGAGCACTAAATCCTCTTTTTGATCGTCACCTGATCGAGTGGTATGTATGAACTCAGGTTTTCCATTCAACTCGATGGGAACATTGTAAATATGAATGGTTTTTCCTATTTTGAGGCCCGAATATTTGTCAATCATAATCCTTTCACTGTTTTCCATTTCTCTTCGAACTGATTCGTAGTAGCTCTCCTTTGAGTCCTTTTTGCTGAAGAAACTGAAGACCATGCTGGATTTTTGTAGTGATTTGTAGAAATTTTTAAATGTTAATTGAGTTTTAGAGTCTTTAAGAAACCTTTGCTGATACCGAAATCCGATGTGAATCCTAATCACAATTTCAACAAAAATTATTCAAAATTCAATTTGTTATGGTTAACACGTTGGATTAGCTCGTTACGTTTTTCTGGTCTTAATCTGGTAAGAAAACCCGATATAGTGCGAGACAGTGGTTAATCACAAGGTCTGGTAGAATATTTGCCGGTCAGATTGTTCTCGAGTTTAATGAGCCAACTCATATCTCCAGAGATAACAGAGAGAGGATGACATAATGTCTCTGACTCTCTCTCTAAAACTTTCAAGATTGCTATCAGAGGCTGCTTTTTCAAGCGATTAGGTCTGTCTTTATTAGAAAACGGGTTTTCAGTCCTTATTGCTTTATTTTAATATTGTTGCATAAAACAAACACATACAAGTGAATTATATAAGAATCGAGTTCAGAAGACAGATCTTATTCAATACAATTACTCCATCATGGTGTTGATCTCTCGCAGCAATATCCTCGAATCTCGAAAGGGGAATATGGAGAGGGTATGATAGAGATGCAAACCAAAAAGACTGTACTACAATATGCAGAACTAGGTCAGTATATTTTGAGAGGTGGTGATTAAATCAGAAGAAATACTCAACAAAATGGATTTACTGACAAATATAACAAGAAATTTGGGCAACTAGAAAGTCAAACAAATTTGTAATTATTCTGCTACTTCCATTTCAATTTCATCTTCTTTGATTGTCTTAGCTTTGAGTGCAATCAATTCCGGTCCATTGAAACCAGATGGAAATTTATCCTCGACAAGTTTATGCTGAATCATCAGCTTTGAGACGTAGTTCGGATTCTCGAAGTTCATTCTATGTCCAGCATTTGGAATAATATGAATACTTCCTTTAATTTCTCCTTGAGAAACTACACGGAAAGCGCCTTCTGTACACATCCAATCATTCTTTCCATAATAAATTTCGCATGGCATTTTCAATTCTCGCATCAAATCTTCGAGTGGGAGGCATCCTGCAGCTCTCGGGATTTTCAGAATATAATGCAATGACTTCAAAGTACTCTCAGGAAGCGTAAGGATCCCATTTAGGTAAGCATACGCAAGTTCATTTTGCTCCTGTGTAAAACTTGAATTTTTACAAAATCTCTTGAGGAGCCAGGATCTGAAAAACCCTAGTTTGCTCGCAAGTTCATGGACTGTCTGCTTCTTCTCCCATACTTCAAGAATCCTTTTGAATATTTGTCTCCGAAACCAGCCTAGGCCCGCTAGCATAGCTTCTTTATCATATGGACCTTCTCTCTTCGTCACACCTGCAGGAGTAAGCAAAATCAATTTTTTCACACGCTCTGGGTATCTCAGAGCATACATCCCACTCATATAACCTCCAAACGATTGTCCTGCTAAGTGGAATCTCTCAAGTCCGACTTGTTTCCTCCATTGCTCAAGTGACTCCATGAAATAATCTATTGTCTCTTCGGTTGATGTGCAAGTGAATTCTGGTCTGGATGAAAGACCCATTCCGATAAGGTCGATGCACCAGAGTCTGTAGTGTTTGGAGAGATCGGCCATCATTGGATAGAATGAAGCCAGTCCAACGAGAAATCCGTGAAGTAGCACGAGATCTTCTTTTTGGTCATCGCCTGACCGAGTAGTATGTATGAATTCAGGTTTTCCATTCAATTCGATCGAAACATCGAAAACTTGGATTGTTTTTCCTATTTTGAGACCTGAATATTTGTCAATCATAATCCGTTCGCAGTTTTCCATTTCTCTTCTGGCTGTCTTGTGAGGGTCCTCCTTAGGTTCCTTATTGAAGATACTGAATACCATTTTGAGTAGCTTTGTAACGTGTTTTGAAATGCTTTATGTTTATTCGGATATGATGCGTTTAAATAGTGAGTTTAGAGTGATTCCTGGAAAATAAAAATTTCAACAAAATTCAAGAAGTTTATATTGTCATAATTTCATAGATTTAGCTTGTTGGGCTTGCAATACCCTGGCCACAGACCTTTTTCTTTTCCTGAAAATTCATTACAAAGAGAGAGAAGAGTGTATCTTTCTTTCAAATGAATATTTTAAACAAAATAATTTAGTTTATCAAATATGCTACTGCTGGATAAAACCTGGCATCATATTTTCTTACCCATTCAAGTAATCTACAAAACCAAATAGGATCAATGCTCTGAGATAAGGTGATAATTTGACCAAATCAGTCCAAAATGAATTAAACAGAATTTTCACTAAAATTTTGTTGAACTTCACGACTTAAAAAAAAAAATGTTCTGTTTATTTTGATGCTTTCTTTTTAATGTACACTTTTTTGGTCTTCTTCTTCGTTTTGCTCGTTTTGGGTTCAATACAAGCTTTCAAACTTTCCTCCTCTACAAGCTTCTCTACAAATTTGTGTTGGATAATCAGTTTTGAAACGTAGCTTGGATTCTCAAAGTTCATTCTATGGCCAGCATCCGGAATAATATGGATATCCCCATCGATTTCGCCTTTCTCAACAACACGATAAGCGCCTTTTGTGCACATCCAATCATTCTCTCCGAAATAAATTTCACATGGCATTTTTAATTGGCACATCAACTCTTCAAGAGGTAGGCATCCTGCAGCTTTTGGAAATTTCAGGATGTAGTGCAACGACTTCAAAGTACTCTCCGGAAGTTTAAGGACACCATTTATGTAGGCGTAAGCTAAGTCATATTGTTCTCCAATGAAATCTGCGCCTTTTACGAACTTCTTTAAGAGCCAAACCTTTAACAAGCCGAGCTTGTCAACAAACTCATGAACTGTCTTTTTCCCCTCAAATACTTCAAAAACTCTCTTAGTTAGCTGCCTGCGGAGCCACCCTTGCTTCGCCAAAATAGCTTCTTTGTCGAATTTGGCGTCACTTTTCGTTACACCTGCAGGAGTAAGCAAAATCAATTTTTTCACACGTGCTGGGTATCTCAGAGCATACATCCCACTCATATAACCTCCAAACGATTGACCTGCTAAATGGAATCTTTCAAGTTCAACATGTTTCCTCCATTGCTCGAGTGACTCCATGAAATAATCTATTGTCTCTTCGGTTGATGTGCAAGTAAATTCTGGTCTGGATGAAAGACCCATTCCGATGAGGTCAATGCACCATAGTCTGTAATGCTTAGAGAGTTCGGCCATCATTGGATAGAATGAAGCTAATCCGACGAGAAACCCGTGGATAAGCACTAAATCTTCCTTTTGATCCTCACCAGATAGGGTTGTGTGGATGAATTCAAAATTTCCGTTTAGTTCGATGGGAACGTTGAAAACTTTGATCGTTTCCCCTATTTTAAGTCCAGAATACTTGTCAATCATAGTGCGTTCGCTGTTTTCCATTTCTTTTCGAATTGACTGGTGATATTCCTCTTGAGACTCCTTTTTGCTGAAGAAACTGAATACCATAGGAATGTTAGTAACAATTATTTTTGAAATAATTTGTGTATTAATTTGATTCGGGACGTTTAAATAGGATTTTGATCGTCTAGAAATTTGTGGATTTCTTGTAAAATGTACATTTTAACCAATAATAAATGAAGTTATTTCACTCAATTTATCTTAATTTATGAAGATTAGCACGCTGCTGATACCACTCAGACCGCTACTCTTTTCCATTGTTGACGTGCTCAGGGAAAAAAAAGAAAGTAGACACTTCCTCTGAGGATAATTGTCTGATCATTTCTGTCTACCTCTGAATCTTGATTTTTATTTCAACCAATAAAACAACATCCCAGGAAAACAAAGAAAACCACCACCAGTTTCTCTCCTAAAACAACAAAACAACCCACAGTTGAGCCTCATTTCATTGAATTAAGAATTGGCCTACATATTCTTTCCTTCAAAAGCACTTTTTCAAATTTCTGTTCAATTTCAACCCGCATGTTTTTCACATTCCTAACTCTCCATGATATTTTTATGTTTCCTTCACTATTGTCTTCCAACAATACTCACATCTATTCGCTTTTTTCAGAAATATTTTCATTATCAAATCAATTATCGATTATAGATTATCCCTTTAGAAATTCTAACAACACTCTCAATAACACTCAATAAAAATGTAGATTTGTTAGATTGTACTATTATAATGTAATCAAATACTGAATAAAAGGTCTTTGACAATACTTCACTCGCCACTCCTTCAATTCGAACTATCTGCCTGCATCTGGAGAATTGTCTGCGAGCGCAAAGCATCGATCCTTGTATACTGCTGTGCTAAGTTTACTGGTTTTGTCATATCTCTTCCGATGGCTTTTACTTCCGCAGCTAAAGACTTAATATCTTGTGCCATGACTGCAATTGATTTCTTGATTTCAGCAGTATCATCCTCATTTCCATAATCAATCTTCAGTCTCTCTAATCTTATCGACCTTTGAATCGGCAACCAGTCGTTCACTTTGCGATTATATTTCTCCAGCACATAATTTTCTAGTTTCGTCATCTCAGTCGGCTTGTGTTTGTATTTATGCTCCAGATAGACGATCAAATACACATAATTCCAAAGGTCATGCTCGTTGTCAATGTGGTCCTCAAAGCTTGTGTATCTCTCGAATTCGCCTCTCGGAATTCCGCAAATAAAGCAAATATTCTTCTCGTCTTCTTCGTTGGCGGTTCTCTGATCTCTCAGATCACCAAACGCGTCGATGATCATACCGAAAATCAGATTAAGGAGAATTGTAATCATGGTGATGAAGAACAATAACTGATAAATGATGAGACCAATGTAATACCACGTAGTTGTTTCAGAATATAGCGGAGTTTGAATGACATCGCCGATACCTCCCCCGTTTCTGAGGCCTTCGTTGAGAACCATAAGGAAGCATCCAGTGATATTATCACACAAGGCATTGCCTTCGTCGTCTTGGTAAGCGCCCTGAAGGAAATAGAAGCCTATCAGCGTATATACTATGGCCATCATCACCAAGAGATAGAATGTCCAAAGGAACTGCTTCCAATTTGCTAGGATAGCCTTGATAAGAGGAGTAATAGCGTCCGATTGCACTGCAATATCGACGAGCAGGATCGCTGCCGCCACAGGGCTCCAAAGCGCCGCGACACAGATAAGGACAAACACAATGTGCCAAAGCAGAATTCTTGTGCTGAAGAGGAACTTGCAGCCCATCTTGAACTTGAACCAAAGCACTTGTTTATTCAAGGTCGGGTCCGCGGTGATTCTCTTATATTCTTCTGAGTTCGTTCCCTTGTATTTCACCAACTCAATGACTTCTTCAGGAGTCAGCGAGGCATAGTCGTCTTCTTCAATTTTTTCTTCAATGCTCGGGGAGAGCGGCCCTTGGTTTTTACGGAACTCACTGGAATAGCGATCCCAGTCAGTTTTTATAATGCTCTTTGCAAACACGAGAAGCCACGAGACTAAAATAAGCGACGCGAGTACCAGATTCACCAAACAGAGTATATGCAATGCGATTTCGGCGTTTGAATTCTCGTAGATGACGGTATCGTCCTCGTATCTAAGGAATAGGAGATTAATGGCATTGATGGCGATACAAACCAAATTGCAAGTAACTCTCAATAGCGCGTATTTCTTGACCGTACCAAGTCCCAGACGCGATTCGTAGCTCAGATACATCTCTGATGTAAAGGCTTCGATAGACTCGAGCAACCCAGTTGTTTTCGACTGGGAGTTTGATCGATCCACCGTATCAATGAACTTGTCTCTCGAAGCGGGAAGCAAATAATTGCACACGAGCAGCTTAGGGAACCAGTATTTCACGACCTGGTTGTCGACGGTCTCCTGCAGCAGCACTTCGACACCACGAACGCATTCTACCATGTAGTTCAGAAGGATTTCGCTGAGAATTTGCCTCCTGTTTTTCGTTCGCTTTGGATGGTTGATGAACCCGAGGACATTCTTTCTGTACTCGATGAAATCATCCCAGATGTACCTCAAGATCATGTAGATATTAAATCCGTCCAAAAGAGGTCCATCGAAGTCTTTCATCTCCAGCGTTCGATCTTGCACCTTTTTTTCGATCAGAGAGCGCACACTGGACTCTGACTTCTTGTCGAGGTTCTTCGTCACGTCAATCTCGAAGAAAGAGAGCATGATAGACTCGAAGGAGTTCAACAAGCCGTCGAAGTCCAAGTATTTTTCTAGCTTAGCCCGCACTTCAGGGTTGGGTTGCTCGGCAAGTACTTTCAGGAAAACGATCGTCCTGCTTCTGATGTTGAGCTCCTGCTGAGACATCGTTGGATTGAACCCTCGTGGGATTCGATGGAAGCTGTTATTGTAATCATTAAGCAAGCGGCACATATCATGAAGGAGATTCTTCTGGAGAAGATCAATGATATTTTCTGCAACAGCTCCTTCGACCAACTCAATCAGCACACTCAAAAGCTTATTACCCAGGTTCAGGTTATTGCTGTTGTAGATATGATAATAAGTATTAAACAGAGACCTAAATCCGCTTAGGAAATTATAAGACTCAGGCAATTTCCTCAGAACCCCGCGTCTGTCGATGTAGTTCTGCTCACGGAGGAAAGCCTGGATGTTCTGCGATTGGTTATCGATCAACCCTTGTATGAAGGAGAGTATTAACACCAGCACCTGGTTTGAATGGTACACAGTTGACGAGGCTGCGTATTTCATTGGGAAATTCTGTCTTACTCTTGTGTAAATTTCTTGCTCTGTGTAAGTCTTATCTGTTTCTTCTGACAGCTGCTTATATCGAGACCTAACAGCAGTCGTATACGCGCTCCTTAGACGTTTTGGTTCGATATCTTTCAATATGCCAGTGTGGCGATCTATCATCTTTCTAAAGGTTATCAGGAACCTGTTCTCAACGTCCTTGGAGAAGAGCTCATAGAATTCATCTTGGATTTCCTTTTTACCGCCGTAGACGTAGGCGAGACCGAGTTTCAAGGTTGAGGTCATTTCTTTTTCAGTTCTGGCATCGAAAACGAGGCTAATAAAGACAGTCGTGAAGTTTAATTCTTGGAACATTTGTTGGGTTTTCTGGAGTCTCTTGAGGTCAAAGCTCGACACATGTTCCCATTCGAACACCTCCTTTAAGTGGTTTTCGCCAGAATCGCCATCTCTCTCGATGATTTTACGCAAAATGTTCATCATAAAGCTAGTTTCATTGACTCTGGGATTGAGATTCTGATTGTTCAACAATTCGATGATTTTTCTCACGATAGATCTCTCCTGCTTGCTTGTAGAGATGATCGAGGACATTTCACGGATATTCCTTAGTTTAGCCTGTCGGATGCTCTTTTTTGCAAGCCGTCTGAGCTCTTCGTGGTAAATCTCGTGGATAGATCTGTTGCTTTTCTTCGACACTAATGGGAGCACAAACGTCGGGATCTTCCTCTTTGTAACTCTGGTCAGCTTCGTGAGCATATTGATTCGTTGCTTGTATTTCTCGTATTCGGGTAGCAACGAAATTTTCTTCCCAAGAGCTGAAGTAACCTGCTCAAAAGAGTGCTGAGACACCCGAATTGGTATAAAAGTGAGCTTTTCAATCAAAAAGAAGAGATATGAAGCTAGATCAGGGTATAAATCTCCCTTTTCGCCGATGTGATACAGCATGTGACTAATCTCGTTGTCCAAGAACGTTGTCAAGAGTGGCAAGCATCCGTCCAGAATATAACCCTCCCATAAATCCATCAAATTGACGTCTTCGAAGTAGATTCTGACCTTGCTCTTCGCAAGTCCCTCATTTCTAAATAGCATCATTTGATTCGCGATCTGGTTTAACGCGCTGTCTCTGCTAAAGAGGCAGCCCTCCTCGATCTCAAGTTTATAGTTGTCGAGTTCTGAGTTATTCGCCTCGCTGGCTCTAAACTGGATATATGCCGTAACGTCAGCAAACAACGTGAAAACTAAATCAAGGAACTCGTCGTACGTATCAAAGGTCCTGAGCCGAGTCTCTGTGCCGTACCAGGCGTACGCAAGGGTTTTGCAAATAAGCTGCCTGAGCTCGAACTGGAAGAGTAGCGTTGGAGTTCTCAATAAGACAAGCCATTTCTTAAACGGTATTTTCCCGAAAATATGGTTAAGTCTTGACCCTTGACTGAGGAAAGATTCAGGAACCTCCAACCATGAGGCTAGAAGTTCCCTGCTTCCGTAGTAGCAGTAAGGAAGCTGAATGACGTCTTCATTTTCCTCTTTCGTGTTTTGCCACAGCGAGACAAGGTCGAGCGAATTGCTATCCTCGCACAATAAATCGATCATTTGAGCGAATTTGTTAGCAAAGATATTCGTGCAGTCAATGTCTTCCTGTGGGACTTTTCCAATGAAATGCAATGAGGCCAACGCGGTCGGGAGGCTCGCATCTGACAGCTTCGAGTCTAATGGTGTTTCTAGGGTTTTCAAGAAGGTATCTGCAGTCTGTCTCAATAGGAAAGTTTCTTCCAGTTTCAGCAGTCCCTTGTTATCTCTCATCATCTCAGCGAACAAAAGCATGAAATCATAAGCTTCACTGCTAAGCCCGGCATTGGCCAACCTCATCTTCGAAAGCGAGAACTGATTTTTCTCGTTCTTGTAGATCATCGCTTGAAGGATGATCAATACCTTGCATCGCACAATATTCGCGAAATTCAAGAATTTGTCGGGTACCTTCTCCGCGGTTTCGAGGTTCTCTCGTATCTGTTTCTCGAATTCAAGGAAATGCAGTAGAAGTTGCGGGACTTGTAAAAGCAAATACATTGGCTGATAGTGCTTGTTTATGGCTCTGGGGTTCAATCGGAAAGGCAGCTCCATCGTTGGTGACTTCAGCTTCTGTATTCCTTCGAGCAATTCTTGTTCGCCGACTCCGCTTTCTTCAGCGGTGTAGAAGAACGCTAAGGTTGGGTTCAGTATGGTAAAGAGAAGAAGATCGAAGATTTTGTTGATCTCCTCGAAGGTGCTCTGGAGCTTCTCAGGCGGTAAGGTCAAGCCTGATTCTTTCAAATACCAAAATGTACGCTTGAATTTATTCAGCTGGAATATCGCTGGTAAAAGCTTCTGGACCTTGTCCATTTCAGTAGTTTCGTTCAATAGGACCAGTTTCTCCAGCTCATGGAAGAGATACTTATCGAGAGACTTCATTTTATTTAACTTCTGGAAGATGTCATAGGTATCGGCGGGGAGTCCAGACGGCATGATCTCAAAAAGGGCTTTAATTACATTAGATGTTGAGAAATTAAGCTCTTTTTCCTCAATTCCTCCTTTAGTTTCTTCCAAATAAGTCAGCATCTTTCCTGATCTCCACTCCTGCAATCTGGAGCTCATTACTCTTTCTAAAATTTCCGTGATTTTCTTAATACCAGCGCCTGAGGCCAGAGGACTAATGTACTCAGATTGCGTAAATTGAGACCTTGCGGATACAAGCAAAAGGTCATTTTCGCCGTCTTTTGGCACCAGAGACGAAAGCGAATCTTTAGATTCAGAAATCAAATGACTGCGCAGTTCCACTATCGTTTCGTTGCTGATGAAATCTCTCAGAATGTTAAAGAGTTTCTCAAAGTTGTTTAGCACAGTTTGAATCTGACTTCTATCGATCGAAGGATTTTCCAATATCTTCTCGAAACTCTTTCTGTACAGAAGCGCGAAATTGTTCAAACCTCGACGTGAAGATTCCAGTGTTTTGTTATTTCGGTACTCTTGTGCAAGCTTCAAGCAATTTTGGATCTCGGTTTGGATTCCTCTTTCCTTCACTGCCTCGAGCTCGACGTCCGAGAGCAAATCTTCTACCCTGTTTAGGTTGTTTTCAATGATTTTTTTGTAAGTTTCTTGATACAGCTTGCGCGTTAATTCCTCGGCATTGAGGATGATATAGATAGGGAACGAATCAATAGGGCCGCTGAGGTATCCAATGTGAGCGGTTTGGATGATCTTCTCAATTGTTGACCTCAGTTTCATTTGGATTTTGTTGCTGCCTCGGCCATCATCGTGCTTGTGCTTCGTCATGAGTAAAAGCGTTGAGGGATAATGCTTGATAATCGTGAGAAGGAAAGATGGATCTCCCAAGTTTGACAAGTTCGCGATGAACTCAAAGGTATCGCACAAGTAAAAGGCCAGTCTACCTCTCTCTGGGTCTTTGGTCTTGGCTTCCTCGCTCGTAACTCTAGGGTTCGCTTCTAATTCGGAAAATGCGTATTGCTGATGCAGCGTCAAGCCAGCTTTAGAGTATTTCCAGAAATTCACGAGGAGAACTTCGTTTTTCACACTGAGCGTCGGGAAGACGTGGGAACGGAATTTCTCGTCGTTAAGCAGCTTTCGTGAGAAGGTTTTGAGGGCAAAATCACGGAGATTAGGGACCTTGCTTAGCGCTTGGATCTCCAGCAGTTTTAAAAGATAGGGGTCGAAAGACTGTCTGGTCTCGATCGTTTTCTGGAGTTCATCCGCGTAGTCGTTGAGCTGCTCGATGGAATCGTATCCCTCGTCCCACATAAACGCCTTGCAGCAGTCCAGAAGCAACTTCCTGACATGCGACAGCTCTTCAATTGGCGTCACGGTGTAGAAACCAGAATCGAGTTTGGTAAGCGCTCGAATGTATATATAAGCGTACTGAGTGTTATAAAGGCGGTTGAGGTCATCAGATGATGATATTTCAAGCAAGAGCTTGATCAGTGCGGAAAACAAGATGTTTAGGTTGTCAATATGGAAGTCGGTGTCGTGGGTATCTGGAGGGAAGTACTTCTGAACTTCCAATATCATATCAGTGATTACATCGGAGGACAGGAAAAGGTAAATGAGTAGATTAATATAATCCACGATGCGGAACTGCCGCGCGATCCATTGCTTCACATTATCGATTGTTGAGATACCTTGATCGATTTTATGGTAATCAGGGTCTTTCTCATCCCCTTCTCTGGGAGCTTTCCTTGTGAAGGCATTCTGGTCTTCGATTTCTAAGTATTGAACAATGGTTTTCTGTAACTTGTTAATCTGCTCTGTGAAAACGATAATGCACTCCTTTTCGATCTTGCCAGGCACGTCTCCTACGCTTTTACGAGTAAATGACGGCTTCCTTGACTTCTTGTTTTTGCTGAACCGGTTTAAAATCCCAGCCTCGATCAACTCTTTATGACTCGCTGATCCTTTTTTGTCAGAGCGATTCGTCCTTGCTGCTGTAAGCACTGAAGCTTTATCTTCGACTTTGTCTTGTGTTCTCTGCGTCGGAAGACGGAAATCCCAGCAGAAATCGAAGAATGAATCGAACTGGTTCATCAGAGACTCCGTCTCTCTGATGTAATTGATCTCATCATCTGAGAATAAGACACATTTGAATGTGCCTCTCACGCCATCTGGTTTCTCTCCGTAGCGGATGTGTTGGCGAATAGGCTTAGTTTTCTCAGTAAATCGACCGCCGTCTTTAAAGAAGTGATTGCTTTCTTCTTCTTTTACCTTACCCATTCTGGCTAGGCCTGCAGCTTTCGTTTGATTTTTAGCAAAAGTGTTCTTGGTCTCATCTTCTAAGTTCATGTACACGAAAGAATCCTCAGTTTTAAACCTGAGCCAGAACGATTGGGTATTATGGAGGTTTTGGTTTCCTTCGTAAGGGTCGGCAACGAATTGCACCAAGGGGTAAACTCCAGGGGGAATCGATCCAGCATTGCGTAGACTCACCAATTGGTATTTCAGTTCGTATGTCTGAACGTTGGAAGGGGACTTGTCGATGTTTTCATCCACTAAAGCTACGTATTTTCCGCTGACAACATGTCTCAGCATGTAGAAATTTTTATCAACCGATGACATTGATGCAGCAGAGTCTCTTGACTCCTTGATCTTTGAGGTTGGGATGGTTTCGATAGTTTCCTGCGTTTGGAAGGAGTGGGAGTCTTCAGGGACCTTAATGATCTGAAAAACGGTTTTGATGTGATTGTAGCGGTATTCAGGAGTTTTGAATTTTTGGAAGAACAGCTCTGATTTGGATTCCTCCTGGTGCTGGTAGATCGTAAAGTAGGAGGTTTGGTTCGCAAAGCGCAGGTATCCACCCGTTCGCAGCAGATCGGTGTTCGAGTGACAGTAGTTAACGAAATTGACTATCGTTTTCGGGCTCATCGCAGCGCCTGCGATATTGAAAGCGTGATTATCAACATTTGGTTTGGGTCTTCTTGGAGGAAATTCAACGAATTCGGGATTCTTGAGGAGAGGGTTATCTTTTATCTCTATCTCTGCTTGGATATCCTTAGGACTCGAGTATGTAAGGTAGTTATTCATTGTTGGCGAATACACATGTAAGAAGTCTTTGTAGTATGCGTCATCGCCTTTCGGATTATCCGGCAATGGAGAGCCTAGCTCGAAGAAACAGTCATGGTTAAGGACTTTAACCAACGAAACTTCAAAAAAGTCCGCTGATGTTCCTCGAGGATGATGCTTCGAGCTGCTTTGCAAAAACATGCCGCTTTCGACATGTTTGAGCATAAACTTCGCTCCAAACTGCAGCGGATTGCCGAAAGTCTCACTCTTTTCTTTCTCGTTGAGTTTATCGATATTTGGCTGGCGTTCTTGTTCCTTCTCCAACTCTTCTTTAAGTTCTGGACCGAGAATACGATCTATTAGCTCATTTTGGTTATTTGAGCCTTTCAGCAAGTTGACTTGGTCTTCAAATTCTTTAACAAAGATGTCTTTGGCGCTGTGTTGAGTCGGGAAGATTTGAAACAGGCAATTTCGGAAGCTTCTCATATTGAGGTTTTGTACAGGACCTGCCCATACTTCCTCGGAGAAGAATCCATTAGCAGTAAGGACTTGGGGCCATTCTTCGCCCTTCTGTCGAAATGCAACGTAGATATAGTCACCGTATTTGATGATTTGCTTGTCTTGCTCCATGAGTGATAGTATAAATAAATATCTATCTGAAATCTTTTATTTATAAGTTTCTAAACGATTCATCGGTCGTGTCTTGGAAACGGATAATAAATCCCTATAATTACCGAATTAAACTCTAATAACTCAGATATACTATGCAGCTGGTCCGCTGGAAGCGATGGGCACATGAGGATATTGGGCCCGTTGAGGCATTTTGCCGTAGAAACTGATCTGTTACCACAACAATAATGATGTTTTGGAAACTTGAAACGATTTTTTTTTAAAAAAAGATTCGTCCTTGCCTATTTGAGAGGCTTCATATTACATTATATAACGTATTGTAAAGAATAAACAGTAAATTGGGAATACGAAACGTCAGACGTGGATATTCTCTGGACTTCTGTTTGAAAATTTTCATATTTATTACGGTACTCAAATATTTTGCTTTTTAGAGTTCAATGCATAGAGAATAAGAGAGACTCTGTCCCCACTGGCGAACGGATAGTATGTCACTACTGTTATATCGTTGAATTAGTTTAAAATGAATCTGTTTCAATAGGGAGAAGAACACCTTTTGCCTTATTGAGGCTCTCATTTGACTAAACTCTCGATAAACGGATGATATGGTGTGTTTTATCATAAAAAAGAAGTTTGAAGTGAAAGAGCTATTCTTAGAGACTCATACTGGCTCCGCTTTGTCCTAGGTCTTAGTTTACTTGTTCGACGGATGTGGACTTAGAGAAAAGTGGGAATTTGAAGTTTTTGGATTTAAACAATACTAATTAATTTTACACAAACGTATTTGAAATTAATTATGCGTAATTTGAACCGTTTTTCAGTAATTTTGAAATAAGATGCAAAATGCAAAAACTTTTTTTTTTTTGGGAATAATTATTCTTATTACTTTTTAGTGGCAAAAGTATTTCAAATCTTGAAGAGTCAACCTTTGAGACTAAATTGTTAACTTGGCGAGCTCTTCTTAAATACCATTTCACAACAAAGATCTATCCGAAGTGGTTAGATATTGCTTATGTAAACCCCTTCGGACACCTGAAGTTTATAGATGTAGCAGAAAAATGTTCGGTACCAGGAATTCATGTCTGCTAATGGCCCAGACGCATTGTCCTGGATTCATGAAACCTCCTCTAAACAATACTATTGCTAATAATAAACGTAAAAGGCTCATAGTCATAAAGTCTCAAATAAGCATTTAGGATTAGCATCTTGCGAAAAAATATGTTGAGTTGGCCCGTGATTTACTGTTTTTTCCTCGGGTAACAATGATAAGGTACAAATTATTCGTACCAAACAAATTAAATAGCCGTGGCTAAATGAGCATTGGTTCAACAGAAACAATTAAAGACCGCCAAATAAACAGAGAAGATATAATAATATCTCTCTCTCAAAATAGTACTTGAAATGAAATCGCTTAAATAAACTATATCTCTATATTTTGGTCTATTACAACGCTCTCAGCATGAATCGAGCCTTCTCTGTCACCGCCAGCATTAGAAACTGATACTTCAGAATTCCTAAAAAGCTTAACGAGGGGATGATTGAAATTCGTTGGAGTGCCATTTTGAAGGCACTCGCTTTGCTTCAACGAACCCTCGGCATCCAGAGGTTGCTGGGTGTCTTTGCCAAATACCTGCTCAGATTTTTGGCTCATTGTCATTTTCTCCAGCTTCTCTTGCATATTTGGTATCATTCCGAGCCCAGGCTCACTATCAAGCACGCCATCTCCTTTAAAGTCCAAACAGCCCCGAGCTGTCAGGAAAGGAGATATATTGATTCTGTGTGAAGCAGGCGGCTCTTCCATCATCGATCTCGGGGTAAGTTGCTCAGTCTCAGTTTCATGCGACTTCATCGTTTCTGCAGACGCGAGATTCCCATGCAAATTCAGAGAAGTCATAATTGATGCTTTTATCCTCTCATCCTTACTGGTCTTCTGCAAGTTATCGGAGTTTATAGACATCAAATGCCCTTTTGGATTGTCAGGGAGAGCAGTTTGCCATAGCTTAGACTGTTGCTGCTTCTTTTTTCCAAAGCATCTTGAAACTAGATCTCCTCTGAACAATCCAATCCATATGAAAAGCAGAACCACGAGGGCTCCGACCTCAATCCCGATAAATAACCCTGTTCCAGTGGTGATGTTCAAACTTGAAGTAGCTGGCACGTAGAAGAAGGTTGTCTGCGTCCTGAGAGCAAATTCTCCTGGGTCGTCGTTCGTAGCAATCATAAACAGAAGATAGGAAGTCGCATTGTCAATCCCGTTGATGGTGTACGCAGTAACGTCATCAACAAAAAATGAACGCTTTGTGTACAATCCGTCATTTGGAGCGAGTTGAGGTAATCTATTAGTGATCTCTGTCATCTTTGCGTTATTAGTGACGTTCGATTCAGGAATAAGATAGAGATGAAGATAGCCTTGAGCAGGGCCGTTCAAACTTACATTCGAGATGATGAGTTGATCATTCAGGGTCTGCAATGAGATCGACAGCGTTGAAAACACAGGCGCGATAATGTCGACGTCACCGTTATGTGATACCTTCGTTACATGGATTATCGAGCCTGTTGAATTTTGATAAAAGAAGTTTTGATAGAAGGTTGTTTCCGTGAGACTTATAAGAATACTGCTAACGCTTGTGTCAGTTGTCTCAGAGTTAGGATTGCCATAGATGAGGCAGCTCAAGTAATTTCGAGAGACCTCAAGAGACCGCTCTTTCTTCAAGGATGGTTCTGTAGATTGCAAGAGTCTGCTTGACGGACAAAATTCGCCTTTAGAGCTTGCTATCGTGGTATTGGAAATTTCAAGGAACATGTTCAATTTACAAATAAAGAAGACTATCTCGTCCTCAGCTAAAAAGTTATCCAAGTCTATCTTGACCTTCGCGATTGAAAATCCATTCTCTCTTGTGACGAATGTGGTCGATGAATGGCTCCAATCGATTGTGTCAGCCAACTCTTCGTCCCGAAGACACAGGGTGAAATTATAGTTCGTGTTGCTTCTCAAGCCAGTGAAATTATTGACGATTTGTGGGATATCGCTCGTAGAGTCAGTAACTTCTAGGTCGTTGATCCCGTATCTTGCTATGGACGCATCGAAGGTGTTTGTGATATAAGAATTGTTGAATGCGCTGATTTGATCGCATGAGCTGTTCTTAAAATGAGGAGCAATATCAGACGCGAAGAGGATCCATGTCACTTTGAGAGAAGCAATAGTTCGAATGTCAGTGTTCAGATTGACTTCGATTTGTTGAGAGGTTGCGAATTCGTCAGGCGAAACTACTTGGATGTCGTGAATCAGTTGCAGCTGAGTTTTCATGCTGTAGCGGGAAGAGTCCCTCACACAGTGCCGATTAACTAGACGAAATCCTGTTTTGCATTTAACACTACGATTTTCAGTGTTTTGCGTTTCAGAAAAATCACCAAGGATTCTCGAAACTGGAGCCTTACAAATAATTAATAAAACATAGAAATTTCTGTCATTACCTCTGCTGTTTGGAGTTCAGCTGGCTGTGGCTTTGCTTTTACTCCCAAATGATCCAGATGAGTGTCTAACAAACTCTGTGGGGTGCTTTCAATCTCTTTCTTGAAATGAAAAATACCAATATGCTCCATGTCTATTAATTGAATTTAGCCTCAAGCTGAGCCATTAATCGATACCATGAATTCCTCTGATGAAAGTGAGGAGATTCTGATTTGGATACTGGATGCCTTCAATCATAGAAATCCTCTCGTACTGCCCACACAGTCCAGGTTGGTCTGGCGCCCCACCCAAATACAAGGCAAAGTTTGGAGCAAAGAATGCGCGATGCCCCATCTCCAAGCGTCTTTCGCTAAAGAGGATTTCTCCATTCGGAAACTGAGCAGATCCAATCATGTATGGGTTTAAAATGTAGTTCACAATTAATTTGGTTTCATAGTCGATGGCTTGGAGGAAAAAATACCATTTGCCAGCTCGAAAATAGCTCTAGGTCAAATAGTTTTTCAATGAGACACCATTGAGATCAAATAATACATCAATCACATCCGAATTATTGTAGTTTCTACTCGCATAACCCAAGACAAAGCTAGATGTCAGTGATGTGCCATATTGTAGTAAGATGCTCATCGTTTCATGCTCATTGTTCCTAAATTTCGCATTTAACCTGAAAGAACGCAATGATAAGTTACTCAGTAATGCCTTGCATCATTGAAAACGTATGATTTGAATTGTTTAATGGAGATTGAGCTGAGGCACGATACCAATAGCTCCAAGTGAGGCTTTGGTAGTATTTTCCTGCGTTGATGTCGTTTATTTTTGAGCTTGAATTTTTTCAGTTACCAGTTATATTAAGATCTTCTGCTGTAAACATGGTATAATTAGAGGATATTTCACATTTGATAGAGTCGTTTTGGAAATAGAGTCCCTTGGTGGTGTATACCTTGGCCTGTTGGGAAAATATCAAATTGAAGTGTACTTATGTTGAGAATACCTGTGTATTGAGGATAAACTCACAGGCTATGATTATCAGAGACCAAAGAGACAAAAGTAATCTGTGTGTTTCCATTCCTCTTTCAGAGTTTTCGTTTGCTTGAAAGGAGCGAGTAAGAGTAAAGTATAGATCTTTGAATTTCTCTGAATTAAAACGTATAAACTAATTGAGTCACTATTTAGAGTCTGATATTGGATTTTATTTAATTTTAGATTGTGAAGACATTAGTATTCATTCTGTGAGTTTTTACGTTCATGCTATTTCGTACGTTTTAGGTCCCTCACTCTGATGAATAAATAGACAATCAATATTATATTGCTGCAACATCATTTAAAATGTGTTTCGTTGGGGTATTGTGCTTCGCATTCGCACTCTTTATAAATCCCAATCGATTACTGGCCTCAATTCCTTTGTGATCATTGTAATTGTATTTGTTCTCTATGTGAGAAAATATAGCTATTATTACACGAGATTTTCATTGCAAAGTTGCTTTCAATTCTCAGAAAACATTGCATTAGATTTGTATTAATATCAAATGAATTGTCACTGAATTTCTCTATGAATTCACAATTGTAAATGCAAGCAAACTTTTCAAATTTCCGAAAAAACGAATATTTTCGGATTACTAGTATTTTAGTACTGCTCAAAGCAAAAATTGAGCATGATAGCAATTAAGAGTAGAAAGCCATTGTCCATTGTCATATCTCTCTCTCAAATAAGATGCTCATAAGATTTAAAGGACACTGAAGAAGTCGCCTCCTTCTTGGTAAATTTATCGAACTGCATAATCTTGTCCTTTTCCTTTGAATCTCCTCGATGACCAGTCGGTTTTTCTACCACTGTAGTACTTTTAATTGGTTCTAATCTTTTTGGTTTCCTCTTGATCTGTTCTTTCGGCTTTTCTACAGACCGATTTAGCAAAGGCGCCGCAGACGAGGAGTCCTTCCTTGCCAGCGCCAGAAGGACGTCATCATCTGAGGTTGGGAAATTTTTCGGGCTGTCCTTTTGCCTTGGCCGATGAGGACTCTCCGTGCTCTTTTGTCGATCAATAGGGACTGCCGGTCCGGCATAAGGCTTCTTTTCATCGGAATTTGTGCTTAATTTTGACCCTTCACGTGCTCTCGCTGGCTCTTTTTCCCCTATTACCTTTGCAGACACCCCCTCAATCACCAAGGACTCAGTATTGCTACTATCTTTGGACTCAGATCTGTTCCGAGGCAACAACAGAGAATTAAGTTTCGAAAGCACCAAGCTTTTGTTCTCTGATCGACTTAGTTGTGGATTCTTCTTCCTCCTCATATACTCCGCCAGTTTTCTCGCGATAATTCGCCCTGCTTCAAGTTTATTCATCTTCATGACAGTTTTCTGCCGTTTTTTCTCAAGCATATCACCAAAAACTTTGGCGCCATAAAATGCACGGAATTTCTTCCGAGTTGTTTCATTAGTTTTGATTTCCAAGAAAATATTAAATAGAGTCTCGTCCATTTCATAATCAAGCAATTTCAAAATCTTGTTGTCAAGAACGGACTGGTTTCCTGAGTTCAGAAGCCTTTGATAACTCGAGAACAAAGAAACGAATTTATGGATTCCATCATACTCCGTTTGAGTTTCTAACAGCTGAGTATTCCTGCCTATACTCACAGTGCTTCTACGTCCTCGAGGTCGAATTGATGGTGAGTTTTGAGTCAACTTTTGTAGACGTTCAAGTGCTTCATTCTTCACGTCCTTTTTCTTTGGCTTCTTAAGAGGTTGAGGTTCTCTGAGAGTAACAAGCGGAGGTCGAGAGTACGAGAATACATTATTTTGATGCTCGTCGAGCAAAACTTTTTTCAGTTTGTCGATTTCTTGCAGTTTTTTTAAAATTTGGAGAATGTCGATATCTTTTGCTACCATATCCGTTGCTTTTGAAACAAGTTTATCCTTTTGTCTTCTTCGGCAGCAGAGCAATCCGATAACGAAATCATAAAACGTGTAGGATAATAATCTTTGATTATTTTTTGTATATTTTGCGAATTTTTCGACGTAAAAATTCAAACCTCCATTTTTCTCATTGAAGCTGCCCTTTCTCGAGCTTTGAGGTCTACCATTTAATTTGCTCATCGAATCATTTAGATTAGTAATCTGAGTTTTCGAGCCTTTCTTTTTTCTCTTACAGCAACAAAAGTGGCTTTTTCCTGATTTTTTCTTGTCGGAAGGCTTCGCAATATCAAATTCATACATCTCGTTTGCGATTGTGACCGCCAAAACTTGTTTGGTGTAGAATAAGGCAATTGTTCCAAACACTCCAACACAAACGCTGAAGATACCTCCTATCGCAACTAATCCCTGTTGGATTTTTGGAAAAACCCGATAAGTTGTGATTTTGTTTGCACTTTTGCGGAAATAAAAATTGGCAATTTCGTAATTCGAAGGGTTGACATCCTCGCGAGAGGCTGACTGAGGCCGCTCTTCTGCAGGGTCTATCTGATACGAGGTTATTATTGAAGGGTTATCGTCAGAGAACCACATATTGTCATCTGTGCTGATAACTTGCTCGCTAATAAAGATATCGGAATTCAGTGTAAACTGCCCAGGTAATGTATACCAGTGTAGATTAGACATATAGTAGGTGACTGGGATCGTATAATTTGTTGGGTCGAATATCGTATTCGAGAAAAACATTTGGAGTTGAACTGTTTTACCAGTCAAAGCTTTCATAACTTCATCGTATGGTTTACAGACGATATCAGGTTGAGATGTATCATTCATGCAGCTGTAAACAGCTATTTTGATGAATTGGTAGTTATCACCGAGAAAAGTACCTACTACGTCGTATTCCATGAGCGTGGGGCACAGTGCGTTGTTAATTCCAAGTTTCTCGAAGTCAGCGCTGAAGTTCCTCATGTAATCGAGGTCGCATTTTTTGAGAGGCACTTTGGTGTTGTTCTTGATGAGAGTACCGTTGGGAAGGCGAGTGTAGATTCTATATTGCATTTGGAACGAAACGTATGAGGAGGAAAGGTTGAATCCAGCATCTTGCACTCCAATAGCGAAGACAAAGCTAGACGAGTTCAGTTGGAGGTAGCCAGGGTCCTGCAGGATTTCTTGTTGTTTGGTTAAGGCGGGGTTAGCTCTGTTGAAGATGTCGCTGACAGTAACGAAAGATTGGAGAAGAGTGACCACCACAACGATAATTGTAAGGACATTGCCGGCGTTGGTTGATAGTTTATTCCTTGTGTTTACATTCAGCTGAACCTTTTGGTGGAAAATATCAAATGCGCCGAGTATTGATGAAAGCAGAGACGACATGATGATTCGAAATAAAAAGTAGAAGATTTTGTTTTAAACGAAATTAATTCCGTTTTAAATAGAAGTTGATTTTATGAGCACTTAAAATAGTTCCTCTCAGCAAAGTGATAAGGTCAAAACAAGTATAGAGAGCTTTAGTAGTAACACACAGATTCAGCTGAAAACTAATTGAGGAAATGAAAATTCTAAATTTTTTTTTTTTACAATAAGCAAAGAATGTGAGGATTTATTGAGTTTTGAAACGTGAAGTTATCTTCATTTGTATTCAGCTGCATCGGATTATAAGAGAAGGAGCTCCTCAATACGTTACTATAACAATAAAGTCATGAGCAGCCTTGGTTTCTTCTCATTTTACGAATATTTTCTAGAAATCAACTATTTAAGTTACGTTTCCATAAAATAGGAAAATTTTTAATCCATCAGTTAGCGTTGGTATCGACGACTTGAATTTAGAAAGGTGTGTCTGTCATTTTTCATTTTTTTCATGTTCAGAAGTACAAAGATTCTGAATCGTTTTTTTCCTGCTTTTATATCCAAGTTAATTAAATGAAGCTATTAAAGATTCGATTTTTAAATTGCTTATATAATTTTAGTAACTCGACTCGAGATCTGAGCTCTATTTGATTGGTTCTATGCGTATTATTTTGGAAAGAGAGTTTTACTTTCCTTTTCCTTCTAAACTATGATTTAATTCACTAATATGAGAAGAAAATCGTAGTTTATTCCATTAGGAGCACCATTTGAAATATATGGCTAACCATAAACCACCTCATGAAAAGAATTTTAGTATGTGTTGTTACATTTGTGTGGCAAAACTGTCTAGAAATCACAAAGTGATTACCTTGATAGACATGTTTTCAAGGAGAACTGTTCTCACTTATGAGAGAAGGTGTTCGAAAGTATTGATTCGTCAAAGGTTCTGACACCTTTTTCGAACCTTTTCATCACATACATATATACAACGCTTTGGCTCGGATTAATAAGAAAAACCTCTGACGCACTGCCTCATAAAACGAACCGTATAATTAGCATTGAAAAAATTGGAATTACGAAAAGAAGAAGAATTCTTGCAGCTCAGCGAAAAATTCGCCAATATAATTGTGAGGGAATCTCTTACTCCGGATAAGAGTCGTTCGAACTCTTCTGGAAATTCAAATTTGCACCTGAGAAGTGAGATGTTTTTATGGCAATAGGAGCCAGAGCGAGGGAAAACAACTAAGAGACAATTGTGGTGGAAGATTACAAAATTATATGTTTATATTATTATATTTTGAAGCAGTTTTCCTTGATCTATATTTGAATCCTGACTTCATCGTTTACTGTCTAGCAGAGGAGCCTGTCAGCATATATATATATCGATATTGGGATTTCGTCATTCTGAAAAAAAAGAGAGGATATTTGTGTTAACAAATTTGGCATTGAGGTAAAATTGGGGCTTTAATGAAACTTTTTCTTGTCTTTTTTGCAACAATTTTTAATTTAGAAGTTTGTTTTGATATAAGCAAACGTCTTGGTGTGGAAGTGATAGTCTCAAAGCCGATTGAGATATCATTCAACAAGAACATTACAAAAATCATAAATCGGCAAATCAATTTAGAAAGCCTAACGCTATTAGTAAG
>ENA-UOTX01001051-UOTX01001051.1-compost-metagenome-genome-assembly--contig:-NODE-1051-length-23385-cov-10.664278_pt1 | contig 23385 bp, 14 predicted proteins | sample MGYA00238143_ERZ746982 | MGnify/ENA primary metagenome ERZ746982 (study PRJEB28758, sample SAMN06268862) | compost metagenome | isolation source: single cell | place: USA: California, Emeryville, Joint... | reverse complement strand
TCAACAAAAATAAATGTGATGTGACTATTTACAGAATGAATTGATTTTCTCAGCAATAAGGGAGCCATTAGCTGTTTGTTAAGTTTAAGTTAATCAAGTATCATAGTTGGAAGCGCTCTCGGCAATAATATCTCTCCTATCTCATCAAAGTCTTGAAAAAAAAAATTATCGGAATTCCACAAACAAATGAAAGAGAGAAGTATATCATGTTTTCCCTCGTTAATTTGCAAATCACTACAGATTGTCTCATCAAAGCAACCTTAAATCGCCTTAATTAGTAGAACTCTAATCAGATCAGGAAAGAGAGCTTGTTTTTTTGTCTGGATAAGAAAGATTCTGCCAATAAATAACAGTTTGAAACACATATTGGTTTGAATTTACTCAATTAAGCCTCAGCATGAGGAAGGATTTTACCTTCCAAAGATATTTTAATTCTTTTGATAGAGGTGCGCTTAAAGCATGTACGCTAATAAGACTCAACAATATATGATTTGTTAACAAATCCTATATTAATGCCATTTGACGATCTCCTCATAAAAAGAATACGTCACTGTTCAGTTGACTCAGAGAATTCATATGCGTATCATCATGGAAATACGCTTACTTTCCTAGCTAGCTTCATATTTTTTCACTTTGCTCGTGAATTTATTTTAATTTTCTCAACTAACAAAAACATTATGTTTAGTATCCAAACTCATCAGTTGTTCTGAATTTTTTTTTTTTAACAAAAATATAAATTGGTGGCTTAGTTGAATAAGATTAAACATTTTATGACTCTGTGTTTGATTTTCAATATCAGAGCAAATTATCTTCGAGAAATTACTCATATCATCAGGAAAACTTCAGAGTTTTCTGAAGAGATTTAATCTTCAAGTATTCATTAAGGTGGAATAGCAATTAGGTTGGTAAGTCTAATACCGTGTTCAGGGTGTCCCCAAACAGTCAGGTAGATTTTCATATACATTTGCCGACTAATCTTGAGATCTTGCCGTGGATGCCAGTAAGTATTTAAATTTGACTATTGAGAAAGCGGTTGAATGTGAAAGTAAGATTATCTGAGTTGCGAGTTCAATTGAATTTTAGAAATTTAACCAAAAGTAGCAATGTAGGCTCAATTGGATTTGAGGAGACGCTTCAGAGTGAGATCTGTCAAAGCACTCTTACCTTACCTTACCAACTTGATCATTGCTGACGGTTTCAAGATGATGAAAACAAAAAAATAGCTTCATAGTCACATTGGAACTATTGCTGCTTCAGAAAAATTGCCAACGCACACTTTAACTCCCCAAGTTGAACGTTATGGATCGTGATTTATTGCAATTGAGACGGAGCAACGGTTCATTTCAACTTTTGGAATTCAAAGATGAGATCGAAAAATCAGAGCATCCCCCCCCCCCAAGAGTGAATCACCCAAAATACTGCTACTTGTTTTTAAATCACAAAATTCTATGTTAATTATATATATATTTATCTAATCAAATAAAGTTCAATTCTTCCCACTAAATGGACGGTTTTTGCTCGACTTGTCATACAAATTTTTCGTATGATCAAGGATATTCACTGTGTGATTGTAATATATATGGCGCATCTTATGTCGAAAGAAGAACAAGGATCTATTGCCCTACATGTGGAGATGAGATGTATTATGATCGAGGAGATTATGTCTGCTTGAGCCAGCATCCAAAAGAATCGGACAAAGAAAAGAGCAAACAAGAATCTACCACAATTTTCAAGAAATATTCAGAGATAATCGATCCTGAAATAAAAGATAAATTGGAGAAAGGAATTGAATGCAGCATATGCGTGGAGCTTATAACAAGTATAATAAACACCTTTTTCAACCATCTTAAGTTTTCATATTTTAGAAGAGGATGCCGCGAGTCTCCCCTGTACACATACTTTCCATGAGAAATGTGTTTCAGAATGGCTTCTTCAAAGCTCATCATGCCCAATTTGCCGGAAAGTAATTCCTGACTTCAAATCATAACAGCTTGAGTTTTGGAGTTTCGTCTGAAGTTTATATATATTCGAAGTGAATAAAATTTCGATGAAATACGTATTTTATCATAAAAGCGTTGATATCAATTCAAAACACGTCTTCCTTTATTCTACAACCTAAAAAAAAAAACTTGAATTGAGACTCTCAGCAGCATAGTTATTCCAGCCAATCCGAATCGGTATCTGAGTTAGAACTAGAGTTTAAGTGGAGGAATAGTTTACTCAAAACTAAAGATATCTTTTTGACCTTATCGTCTTTTTATGGGCTTTCTATTGATCTGCAAACAATCAGTATAAATAAGGAAGAAAAATGGAGAGGGTGAGAGGAAAAAAAAAAAAACGCACACACACATCCAAACAAATTTCCTTTCCATGCTCCTAAATACACCGAAAATAAGATATTGGTCAAGAAGTTTTAGTCAATAATTTCCAAAGTTCCAATACGCAGACACCATAATATACCCTTGTACAGTGTTGGAAAGTGCGGTTGAGAGTGGTTTCAGTTTGCTATATATATTTCTGTTCTTTGTTTGCAACTTCAGAATTATTTAATAGCTTATTGGTTGAAAACTTTCGAGCATATTCTTTGACCTTAATCGATTAATGGCTGAGCGGTTAGGACTTGAGTACACAGTGAAAGTGCATTCTCAAATGCTCTGTCCGATCGTTTAAGCTGAAAAATGCTTCCATCTTATTCTCTGTATAGAAATTGATCATTTCTCACTTGATGGACCTCTTCCATAACATAAAAGATATAAATTCATACCTAAATCAAGTCTATAATCATGATCACCTTAGTTAACACAAGTTTCTGCTCAACAACCTCGCAAAGCCTCGCCTTTTTTTTTGTTTAAGTCATTTAAGTCACAAGAGAAATAAAAGTAGCAAATTGGAGGTGAAATTTCCTTTCTCAATTAATGTCAACGAGGTACTTCCTAAAATTGATCACAATATGCATGAAGGAACGGAACACATAAGCAGAAATATGATGAAATTCAAATTAGGGGTTATTTATCATGCAAGCCTTTTGTTCTCAATTTCTGCTAGCTTATCTGAGACGTTTTTCGATATTTCATATTTGAATTTATCAAAATCTTGAATTTGAAGGTCTCTCACATCTGATCTGATGATTTCCAAAGTGGGTGCCATCTCTAAAAATTGTTGCAAATCGCTACTCAACGGAACTAAAATATCATTCTCATCTTCCAAGGAGCGATCAAAAGGATTTAAAAAAATATGATGAGATCCAGGCAAATTTTGCTTCGAAGGCAATCCTGAATTCAAAATGGCAAGAAAATCCCCTCTCTTTTCTTCATTCTCCCATTCCTTAAGGGTTCCCTTGGAGGCTTTGTTGATGAGGAGGGAGTATTTCTGACCTATCATGGGTGCTGCTTCCAAAACGAGTTTCATCGTCGTTTGGTCCTCAGGTCGAATTCTTCCTGACTCCAAAGTAGCAACGAAAATAATTTTAAATTCTCCACCTTTGGTCAGAGCTTTTTTTATCTCTTTCGCAGCCTCTTCTTTCATGAAAGGGTCCGATAATCCAGGTGTATCTATGAACGAATTCCCGTTTTGGTCCAATTCCTCCTGAAGAATTTTTGTTAGACCTTTTCCAAGTGAGAATCCTGCTTTGAAAGCTATTTTTCCCAACATAGCATTAAGAAGAGTGCTTTTACCGACACCAGGATTCCCAATTAAGACGGTGTATGGTTTGATTTGAGCAAGAGGTCCTTTTGATAACTTTGTTTCTTCAATCTCGTGCTCAAGTCGACGATTTTCCTCTAAAATAAGTGTAAGTTGATGATCCTTCTCTTGTAAAAGGCGAGTGAGATTTTTAATGGTTTCATCCAATTCTGTTTTAATTTGTTTTTCACGTTGGATTTGAGGCAAGGTTTCTTTGAAATTGAGAATCGCTTTTTTGAGGGCGAGGTTTGGAATAAATGTTGAAGTTATGAATTCTCTAGTAATTGGACTTTTTTGAGAGCCTATTTGCAGCCATCGCTTTATTGCGATCTCTTCATAAGAGTGTCCATCTGATGCGATTACAGGGTTTTCCATCAGTTCATGGGTAATAGGACATAAGAATTCATTTGGAATTTCTACATTCTTATCGCTTTGGCTGATTGTTTCAGCTTTGATGTTCGGAGACTTGGATTCTTCAAGATCTGGAGTAGTGGTATTGGTTGTAATAGATTGAGAAGTAGATCTTGTTTCTGAAAAGACTGGAGTATCTATTTCTGATAGATCTGGTGTTCGAGAATAGGTTGATGTCGAGTCAGTTGAAAACCCGTAATAATTGGTACATCTCAAATCTAAAGAGCCATCTTTGTTTCTGCCATACGTGCGATTCACAGCATAGCGTCTATCAAGAGTTCCGTCAGCTTTCCTTGGTCGATAGCTAGATTTTTTCGGCATCTTTTAAAATAAATTATTACGAGTTTGAATCCTACTAACTCAGTGATTCTGAAATTTAAATCCGTTTTTAGAAAATACCAAGAGCTCTAGTAGTTATAGAAGTCTACTCTTGAGCAGGAATTTTTTTCCAAAACTTACCAACCCTACTCAAAGCATTTCTAAAATTTTCGATTTAAGAGCTAGTTGATGCATTCGACTCCGATCTAAGCGACATTCTTGAAGCGGGTCCTGAATCAATTAGAATCAGATTTTGAATAACATGCTGGACATTTTTTGGCTAGGTCTTGCTTCCTGCTATAAGATTGGATAAGATACAATCCATACTTTGGATTGCTGAGCCATATTTCATTCACACATGTAATTTGTGAAACTAAGCTGTTCACTGTTACAATAATGAAACAAGAAGATTTTTTGCCTCACTTGATCCTTTCTAAAGCAACTTGTGCGACTCTCGAAAGCTACACCAATGTATTGCAAGGAATTGATCTATCTTTCATCGATTCACAATCCCAAATGAATGAAAATATGAAATAGCCAAATCAACTTATTGAAGCTTATGTCTTTAAGTCACATTTATTTCCAGTTTTGATTCCGGCTTAGTCAATGTAGGGGTTTCCAGAAAGAATATTAACTACCGAACATGTTCTCGTGCTTTGAGTGTTTGAGAGAATTTTGACACCTCTCGACTCCAATTTCAAAATTTGAGTACATGATATATCGACGACAGAAGTGATATTCTAACCTGCTTCAATGACAAAGTATTGCGGTCTGGATACGTATTCAATAGATATCTCTCTTTTTACTGCATGAAGATAAATGCACATTTTATTTATTTTTCCACATTGTGGTTTAAAAATAGCATCAAAATGAGATGTGAATAAACAAAGAATTTATCTTCATGTTACATGATAATTATTTCTATAGAATTTTAGGCCTTGATACCATCGATATTTATTTTTTCTGTATTCAAAAAATATGATTCTTTCGCCACCTTCAAAATCTGATTTGCTGTTTTTTCGCCTGTGTTGCGTACCATGGCAGCAAAATATCCATCTTGTTTGGTGATTGAGTCGTCCCCAATCTCATTAACAAGTAATGCATACGGGTGGTCGTACTCCATGCGTCGTCCTTTATCTAATACAAGGATTTTATCGTAGTGAGCAACAGTAGTCAGTCTGTGGGCAATGGTGAAAATAGTGCTCTGATTAAACTTTTCCGAAATTTTCTTCTGAATAAAATTGTCAGTTTGCATATCGATGTTGGCAGTCGCTTCATCTAGCACCAAAATTTTCTTCTTCTTAAGAATAGCTCTTGCCAAGCAAACCAACTGTTTTTGTCCCACTGAAAATACTGACGAAACATCAGTCATATCCGTATTCAAGCCATCTTTCAAGCTTTCTACATAAGATTTGAGATTAACATCTTCAAGTACTTTCCATAATTCTTCTTCAGAGAATGTTCCCATGGGATCTAAATTTTTTCTGACAGTCCCGGTAAAGCAGAATGGAATCTGAGGAATGATAGAGATATTTTCTCTGAGGAGGTGTAGTCCCATGCTCTCTGTATTCTGGTCATCGATCTTGACAAAAGTGGAGTCTTTATACTCATGTTGCTTATCAATCTCGACCATTCTAAATAAGATTTGTAGAATTGTTGATTTTCCTGCTCCTGTTCTTCCAACACACCCAATTTTCTCTCCTGGCTTCGCCATGAGAGAGAGGTCTTTCAGAACATAATCCAAATCAGGGCGGTATTTCATAAATATTCGATTAAATTCAATCTTTCCAGCTTGAGGCCACCCATTCTTCACGAGATCTTCATCCTGTCGTAGGGCGAGAGCGGCTTCGGGTTTATTTTCACAGTAATCTTGAACTCTTGCTGGGGATGACATAAAAATATGAGTTTGAAGTAATTGTCTAAGAGCGAACTGGATAGCTCCTGTGACACTTACGACCAGCATGAGAGCAAAAGCAGTCAAACCAGGACTATCTCCTAGAGCGATCACGAGATAAGAATTGCCAATTGCAGCAAAAGTGTAAAACACATCCACATAGATGGCGAAAAATCGTGAGCTTGAGATGTATCCAGCACTCCCCTTGGAGTTGTTATTCACAAAAGTGATAAATCTTTCACGAATTGTAGTCGTCTGCTTGTAGGATCGAAGAATAACTATTCCAGACAATGTGGAAGAAAATTGGCTCGAAAATGGACCTCTACTGACAAGCTCGTAATTTCTTGTTTGCTTGATTGCCGGGAAGCAGTACTTAATCAAAAGTGCAATGACGACAACCGCGCCGAATGTTGGCAAGATTGTCCAGGGCTCAATAGCCATAACAGCGATTACAAGCGCCAGTATGATCGCATTCTCATCAATAGCATCAATCATTGATGCAGGAAGTGAAACATCAATAATTCCAATATCATTAGAGAAACGATTCAGAATTCTTCCGAGTGGGTTTTTATCGAAAAATGAAACTGGGCTCTTTACGACATTTTTTAGCATCTTTTCGTGGAAATTTTTCGACGCTGTTACCACCATCTTGTCATAGAGGAAATAATGAACCAGATATATTAAAAAGATAAACGCGACAACTCCTCCCGTCGCAGCTAACGATGTATTTTGGTCAAGTTCGTTTGTTGTCCAAGCTGCGAGCATTCGTCCGAAAGCTAAGTTCCCAAGTTGGGTGAAAACGACGGATGATAGCAGAGCAAGGAGGAAGAAATTATTCCCCATTTGACGGAAGTACTTCCAGTAAGTACGTAAAGTAACGTTTCCACTTGTATCATCGTTCTGTTGATTAGAAGGTTTCTGTTCTGAAGGCTTCACGGTCTCGAGTCTAAGTTTGACTTCTTCTTGCTCAGGATCAGCCTCATCTTCGATCTCTCTTAAACTTCCAACTTTCTCGACCAGGGATTCTTTTCTCTTAATAGTAGTCATAATTTCTGGGCGCTTTTTATCTTCTTCATCATGATGGTCCTCGTGATGATCAGCGAACACATGATGGAACGAAGGGTATGTCGTCTCTAATTCGTGATATGTTCCATGAGCGGCAATTTTCCCATCATTGATAACCATAATTTTGTCAGCGTCTTTCACGAAGTGAACTTGATGGGTCGCTAAAATTACCGTTTTAGATTTCAACATTCCTTTAATGGCATCATTGTAGAGGCATCTAGCAACCTTAGCGTCTACTGCGCTCAGAGGATCATCAAGGAGATAAATTTCAGCATCTGCATAAATTGCCCTTGCTAAAGCTAATCGAGCTTTTTGACCTCCAGACAGATTATTTCCCTTTTCTCCGACATCTGACAGATCGCCATTGGGAAAGAGTTTGAAATCGCTTTCGAGATGACAATTCTCGATGACTTTGTGGTAGAAAACTGGATCGTAAGCTTTTCCAAATAAAATATTTTCTCGTAAGGTTCCAGCAAATATTGTTGGTTCCTGTTCAACATAAGCTGTCTGGCCTCGATATTTCAGCTGCCCAATAGTTGTAGGCATTTCTCCTGTAAATGAAAGTAAGAACGATGTTTTACCAGCGCCGACCTTGCCAACTAATGCGTTGAGGGATCCTTTTTTCAGGCTAAGATTAATTTCTTTCAGAGTGTAGGATTTTGCTGTATCAGGACCGATTTGAGACACTAACGTCTCGTCTTCAATTGACCAAGAGGCTGAGAATTTCTCAAATTCAACTGTATTTTCAAGGTTGTCTGGTTCAGAAAATGTTTTTCCCTCGATTTCAGGAGTGTCGATAATCTCTGAAATCCTCCTCAACAGACTGCTGGCTTCTGATAAGAATATGAGTCCTTGACCGACGAAAATCGCCGAAAATTTTCTCATAAATGTGAATAAATTGTGTGTGGCAAAGACTGTAGGAGCGGTCAATACTCCTCCGGTCAATGTGAAGAGCAAATACATCAAAAACGTGGTGGAAGCATGAGTGCTATAAGCGACACCTCTTGAGACACTCTCGAATCTTTTAATCACCTTGAAAAAATTCAACTCTTTGCGTCTAACGTCTGTTATATTTTTTGAAAAAATCAATTCCCAAGTGTACATCTTTAACAAGCGAATTCCTTCAATGATCTCGCTCGTGATTTTCACTCTTTGATCTGTGACATGATTAACGTTATCCTTATATTTGATTGTAACACTGGCCACTATTCGATGAATAATCAGAGTAGAGAGCATAAAACCGATTCCAAGTAGCACAGAAACGTTGAAGAAGTACCATATTACGGCTGTTCCGGCTACTAAACCAAGGATTCCAGTTATAGGATGGGTGAAGAAGAGTCCACTTCTTTCAAAAATATTCAGGTCATTGGCAACGATATTGACGAGTTTTCCACTTGAGATTTTGTTCAAATTATAAACAGAGAGCCTTGTTATCTTCTCATAAATTATGAAGGACAAAGCACCCTTGATGTAGATCGGCAAGGTACATTTGATGTCGTACATATGATGTTCGACGTATATAGATAGCATTTGAGAGACAGAAAGAATAGCTAACCAATAGTAAGCTGGAACCAAACTTTGGGGTTCTTCAGACGCAATTGGATCAAGAGCCATCTTTAAACTGAAGGCCGTGAATATACGGAGAAGAATGAATAAGAGCTCCAAGAAATGGCATAAAAAGATCTCAAATTGTATTGACTTTATGACAGCAATTGCTAGATTGGATTTTCGATTGGGATTGTGCACTTTTGCTTTTTGATACAGACGCAATATCTTTGCGCCCAAGATTTCTGCACGATATTTGTGACGAAGGTTTCGAAGATGCTCTGCTTCCAATGACTTCCCTTGCTTCATCAGAGAGTATGCTTTCTTGATCGTAGGTAGTTCATGGAGAAACAGAACGAAATTGATCAATCCAGGCTTACGATTAATTTTATTCTCTTTTTCCACGGGCACGGGCTCTGTCTTTTTGATAGAGATCTGACGATGAGGCTGCAACTCCATTTTTGGAATTTGAAAAGTTGTAAAATAAAAATTATTGATCGAAAAAATATAGAGCAAATACGAATGCAAAGCAGGTTGGCTAAAATTGGCCCGAATTTTCTTTACTGAGCAGCCATTTTTTTCTTTTTGTGCGATGTTTCTTGAACTAGGTTTTATTGGGTCCAATGAGCATTCTGAGGTTCAGCTGAGGCTCAATTGGTTTCGATAAGTTTCTCTAAGACACTCTATTAGCGCTCACTTAGCAATGAAGCTGTACTTAGCCAAAGCCCCACCAATTTTTTCTGTTTCTGAATTACGGTTTCTCATAAAATTCGAGTCTTATTGATCCTTTCTGTGGATGGGACGAGTGAGCAAACCTCGCAATGTTTCATGATTTGTATTCCAATCGTAGACCCAATCATTAAGTTTCCTGAACAAATTTTCAATTTCTTGTTTATTAAGTAAGGCTTGAAGCTGCAGAATCTCAACACATGACACTTGCTTATTCTCTTTAATTCAAAAAAGATATTCACTTTTCCAGCTCTTAAATATTGCTTAGAGGAAAAATAATAACATAATTGGAGATAGCTGATTCAAATGTTGTTATTTCAGTAATAGCTTTTGGTGTCGTTTTGATAACATATGTTAGCAAGACAAATCCAGTATTTGAAGATGGACCTTCAATAATGATTGCATTGGTTGATGGCAAAGATTGAGCATTTCGAACTCTTTTCAAGGTCATTTCCTCGAACCTTGCTAGTCCTGTTTATCATAATTCTTGGAGTAGATTAAAATGTCCCCATACCAAAATCAGAAAATTCCCACTATAAATAACATTAAGCTCTGGCTGTCTGCTGTTCTGTCGAAATATTCTCTGTCAACATCAAAGAAGCCATCACAATATCAGAGACACTCTCATAGTTTAATACGCGCTATTTATGATAGTTCGAAAAAGAAAAATTTGATAGATGACATGCGCTGTCTCCTTTTTTCTTCAGTTAAACTCATTTGTTACCCATAATAATTCTGACAACAACAAAAGAAGTGCCATTCTCAAACTATCAACTACAAAACAAAAATAAAAAAGTGAACCAAAAGAAAAAAAAAAAGAGAGAAAACTCCTGGTATTACCAATGGCCAGTCCATCGAATAAAGAACGACTTATTGTCGTAAAGTCGACGATCTCATTATTGGTGTCGAATTCATATTACTTCTACTATTTTCATGCTTACTGGTATTTGATTGAACTAGTCCCGCTAAAGGGTTGCTGTCGGATACTCCAGGTTCTTTTTCTTTACGCTTGATTTTATGAATCACCATTCCTCCTTTCATAATTTTCATTCTCTTATCCTCCTCATTTTTCGTTTTTGACATATCGAGTGTATTGTTTGCATTACTGCTTGAGTTATCATGGTGAAAAGTGGCTGTACTTGCCCGAATGCCTTCTAAGTTTTCAGGATTTAGTCCCAGGAATGAATTCATCTCGCGCTCAGGTTGATTATTAGTATTATTATCGTAACTTTCTTTGGGAAGTTGGCTTTTAATATCTGACTGATCTTTGCCAGTTTGCGATGCTCCCATAACGCAGGTTAAATCATTAACTGAGAGCTCTTTTCTAAGTTGGTCTTGGTTATTTGCAACCAGATTGCTTGTAATATCTGTATCTTGTTTGTTATTAGATTTCGCAAGTTGTCCATTTTTAGATGTCTCGTCTGATTTGTTTTGAGATTCTGATTTATCTGACTTTTTGACTGTGGTGGTGTCATCCGATGTATTTTTGCAACACAAGAAGAACCGTAACGCAAAAGACATCCTAAATGTAAGAAAGTTTTATTCAAGCTTTATGCAGATTATATAAAAGGTTAACAATAAAATAATTCATACTCAGTGCATTTTGAGTTGGAACCTTCTTTGAAGATGTATTGCTATCAATATTTCTATGTGCTTATAACGATCATTAGACTTAAATTTGATAGCACATATTCGTTTAGAACGTGGCAAAGCAAAATTTTAATTTTCACTCGACGAGTTTTTCCCTGTCAGAGAATAGAGATGAATGTATAAGGAAATTTCTCTGATTCACCCCATTAGCGCAGAATTGATAACCCACTTACAAGAATTTGCAGTATACCAACATCTTTTTTTCTTCAAAAGCTACAGAGGAACCACCAAATAGAGATGAGCTCGTATCCCAGAAAAGGTCCCTCATGAATGATGCAGATGTCTCCTGAGTGGCTGGGATGGTACGACACGTTATATGTTAAAAAGCTGGATGCATTGTTCAAGAAGTTTGAGAGAAAAGAACTTTAGTCCATGAGATGTTGCAGTGAGAATTCCATAATTTGGATAATTCGTCCAAGGAACATCAAACTACGATTCCAACAAGAAAATTGCTTGGCTTTCAATCTGTATTTTTCGTGGTTATTTCGGTCAATGAAAACGGACTCATTTCCTGAATAGAAAATTATTTTAATGACTAATTTTGATCAACAATAATTTGATTTGTAATATTTCATTCGGCTCAAGTCTGAAAGAGGACTGACAGCTCAAAAAGAAGGTGACAATCATTAATTTTTCATCAAATGTATTAGTTGAATACAGCAACGTACCAGCTGACAAAATTCCTGCTGCATCATTGACTTTTCAAGGAGAGGGACAGACTTTGAGGCTGCCTTGCAAGCAGGGTTGGTTGAGATGAAAAAAAACGATAAAGAAGCTTATTCAATGATATTTTTGAGTGATGGTGATGCCAAATATCCTTAGAATGCAATAGCTGCAATTCGGAGTCACATCTCCTCTCTCCCATCAGGCAAACTTGAATTTACGGGCCTCGAATTCCAGCGTACAAGTGACAGTATTAAAAAAATGTGCAGCGCACTAAATGGCAAAAGTAAATTCATTGCAGACGGCCAACAACTCAAATCTGCGTTTTATGAGATTGTTACCAAAAAAATTTAAGATTTCAGTATTATTTATGTTGTAGTAGTAAGAAATCATTGCATTAAGTGAATTTATGAGTTATTTAGTAATTGCCATCAAAATCTTAACGTTGAAAGACATTACGATAGTTCATGAAAATATCGGCCACCAAAAATTCGATATTTTCTGTATGAAAAAAAAAATAAACAAAATAGAAATTTAGGGATATGATATTTTGGAAAGCCTGTCTTCCGCATTTTGATAGGTTGTTTTGAGAATATGCAGTTGACTTTGTCAAATATTCCTGGTCGATATCTACTCTTTCAAAATGGCCTGTCCGATACTTTTCGATTACTTTTTGCAAAATCTGCCATTAATGGTTCATTCTTTTGTTGGAGTTTTAGATATAAAAATGAAAGTGGAATGATAAAAGCATTCAAAAAGTGACTCATTTCACTGCCGCTCATTATATTGTCGCTGATATCTTTTGTCTTACGCTTTTCCAAAATCTTCGTTCTCTCGGAGAAGCTTCTCATCGTTTTTGAAACTTCGGTTTAGGGGAATTCAAGTTTTCAAAGCAACTCAAATCTCAAGTGTCTGCCCATTTGCTACCAATTACGTCGATTTCATACTGCAACTTTGATTGAAAAAAAAATCTAGATTGGATGAAGGAAAAAAAAAAACTGCCTTAGTTACACTTTGCTTAAGAGCGTTAAGAAGTCGAAATTAATATGTCAAAAGTTTTTCAAATCGGATGTATTTGTTATAGAAAGGAAATTGATTCTCTCAAATATATATGTCTGTATTCATCATAATTGTGACTAAATTTCAACTTCCTTATGCCTTCAATTATTTTGTACCTGCAGAGCTGTCGAGTCTTCGATGTAATTTGGACTATAAAATTGAGTAAATTTGAAACAAAAGCAAAAATTATTTGTTTTTACTTTTCAAGCTTGATCACAGCATTCATTGTTGCATTGTTAGCAAAGGCGACAGTTCCATGACCAACTTTCAAAAAGCCATTTTTTGTACCTTCTCTCACTTTGCTTGCCAGTTGCTTATCAGTGAGGTTTCTTTTGATCAAGGAATAAGCAACCTCTTGGTTCACATATCGATTGGCTTCAGAATCCCAGATAGCAGCTAAGAGAGCCTTATATAACTGTCTTTCATCGCCTCTCTCCTGAATCTTTCCGCTTAACTGATTGATGTAATTTTTAGAAAAATCTAAATAGAGAGATTATTAGTCTTTTGGAACTTCAGAAAAGAATACAATATACCTTGGACGTTTTTAACTTCATTAAGCGCAGCTTTGTATGAATTGAGTACTAGCCAATTAAAACCAACTGTGTTCAGCAGATGCTGAATATTCTCAGGGCTGAACTTTTTCTCTGAATCCTTGATGACAGAAGGATTGTATTTATCCATTAAATAATTTTTGATGTTCTCAAAAGAACGCTTCTTGAATTCCCTAACAGTCAATCTTCGTGAGATTCCTTCATCTGAAGAAAAGATGTAAAATTTGCCGAGAGCATAAGCATTTTACCTGACCGAAGTTTCAGTTTAGTATCAGAACTACATGTTATTAGAATCAAATTCACTTTCTTCAAATCATACAGCTGTTTTAAGAAGCTGCAGAGAGAAGAAGCTGTGGCTACATCACTCTCGCTGAAGACATATTCAAAATGATCCAAGACAATCGTAGGCACGCGGTCATTTTTGTTGAATTTTTCAATTAGCTCCTCGAGTACGCTCAGGTTATGAAGCTTAAGATAGTTTGCAAGCTGGAGGACACTGGATCCAACGGTCTTTAAGTCAATATATAGAGCAGGAACTTTCTCAGTCTGGAGCATTCTGACATATTCTTTAACAGCCAAGGTTTTTCCAGTGAGTGGATCGCCTTCAAGGAGCAAAAATGAAACAGATTTCGGATCATGGAGATCAAATTCTCCGAGTGTTGAAGTGACCAGTTCCTTGAAGTCATTGAGGAGCGGAAGTTGATATCTGTATTCAATTTCCAGGTTTTTTGGGGTGAAGAAAGACTTCTCGATCTCCGCGATGCTGAGTTTGACATCTCCAACTGGAGAAGCGGATTTCTTCGCTTCATTGACCACTGAAACCAAGGCGAGTAGAGCAAGGATTGCGATTATAGAAATATTTTTGTCATTCTCTGGGAGATCCGATTTGGAAATAAGGAAAGCTCCGAGGATGAGAATGACTGAAAGAACAATGAGAAATACCAGAGCGAATGCCATCCGACTCTAAAACTTGATTTGGATGTTTAAAGCAAATTAATTAATTAGCTTAGAAGTTCTAATTTCCAAAAGCTAACAGAAGATTTGAAAGATTTATCTTGTTTTGAAATTATCTGGAACATATTTTATCGAAAATGGTCAAATTAAAGGTAAGTGGTATCGTGATAGCAAGAGCATTATCGACTCAGTGATATTAACTAACAAAAACAAGCAAGAAGCATCAGACATTAGTGTCACCTAAAGATTTTATAATGTGACCTGAAAGTAAAATCCACCAGCTGTGAGTTAATTATCGAGTTTTCAATTCAGATATGCTGGTATTCTCCGAGATAGACATCCAGGAAAAAGCAGGAAAGGACAAATTTTATTTTTTATCAGCATGCAGGTGTGCTTGAAACAATTTTTTTTTAACAGCAATCGAGAAGAAATAAAATGATATTCTCATCAACTGCGGAAAGTGAGAGCTTGAGACTATATTCCACAAGAAAGTAATCTTTTGGAAGACAGGGATAAATGGCGCTTTTTTAGTTTCACTTCTTGAAATGAGTGAGATTTTTATATATATATTTTTTTTTGGTTTTGGACTTCAAAGTACTAACAGTAGATAGTTAGATAGATCAAAAACAAATCAAACAAATCCTATTTTGCAGAGTCATTTGAAGCAACATAGTCTTAGGTGAAATATGTTTATGGTCGGAACTGATTAAATCTCAGTCAATAGATTCGAACTTAAGGTTCTCATCAATTCTACTCTTAAATTCTCTTTCGTATTGCCCTTTACTGTCAGAATAGATCATTTTACTCAGGTACCCTTTCTCATCGATCAAAAATATCTAACGTTGAGGAAATTAGCCATTACATAAAAGTTGTGAAGTTTTCTCACCATATTTGGAGTCTGAAAGAATATCCCGGCTCTTTTGTAGTCTGTTTCATACTCAAAAGATTTTATCGATTTGAACATCTCTGTGCTGGTACCTGGCAACATATTTTAAGTACCCAACTCTCAGCATTTCGAATTTACCATCACCAAGCTTCAATGCAGACTTTACGCTACTTATTGCTGAAAAGAACTTCCCTGAGAGACTGAAGTCTCCAGATATTTTCGCGGACTCTTGCCTAGACAAATGATTTTTAATGGTGTATATTTCAAATGGAGCGTACGATTTAGGGAGGATCGAGCGCGTATCAAACACGTGTACAGTCTTTCGCGATGAGGTGCATAATAAAAAGCTGGATTGATTGCTAAAATTTAGCGAATACACTGTCGCTGGCTCAGCTCCTCGATAAAATGTGATTAGCACTTCTGAAGAAGGAATTTTGAGAATATTTATTTTGGTTCCCTAGAGCAGAGGATTGGGTTCATATTACTGGAAAAGGTCATGAATAATAGTCATACATTTTGACAAGCAACAGCCAGCCATGTACCATCACGATTCAGCTTCATTGCAGAAGGGGTGCTATTATCAGACCAGAGCTTATTCAGATTTTTTTCTCTGTTGGAAATTATTTTAAGCCATGCGGTCTTTGTAACAAAGATGGCTTACTTTTTTTCAAGGAGGTCAGGAACAAACGCAAATAGTATTCTGCTCTCTTTATTTCCACTGCTATCAGTTGTTTCGTCAGTATAGAAGAAGTAGTTAAAATCTTTATTGTAAGACACCTCGACTAACCCTGCCAACCAAAGACTCAGATAAATCCACAATGAAAAGCGTACTTGGGCCGTTCTCCAATCCGATTTGTCTTATCATTTCAATTTTTGGAAAGCTGTAAATGTAAAGATTTGAGGTTGTCATTACACTAAACCTGATAGTCAGCAAAAAGTAATTTTATTCTCATCAGTCATCGAAAGTGAAGATCTTGTTTACAATTGGAGATTCGCCTTGATATTAACAATAGATTCTGATTCATAGAAACATTCGCAGACAGCTTTATTCTTTTTCGTATCCCATAGCTTCATTTTTTTCTGCGAAAAATCCGGATCTTCTCCAGCTCCAGCAATTAACACGTAATTTGAAGTCCCAATCATCTCACAAATGCTGACTCCTCCTGTAACTATAAGAAGATTTAACAACGATGGACTTCCAGAGAGCGGGTTACGGAATTTTGAAATCAAAGCCAAGTCGTTTAGGTCAAAAATTCCAAATCCACTTGTTGTTCCAATTAACAGTAAACTATTTGAATGAAGAAGTAGGACTAAGCAGGCTTGTTGAGAGCATTACTCTTGTTCATTATTGAAATTGTAGCAGATGACTTCGCTATCGAGATCTTCCATGTCCAACTAGAATGTAGCAGGCGATCGGTATTTGTTAATAATTTATAAGAAAATACCAGCAGTACGAATAGACTTTATTCCCAAATCTCTCTTGTAATTCAATTAATTATCAATTCTAAATCTGAAAAGTGAACGTTTGCATGGAATCATCACTAGGCTGTCCACACTACAGAAGAAAATGCGAGATCCTTGCCCCTTGCTGTGAGATTTGGTATGGATGCAGACATTGTCACAACGAACAATACAAGGGACCTAAGGCACCTGGATGCAAGGTCGAACAAATGAATCGAACAGAAGTCAAGAAGATCCGATGTTTAGTTTGCAAAGAAGAGCAAGCTCCATCTGAGAAATGCGTAAAATGCGGGGAAGTTTTTGCGAGATATTATTGCTCAAAGTGTATATTTTATGATGATGCACCCGGAAAACATATTTTTCATTGCGATGATTGCGGAATGTGCCGTATTGGTAAAAGGGAAGAAAATAAGCACTGTTTCACTTGCGGTCTGTGCATCAATAAGACTCTAGAGTCGACGCATAAATGTTTGGAGATAAAGGGTCATAATTGTCCAGTTTGTCTGGAACCTCTTTTTGAATCCATTAAACCTTACCTACAACTTAATAGATGCCAGCATTGGATTCATGTACAGTGCCTTAATGATTATGGAAAAAACTACAAGAATCAGTGTCCTGTTTGCGGAGTCAGCATTGATGCTATGAGTAAAACAGAAATTGCTTATTTGGACAAGATGGTAGAAGAAACAAGAGAGCAAATGCCGGAGGAGTTTAGGAATAAGCAAGTCAATATACTTTGCTTAGACTGCTTGAAGAAAAGCGAGGGAGTTGAATTCCATTTTGTTGGGATGAAATGTAAACATTGTGGGTCTTACAATACCAAGGAGTAACCGAATTTACAAATCAATGTACATCGTATATATAGACAGACTTTGTGCTTAGTGTTTAGAGACACTTTGAGTTATTTGGTTTTGAATAAATTGAGTGGAAATTTTATCGTGACTATAAACCGTGATGTGAATGGTTACAGAATCATCAAACTCAAAAGAAAAAATTTACAATTTCATCCTAATTATAGTTCAGGATCACAAAGCTAAAGAGACTGGATAAATAATGAAGGAATTTGAGCCTTTAAGAACAAAACATGCCACAGAGTTTGTCAGCAGGCTTTTGCTCTAGAACTTTAACTCTTCCAAAAGTTTCTGATTAATGGAGTACTATTCCCTTGGCCTTCGCCAAAACATATCTAACAACTTCACAACTTCTTGAATGGTGCATTGAAGAACAAAAATTCTTGAGAATTGGCTTTGCAAAGGATAGAAAGAGTGACAGTTAAATCTATAAAAATAGTTAAATAAACTTTTGATAACAGACTCATGTCTGCGTCACGATTCGATGCAATGCAAAAAGGAAACCTTGCTAATGAAGTTGAAAGGCTCAGCCGCTTGAATCATGAACTCAAAAGACAAAACGAGTTGCTCCAGGAAGATTCGAGTGAGTTGAGAAAAATCAACTCTGAACAAGTTCCAGAGCTTTTGAGAACTATCAGCAAACTGGAAAACGAACTACGCCTCCGAGAGGCTGATTCCCAGGCCCGTCAGAGTGAAAGGAGGAGTATCAGTCCATATAGAGGAAGAGAAACAAGCCCTATGAATAGCAGAGGATATGATTCGTCCGAACAAATCATTCAGCTGAAAAACTCTTTGCGCCAAAAGGAAATAGAAGTAGAAGGACTGAAAAAAGAGATCGAGAATATGCGAGTTGTCCAAGGAATGGTCGACAATTTGAGTCGCAAAAACGACATTCTAATCGAAGGGATGCATGAAGTTGAAACTGAACTCGAACAACTGTCTCAAGAGAATCAACAATTGAAATCTAAAATCTCTCAGCTCCAAGATGAGAACACACGTTTGTCATCCATTCTCGAAAGGAAAGAAAGAGAAACCGAAGAATTACGGATGCGTAACAAAGAAGAGTTAGCCGAGAATCGAGATAAAATGGCCATGCTTGATAAACTCAATAGAAAACTACTTGAACAAGAACGATTAATAGAAGAAAGCCAAAATCAGTTTAATCATTTTAAACTCAATGCAAAAAAGGAAGTTGAGAGTCTAAGATCACAACTGTTAGAAAAGGAGAAATCCCTCTCTTACTTAGATGGCGAGCGCAGAGACGCCGAGGAAGAAAAAAATAGAATGATTAAGAACTTGAACCTTCAAAAGTCTAGTCTCGAAGAAGAAATTGCCCATCTCCAAAATCAGATCCATCACAAAGACACAATCTACAAAGAAGCTACATCGCGAATTAACGCTAAGATTGCTGAGATCGATAATCTGAGGGCTGAAAACGATGAGTTAGCGAGAGCCATAGAACGGCTAGAGAGTAAGATTGGAATAATGGATAATGACCACAATCAACGTCTTGAAGCTATAAATAATCATTGGGAGACGAGAATGAAAGCTGCCCTTGAAAAAGAGTTAGGTGAGCAGTTTGAGCAGCATGAATTTGAGAGAAAGCAAATAGAGGCTGAGAAAGCTAAGGTTGAAATAAATCTGAGCCAAGCCCAAAATGAGAATGACCGGCTGAATCATGAGTTGAAAGGCCTGAATCAAAAATTATCTGATTATGAGAACAAGATTACATTGCTCAGTCTAGAGATTCAGCGATTGAACGATTTGCTGGAAAAGAAAGAGGCGGCCTTTGTAGAGCTAGACAACAAACACAAGAATGTGCTGGAGAATTTTGATGCTAGCTCTAAGGAGTGGCAGAATATCAATCAGAAGATTGAGGAAGAACTCGCTGCATGCAAAGACAAAATGTCTGAATATGAAGAAAAGATTATAGTTCTGCTTGAGGAAAATTATAAACTTGGTGCTGAGAATCAACATCTTGATAGAGAAATCGGAGGATTGAAAACACAACTCAGGAGTCACGGAATTACGCCGTTAAGATTCATCACTGAAAATACTGGAGAAGTCAGTGGGACCTTCAAATTTCCAAATGAGTCTTTCCGAATGGATACACGATATTTGCATGAAAACCAAAATAATTACAATAGTCCTGTAATTGGTCCGAGAGATCTCCCGACAAATACACAATCTATCGAGACTAAGATACTCTCACAAAATAAAACAATTATGAATCTTGAAGAGAAAATTAGAATGCTTGAAGCTGAAAGAGGATATGCGAGAGGTTATTGAGATCATTAGAATGCACTATTTCAAAAATTAAAGTGATATTTTTCAAAGATCGACGAAGAATAAATATATCGGGCCGTCATCCTACATGTTGTTAAGGTTTATAAATTTTTGAACTCATAATTTTATATAAGTTTCAAGGAAGAGACAATAATCACATGGTTACCTTAGATGATGCTTAATTTCAATAGTTGTAAGAGTTCGAAAAATGTATAACTTAAACTCAACCCTTTTTCCTAAGAAGCGCTCATTTTCACTTGTGCAAGGCTTCTTTGAACAGAGAGAAGTTTTCTTAGTGTTTAAAAAAAAGGCAAATCAATAGCATCGAATAGATTTAACCGGTTATTGTTTAAATTTGAAATAATCAAGTCTTTGAAAATTTGGATATCACAATCCTTTGAATATCGTCTCGAGCGCAATGAAAGCCGGAAAAAGAAGAAGAAATGAGATTGAGAATTTCACATTTTGCAGGCTTGTCCAGCAGAAAACGAGTGGGAATGGAAAGCTTGACGCTCACACAAAGTTGCTTCAGAACTACATGCATGAGAAACCTTCGCAAAAGAGCATCATTAGAACATGTCATGTTCAAGCAGCGGACAGCAAAGCTATCGAAGGCAAGACTTTATTAGAAAGATTAAAACACCTAGAAAAGATCCAAAAAGGTAAAATACTTTGTGTTTTCTGATTACAACCTTCAAATTCATTAGAGATATCCGAGAGCACAAAAAAACAGAATCAAGCAAAAGATCTCAGCCAAGAGAACCAGGATACAGTTATTTCGAAAAATGCTGCCACACTTCTCAAGAATCAATCACTTTTAACACATAATTTCAAAGCTAAAGATGAAATCCAGGCTTCATTTCAAAAATTGCTTGAATTAAGGAAAATCGCTGAAAACTTGGGAAACAACCAAAGTGAGTTTCAGGAAGCGTACAAGAACTTCTTGCTGGCCAAGAATCAACATCGAGACATTTACCACGACGGATTGAATAGTGCTCGTTCTGCTATAGAGTCATATTTTGAGCAGCTGCGAATAATGAAAGAGGTTATTGATACCCAAAAAGAGAAAATGAATAAGCTTGCACATCAAGCCAAGGAAAAGGAGATACAGGTTGCTTGTTACCAGCTTAACCCAGAATTTATCGTAACTTGACTTATAGAGCCAAGACCTTGTTGAAGCAATAAGAAAGCTTAAAGAAGAGAGTCAACAAAACATTGCCATCAGAGAAAAGTTAAATGAAGAGATAGCAGAGTAAAAGCTCTTTTGCCAATGAGTAAATTTTTAAAAATTTTCCCTTGCAGAAGTGAGAGAGCACTCGCAGAAAAAAGAGGACCAGCCTTGCTAATACAATCTCAAGTGTACAACGAATATCGAAACTGTCGCGTCATCCAAGAATACACCCATATTCTGAAACAAGGAGGAAGATGTCTAGCAATCGTGAAACCGAAAGAAAATATTGGAAATGCCTTTGATTATGAGAGCTACTTCAAGATGTCTGTTCATAATAAAACAATCACACTCACCAACGCTGAGAAGTTTTTTGGAAAAAAAAGGTAATCTATTTGAAAAAAGTCCTCCCAAATTGATGAATGCTATTGAATCAGCATATCGCTTGAGGAAATGAAAGAGATGCAGGATAGAGGCACGATTAAAAGCTCCTTAGGAAAGTTTGAAGGGCCGCCACTCACCTCTCGCTTTGATTCTGTGATCACAAAGGACAATAATATCGCTCTCTTCAACTACAGCATCAAGGCGAAACTTCAGGCTGAAATCGAATTGTTCTTGAAGTATATAGTATATGAGAATGCGGACCAGATTTACAGAAAGTTTGGGTTCGAATCTCCAGAAATTGATCACCTATTCAAGCTTGCGAATCCATCGACGAAGGAAACGACACAAGAAATGATAGTTGAAAAGCCATCAAATACAGAACTAGCAAAAAAATATAGCTACCTTCTCCCTTCAGAAAGAAAAGTTATGAAGCAGCAAAAAGTAGACCCGTTATAAATCCATTGTTCACTAATTACCTCGTAAAATAGTCTCTTATATTGCTTTTCGGAGATAAAGACCGTGGAACGATCTCAAGCTTGCTCACGATTATCAACCAGACCTACATGAACTTTGAGAATGATATTATGAGAGTAAAGGCGGTGTCTTATTCGGTGGATGAATTTGCTGAAAAAAGCGAAGGTACATAATTTATTAAGGGCTTGTTATCTAATTACGCGATACTTAAAGGACCTAGAGAAAAATTCAATGATTTGGAAAGCTTTCTTGGTTGTTATGAGGAAGCCCTTAAACGGAACGCTTTTCAGAAACTTCTTGTTTTGAACATCCATCCAACCATAGAATATAAGGTTGGTGCTATGCTAGAGGAAAGAACGAAAAACTTAGCCATTGTGCTTTTGTCAGGAAACTTTGTGGAGCAGCCAGAAATTTTTGCTAGGCATTTCCAACTCATCAGCCAGGGCGAGAAACTCGCGACAAAGAAAGAGCCAAATGTCGAGGCAATTGAAAGTTACATAAAAGGCGTGGATAGGTATTTAGTGCTCGCTGAGTTGCCACAACTGATTAAACGAAATCAGAAGTCCGTTGAGAAGTATAGTTGCATATCTAAGAATTTTAAGATTTTTGGCAAACTTTTTAAGTAATAATTTTTCATTATTATGAAAGGTTTATCTGGAAAATTGATTTCTTGATGAGTGCATCCTACTGTTTATATTCAGTGTAACAATGGAAATGACTTCATTGTATGTAGTGTTTAATCTGCTGATCTACAACAGCTTTTCAGCTAATTCAAGATGACTCTTTGTCTCGATCATATTTTCTAATCAAAAAGAGATGTAATATCAGTTTATAATTGACAGTTTGAAAAAAGAGCAATTTTGACACTGTATTTTCCGTTTTTTTGACAGAAAAATATGGTTCTTATCTCGAGGTCCATTCATTACTTGAGAACAAAATTGTTGTCTGATGCTTGGGAAAAATGCATTCAGGTTTTTTAGACTGTTGATACTGCTATCTTAATAATGCTTGATTCTCTAGACTCAACGGCCTTGCACAGGCTGCTGACAAAACACTTTTTATTCTTAACTATTTCTACTAGTCTGGACAACAATTAACAATTTCATCAATGACTAATGACCATTTTTCATTTTAACGATGGATCCGAATGGTTTTGCCAACAGCAATGCAAAATACGGTAGATACCGTTCTGAAAGATTCCTAAATCATAATAAGAGTTCATGATAAATGCTCATTCTAAATACGGAAAATTATTAATTTTCTATAATCATCGCAACCAATCTTAGAAAGATACAAAATGCAAAGCTCATTGAAAAAAGTCGGATGGATCGGCACAGGTGTCATGGGTAAATCCA
>ENA-UOTX01001050-UOTX01001050.1-compost-metagenome-genome-assembly--contig:-NODE-1050-length-23399-cov-20.352200_pt1 | contig 23399 bp, 19 predicted proteins | sample MGYA00238143_ERZ746982 | MGnify/ENA primary metagenome ERZ746982 (study PRJEB28758, sample SAMN06268862) | compost metagenome | isolation source: single cell | place: USA: California, Emeryville, Joint... | reverse complement strand
TTTATGCCAAAGGTCGCTGAGCGATTCTTTTTGTAGTTATTCGTCCGAAGGCTTGCCGCGAGATCATTGTTTCTGCGGCCTTCTTTTGCTGAATTGTCAAAATGTCTGATTTTCCCATTTCCAACGGGAGTTACTTGATCATAAATCCCTTTCCCTTCGTGAAGGACTGATTTTCCTCTCATCGCGATGGGTGCAAAGGTATTTTCTCGATCACGCTTACGGAATTTATTTAATCCAAAGTTCATTGGTAAAGGAGGCAGAGAGTTGTGCTTATGAGGGTTTTGAGAGAGAGGTTCGAGTTTGACGAATTGGCTCACATCTACCTGGTGAATCGGAGCCAAATTCTTTGAGTTTTTATCAGTTTTCTTCCTATTTGGAATAGGAGGAAGTCTTAAGCGAACAGCATTCATTCTCAATTTTTTCAAATTAAAAAAGTCGATCGATTAATTTAACAACACTCAGCAAGTGAAAGACAATTTTTTTTCCTATTCCAGGTCTTTGGACGTTACAAAAAGCAATATGTCCATGTAAATGGCAATATCATCACCTAGTCTGTCCTTTAATTCATCGGTTTCAGAGAAATAAAAAGTATGAACTTATCCTTAATTATAAAACTCGAGTAAAAAATCTTTCATTTGCGTGACAGTAATTGCTTTTGATATTAATATTAAGAAAAGTTTTGCCCTTCGATGCCTAATCAAACTCCAAAAATCTCAGGCAGAGTTTGAAAGACGGCACGAATGCTGAGGACCTCGTCACGAAGCATATTGTATTCTTCGACTTCCAATACTTGGGACGATTAACCACGCAGTAATCCTCGAAATGACATTTCACCAAGCCATCAGGAAGGCGGGAAAGCGTTAAAGAACCAGCATCTACGAGCCCAATAAGAGCTTTCTTCTCAGGAACATATCCAATCACTGTCATGAATGCAGGCGATACTCCGATAAGTTCCAGAGGCATCACCTCCTTCGGGTCCGATTCGAGCTCTTTGTCGTCCTTTTCTTCCTCCTTAATTCTCCACATGGTCTGCGTTCCGCTCTTATAATACTCAGCTGTAAGCAATTTCCAACGTGAATTATAGGACAAAACTTGTATCGGCTGCGTCCTAAGGTTCAAATAATTATCCACGTATACCATGGTTTCCATGGTCGGCCAGTCGGTGACCGCAACGTTTTGCCTCGTCATAATCAGTACCTTTTTACAGCTCTTAATATAGGTTATAGAGTGCCCAAACCGCTTATAGTGTTGCAATTTAACATCATGAAAATCCGGATCCTCAAGACTCCAAACAGCTACCCCATGGAATTTTCCGACGGCAAGCACTTTGGATTCTTCAAAAACAAAGTCAACGCCTTCTATCTCCAGATTATTCTTTTGTTTCCAAGTCTCGCGGAAACCGTGAGCTGTATTGAATAAAGTGATTGTGTTATGTCCATATGCCAGGAGAGACTTCAGTTCGCTGACATATCTTATCCCGTAAAGTGAAAGAGGAGTATAGGAGATAGCTTTCATTGGCTTGAGGGTTTTCAAGCAATATAGTCTCATCGAATCTGAGGCTTTAAAAGCTGTGCGACCGCTGATGGCAATTATACTGAAATCTTCAATGATGCAGGTTAAATAAGGGTTGAGATCTAAATGCCTTGAAGGTCCATACTTGTATCTCGCCGAGCACCTTGTGTCGGTATCTTTTTTGATCATCCGCTCTAGAATTAAGTAATTTGTTCTGAAAAAATGATTTGAATTTGATAGTTTATGTGATGTAAATTAATGAATATAGATTCCTTAATTTATTCAGCAAATGCCTTATCGTAGTCCAACAGAAATCATAACAAGCACTCTGATTGCAGCTGCCTTCTTAGATTGGCCTATTTTGCGAATAGCTCTGTCTGACAGCTCGCACGAGGTCGGGTATTGGATCACTGCGCTCTGCTTATTACTGACCTCTTACACTCCCATTTATCTAATACTCATCAATCTCACCATTCCTTGGAGTTACAGATATATTTGTGGTGCGTTGAATTGCATTGGTATTCCAGCCCTTCAAGCAGGCACAATCTATTTATTTGTGAAGGTTTGGGAGCAATATGTCCTTTATGATGATGTGTCTTTTGGCTTAACAGCAATATACGTTTCTCTGACTACAATCGTTTGTCTTGCTCTTATTTCGATAGAATTCTTTATTGGACTAGTTTCTACAATCTCGCTACATCCGCGGCTCATGAACGATGTCGTTAAGAGTGAGAAATACGCGCTGTTCATTTTGTGGACAGTACTTGCAGTTCTCTTCTGCTTTGCGATCAAGACGATTCTTTTTTCTCCGCTAATTGAGCAGGCTCACTGCGAAGACGCTTATCGATTTTGGAAAATTTCTCTGCTAGGCCTTGGGATGCTCTTTGCTTGTGTCCTGACTTGTATTGCAGTTTGGGGAATAGACTCACTCATGATGAAGATTTACAAGTTTTTAGCGTGCTTTTACATTATATATTTCCTTTTTTACAGCTATTGGTTCAACAAAGAGCTCAAGACCTTTGGAATCGAAAGGCTGGGAAAATGCAATGAAAGTATTTTCGCAGTTATTCTGGTTTTGATTTTTAACATTGCAACTATTATGCCTGGGGTAGTGGCATGCTTAACCCTTTGCTTGGGCATTTGCTCTTTCGCTGTATTTGGACTTTTTTCAAAGTTTTCCCTAAAACTAAACCACAGAAAACTGCAGCTCAAAGCTACAATTTTCAAGCCAGAAAAAACCACCGGAATATCTCTGAAAGAGGACGAGGTGGAATGCTCAATCTGCCTTGAGCCCTTTTTGGAGGGGGAGAAAGTATCCCACTGGCCTCTCTGCAATCATTTCTATCATTTACAGTGCTTAAAAGACTGGACAGATAAAAAATTAACCTGTCCTCTTTGCAAAAGAGATTTCTTTGACCTGAAAGATAAATCTAATTAAGAAAAGAGCGATTTGAAGATGCACATACTCCTAAACTTCTATGGAGAATTTATATGAATTATTGAAATGTACGCCAATGTCAGCATTACTTAGCATTGTGGAGATGAAAAACGTTATTACTGAAGGAACTGACTGAAATTTTTACAAAAACTGAAATATTTTAGCAATTCATTAGACCATTCACATACTCAATCGATGAATTATATATTTCTTAAGTAATGAAATCATTTAATTTTCAATTGAGAAAAAAGATCCTTAAAGAATTTGGAGTATGTACTAGCTTTTAGCTTTATTGACAGAATCAACAAATCACTTATCATGCTCAATGAAGCAGGATGACCCAAAAAGTAAAATCAATACAAATTGAAATTAAGCAGAAAATACAATCCACACATCGAAAGTTATTGAGAATCTGCAATCCGAAAAATTGAGATTGTTAAATATAAAGCTTCAGTAAAAGCCCTTCAGTGCTGTTGATCATAGTATTATCAACAACAACGACTAGTTTCAAATAAAAAATTCCACAACAGAAAAAACGTCCATCCTCAATTTAGAGCTCCAAGAGCATCTTTTTCACCCGATCGCCCAACGAGAAAATCATTTTCCTGTATTTATATACTTTCTTCAAGCACACTTCCGCCTCTTGCGCTTTGTTTTCTGCATGAAACGCTCTACCAACCCAAAAAAGCAGATGACCGCCAATATAACCGAATTCGTCCGGCAAATCTTCAGTCAGCAATATTACTTCTTTCGGGTTAATGCAGGCGCTCGCCGTATCACCCGACAAGCAGTGAGCCACGGTCTTGACGAGAATTCCACTCGCAATTTCAACCTTTGTAGATTTATTCACTGAAGACTTTTGTTGGGAATCAACGTACTGCTGGCATTTGTTTGCTATTCCTTTCAATGAATCGTCAGGCAGCTTGAGCAAATGTTTCAAAAAGTAGAACAATTCAAATGTAAACATTGCGAAGGATTGTCGCCTCAGAAACTTCTCAGCGAGTTTGATAATGTCGTCTTCTCCTTTCCCTTTGATATGAGGGAATCTTCGATGAACAATTATTGCGTTAACGATCCATCTTTTGCACATATCAACGTCTCCAAGCTCATAGGAGCAGCAGGCTAGGATCAGCATGTTATGGCAGGAGTAAGGGAACACAGCCTGAGTATGAGGCTGATCAAAAAACACGTTCTTGGAAGTAAATTCAAGGTGAATTCCTTTGCCTCGCAGGTACTTTAAGGCTCGGTCAAACTCGTCGCTGTACTTCTGGAAATACTCCTCTCGGACACTCAGTATCGCAACTTTTTTCAAAGTGGAGAACGCTTTTCTCCATTCAAATTTGAGAATATAGTACAGCCCGATCTCGTACATTAGAAAAGTCGGGAGTTCAACGTGGTTCAATGAGTTCCTTATCGCTAAGTTTAAGAGTATTTTAACGTCATTCGGCTATATGTTAACCAAAGATCAGTTACAATGAATAAAAATTTGAGATACCTGACAATATTTCCAAGAAAGCGCGCTGCCAAGCCACAAAAAGAAGACAGATTTTGGGAAATCAGTCAGTCCTTTGTCGATGATTCCGCATGATTCGGAGATATCATTGGAATATTCCATGAAATATATCACCAAAACCAACGCTGCGTAGGCAGAGCGAGGTCCTTTCTCCTGCCTACATTTCTGTAGCGACGACAGTCCTAAGCTCTTATTTGGAGATATTCCTATAATTCGCACGATTCTGAGGAGATGTACAGGCATCTGCGCTAAAATAAAATTATAAGCACCAAAACCAAACGCCGTTCGATTCTTTTCACTACTACTTAAAGTAGATTCAATCCAGGCGTTTTGTTTCATAAGATCCAAGCGCTTATAAATCGACCAAGCCTCTGAAAAATTTAAGACTCCTTGCAGTTTATTACCAACCACGCAATTTAAAACTCCTTTCAGACTAAGACTTTCTGCCTTCGCGAGCTCATACATAAAATATTCCTGATACTCTTTTTTGGGAGGCACACCTTTTTCTTTGAGTTCATGGAGAAAACTGTCTATCGATTGAAGCATTTGAGACACTTTTTCTCTGTTACCAGTGAGGGCTAGTAACACTAACTCGCATTCCAAGAGATATATCTTGTTCTTGTAGTCGACAGCTGCTAGAGTTGTAAAAATTTGCTTCGCTGGTTCAAGATCAAAATTGTTTAGCAGTTCTACAGCTTTCAGTAGGTCAGGATTTTTCTCAATTGGGCTCTCAGTGATGGGGCCCGTCTTAGTGGATGAAAACACTTTCAATACCGTATTTATTACAGAAAGTTTTATTCCGAGCTTTTTCCCATTTTCCGGGTCAGCTGTCGCCTCTCCGAGGATCGTTTCCGATTTCCGAAACCTAAGGGTGCCCTTTTGCCTCTGTGCTTCTCTTTCGAGGATCTCATCGCTTTCAAGCTTATTGAAGGCTTGAGTGAGTATCGCATCTTCTAATCCGATGGCACCAATGCGGTTGTAGACAATTCGATTGTTTTTGATATGAGGGCCAAAAGGGAAAAAACATGAGCTATCACCTGAGATGTCTCCGTAGCCACTCAACACTGACCGACTAGTGGCGTCTTTATTGAATTTATTGTTTCTGCGGCGAACCATCGAGTCTTGAATAGGCATCCGCCCTCTGTACGATTCATCATCCAAGCCTAATTCGATAAAGGAAGCACTTCGGCGATCTGCAGAGCGACATTCTGGGTCATTTTCTAAGATATTTCCAACATAGATACTTCCTGATTTCCGGTGTTCCCCTGAGAAAGACCGGAAATGCGCATGATGTCTCGAGAAAGGAATATCAAGATACAGCACTCGGTTATTATCATTTTCTTTGTCATAACTGAACGTTTTTTGAGCTGATTTTGCGGTAAGATACGTTTTTCCCTTCAGATTCAATCCATTCAGTTTTTTGCGTGGTAACATATTGGACTTCGGACCTTCAGAGACTTCGCTCTCATTGACTGTGTGTCTTTTTTTTTGTGGAACTTGTGCCTGGCGCATGACAGAAATGCTTTTTGGCCCCTCTGACACATCTTCTTTATTGAAGAAAGGCTCAGCCACACGTTCCATTTCGCGCTTCTTGGGGATTGTGAGTGTGTATAGTGAGGAGCGGTTTGATGAGGCAACTGATTGTGGCTTTGAAAGCGCTTGCATATTGTTCCGAAAAACATTGTTTGAGTATAGCGACACTGAGTTCACGGAAGGTGTGTTCATAAAATTGGAGGTAACATCTGAAATTTCAGCAACATCATCATCTACCTCTTCCTCCTCATCCTCTTCTCCCTCTTTTCCTTCTGCCTCCCCTTTGTTGTTTTCTAATTGGTTGCTACCCACCATATTCAAATTACCAGTTGACAATGCTGTATTTTCTTGGAGATTATTGGGATTCATTGCCTGAAAAACAACAGCACCATTAATAACCTGCTCTGAAGCAAAAACACTTTGTGGCTTTGGCGATTGTACAGCTGTGAGAATTTCAATAAGTGCGAATTTTTCTGGTTCATCTCTCGCAGACAGCAGATACGCTGCTTTATCTGTAAAAATGAGTTTAGTGCAGGGCAATCCTTCTTTTTTGGGAGCTTGCGTTATGACAGCTTTGAGATTCAGCAACGATTTGACTACATAGCGAGCTTTCGCTTTGCGCGATTTGTAAATCTCGAGGGCAGTCTCATTGATCGTATACCAACGCTTCACTGTGAGTCCGAAGATCTTCCCTCGCTTGAAAAGTGGCCGGCGCTCTTTCAAAAAGGAAAGGATTTGCTCCTGAGAAACAGTCGAGGTCGATTGACGACTTTTTCCTGACTCAGAGTTATCGGCTCGCTGTTCAGGTTTGTTCAGTGCTTGTGAATTCATCTCAGTTATTTTAATTTTCTAAACAGCAATTTGAATGAATATAAAATTTAATTTGTTCTAATTGCTCTGACTGTGCCAACTCTGGAAGTCGAACTAACTGATTCAATCCCAGCCCAATCCCAACTTTACGACTTGCTAACAGGCAGTTCAACAATGACCACCGGCAGAATTATCTTAACCGATATTGTAACATAGTTAACAGTGAAAATTGAGGAATAAGAGCGAAAACGTTCAGTAAATGGGAATTCATTTAAAAATATTACTCACATACATGAAGTTATCAAGGTAAAATGAAAAGAAAAGAAATAAGCTAACAAAAGTCTGAAAATTACCGTAAAAATACAAATACAACGAAATCCCGAAAAATCATACAAAATAACTTTGGGTGAGATTAAATTGAAATTATTATGGCTTTAGGGTTTTTTAATTTGGAGGAAGTAGAGCCTCTCGCTCAGCTCTATTTTTTTGCTGGATGTTATAGAGCACCTCAGCCGCTTCCATTGTAAGCTTTTCAAAAATCAGATCTGAAAGTTCGATTTGCAATTCCATGCGTTGGTCATCGTAATTTATCCACTCATCTTCTTTTTCTTGAATCTACACGAATGTATTAGCTGAGAGCAGAGTAGTTATATTAATTACGTCAACAGTAAGAGCTTTTGATAACTTTTCTTCACGCAATATGCTAAGGACTTCAGCCCTTTTGTCAGGATTATCAGAGACCGTTTCGATTCCACGACCAAGGAACCCGACTTTAAACTGAGCCCATTGAAGCACCCTCTGCTTGGTGGTTTCCATAATTTGCGGAATTTGGTCCTCTCTGATTTCTCTTGGGAGAGTTCGAGGGTTCATTTTCCAAGGGTATGGCATTCCTTGGACCGAATAAGGTCTCAGATAGTCTAATGCTTCGTTGAAAGCATCGAATATCGCCTTGTTATGAATGATTTCTACGTCCGAGATAAAATCAGGTCGGTCAGGTACCATCTCCTACAATGAATATGAGTTATTTCTCTGAGAGGCTGGAAGAAAAGCAAAACCCTTATTTTCTCTTCGCCGGAGAGGTAGATTTTGACACCAAGCACTGCTTGAGCATCCAAAATTGTAAATTCTTGCTCGTCTTGAAGCAACGCGATATCGTATCCATGCAGAGCTGCAAGCTTTTCATGAGGAGATAAACCGGTTGGAGTATTGACCCCAGTTAAAAACTCTTCTTTGAAAAACGCTTTGAGAAAATTTGGCGATTAGTTTGGATTTCTTAGTAAGTATTAGTACTATTGATAATTTCGATGAGAAAATCGACGTAGTTTCTCACAGCAGGAATGTCTGTTGAAATGCCTGGCATATGCATAGACTCTGGCTCTAACATAATAGAATTGCTCCATACTGATTAGTCAGAAAGATTATACCTGTTAGAAGTTTTGCGTTTGCTGGTTGATTTATAGCTTCTTTGGCCAATTGATTGTCGGCAGAACTGCTCTCAACATTGTCACTGTTTTCTATAAACTCCATTAGTTTCGATTTCGCTTTTGCTTCTTCTTCGATTTCTTTGAAATTCACTTTTTCCATTGCTCTCTGTTCCACTGCTTGGGCCACTAGAAAAAGCAACACTGTTTAAACGGAAGAAAAACCAAAAAATTACATCGAGGTGAAATGAGTTGCTTATTATCGCTGCCATGGCTTGGCGAGAGGGCTGTCTCGGATTTATTCTCTTCCTGCTCAAACGTATCTGAGCTCATCAATCGATCAGAGATCGGATCCGGTATCATAATTAGTTTTTCTTTTTCCCGTGGACTAAAGTCTTTAAACAGCTCATCAATCTTGTCTTTCATCGTTTCTCGCTTTTGTGTTTGCTGCTGTTGTACTGCAATTGGAGATGCTTCATCAGTCTGTTCGAAGATGGCTTGCAGATTTTGCTTTTCAGGTCCTCCTTCTGAGTAGAACTACTAAGAAATGAGTTTAATAAACGTGACTACCTTTGTTCGGAGCTGGGAAATATTCTTTCGCAATCAAAGGAGAAAGTAACGATGGAGACAAATTGCTGCTAAGTGACAACTCCGTCGGAATCTGTCCTTTAAATGATGGTACGCCAGAGAGTCTGAGGTATTCTTCGAAGTCTTCACTCTCTGTGTCAGTTATCAAGCTGTTTCCCATTTCCATCAGCTTTGCCCTATGAAAGTTTTTTCATTAAATTGGAATCGAAATGAAGTAGATTTACTTCAGTTTTGGAGTCTCACCGTTCTCAATATCCGGTCTACTTGTTTGAATAGCACTGACGGACTCTTGGCTTCGCACTTCTCCAGCTGCAGTTTTATCTTCCTTTTTCTCTTCACTTGGAGTTTCATTGATTGCTGTTTTTTTCTTAGCTATTGACTCAGTTTCTATTTTTTCCTTCACTGTATGATCTTCTTGAGATTCTTTTGTTGGTTTTGCTGCCTCTTCTTTCGGGTTTTCATTCTTTGTGGCGGCTGAAGTAAGTTTGTCCAAGTCCTCTTTAAGAAGAGGACTTATCTCTTCTGCCAGGTGATCTTCAGGCGTTTTGTTTTTGATCTTCACGGGATCGACTCCTTCTTTGAGTTTGGCTCTCTCTTCAGATTTGTATTTTATCCCGTCCTCAATGTTATCGCGGCTGTGGTTCTGAGAGTCAATGCTCGTGGCAGATTTCGATTTAGTGAGCTTGAGCAGATCAGGCAAACTCATAGAGTCAGCCCCAAAGTCCTGATGAATGTCGCCGCCAGCTGTTTTCTCCATCGGTGATTTGAGGTTTTCCTCTTTCATTTCATACTGATCGATGATTTTGATCACTTTTGAAACTCCAGTTGGTTCGTTTCCCATCATCATTCTAAAGGACTGACTGCTGCAGCCCTCATTTCCTTCACCGTCCGAAGGGTCGGTCACTTGCCGTATTCGACTAGCTGATTTCGCACCAATATCATCATCGAAATTCGACAACTGTGGTATACTGAGATCGTTAATGCTCATTTTTTCCCCTATATTGGCCTTCTTCATAAACAGTATATCTCGATTTGTCTAATAACAATTCAAAGAATTAACAACAACTGCAGAGGAGAGAAATGTCTACTCTTTTAACGGTCTCTTGGAACACTGTCAATCCTTTTTCAATCACGAGCTTGCTTTTATTGATCTGGTCTCGCTCTCTAGTGACCCACTTTTCTAACTCAAGAGTTTTCGCATGGAAAGTCCTCGGTGAGACTCTGTTTGTCTCGAGCATTTTCTTTAGAGTGTCGACTTGGGTTTTATGACGATTGTCTAGCACCTTCTCTCTGAGGCTAATTAATTGAGTCACGTTCTCTTGCTTGAGCATCTCTTTGAATTTCTTTTGTGCAAACTCTTTGAATGGGTCTCTGTCAAAGAGACCTGACCCTGGCGTTTTATCGCTCTGCAGCTCATCAAGCTGATCGTCGCCTTCGAGACTTCTTTGACTACTAATAAGCAATTATGATAATTGGCTTCAATTCCACAAGAAGATAGTATTTACTTCGAAGTGTTGAGGTTTTCACGAACAAACTGCTCAGATCCCATTGCCACTCGCAATTGCCTCAAGTCAAGATTCGTGGTTGGTGAGTTTCTTCGCCGATTTGAAGCATTTGAGCGACATGGCTGCTGCTGTTCATTGTTGGCAGTATTGTTAGCGAACTCCTCGTTAATTGCTTCTGTGTCAATTGTTAACTCTCTTGGCCCTTTGGTTCTCCCGGAGTGACTCTCAGCAGGCAAAGTTTTTGTTGCTGCCTCTGACTCCAAAACATTTTGATTCATTACATTTTGCTGAGGGCCTTGCTGGACTTGGAGATTTTCTAATTGAAACTGTAAAGAGACTGCGTGAGGAATAAATGATATAAACCTTGTGTGCTTTTCGAGCTTGGCTTCTCTAGGTTTATACTGGATTCTTCTTTAACCTTGGCTGAGGAAGTTTGGGTTTTTTGTGCTGATTCTGAAACATCAGCTTCTATTCCTCGTTCTTCGAGTTTCTTCTTTTGGTTTTCAAGTTTTTGCTGCATGGTTTCGATAATGTTTAGCGCAGAGTTGCTTAGAGCTGCCTCGGAGTTTTTGAGAAGCATAAGCTGTGAAATTAGGTCGTTCCATTGGTTCATCTGATCTTCTTTGAGTTTTAAAAACTCCTATGTTTGTTAGGATCAAATTAAAATAAAGCTTTCATTTTCCAATTTACCTCTTTAAAATGGCTGCCTTGATCCTGTTGCTGAGAAGACCCTTCTTTTCCTTTCCTTCCGGTTCTCGAATTTGATAACTTCGAGTCCTCCTGACTATTCGGCCCTCTTTCGCTTTTTCGCTTGCTATCAGCCTTGGGACTATCATTACCCTTAGAATCTTGTCCCGACCAGGATGGTCGTCCGCTCTCTTCAAGCTTGAGTAAATACTCTTCAGGGCCATGATCACCTGCCTTCTGCTGTTTATTAGCTCTTTCTAACTCTTTCTCAAGCGCGTCAGCGTTAGTCTCTTTCTCGTTTTCTGCTTGCTGCTCGATTATCTTGAGTTCGGCGATAATATTATCACGCATAAGCGATGAGTCACTCTTTTGCTTTACGAGTGGAATCTCCGATGGACGTTTTTGCTCCTGCGTTGCTGGAGTTTGGTCGACTCGAGAAGATTTCTCAAGGCTTGTATTATGTTTACGTCTACTCGAGGATTCCTGCGATATTTGATTCGACGAGGGTTGGTTTTGCTCCTGCGATATCGTTTGATCGTGATCCTCGACCTCGAGACTGTTTGTTGTTGGGATAGCATTTAACTTCTCCTGTGGGAAAATTGACTCCTTTTGTTGGAGAGCTTTTTGTGCCTTCTCAGATTGTTTGTGGCTCTCAATGCTGCTATTTTTCAAATTCGAAGCTGAAGTGCGCATCATGCCTTCTTCCTCTTCAGTAATGTGGCTTTGCTTCAGAGATTTACTTTCTTTTCTGAGCGCTTTCTGCGTTATTTCAAAGTCTGGCCTTTGTTGTTTGCTTTTGTGGCCATATCCCACATTTTCATGAGGGTCCTTGAAACCAGGCGCAGTATGTTCTCTGATGGATTCTTTTTGTAGTTTCATGTGAGATTTGGAGTCGAATTTGCGTTCATTCAATGCTTCATCTCTGGGTGGATTGTGAGGTGCCATTAATATCTTTTCTCCGGCATAAGAGGTGTTTTTCTTCGAAGATTTATCCCCAGAGCCGTAAAACTGCTGCTGATACATGAGAATAATATTGTCATCGCCGTGAGTGGTGGTTTGTATCTGATCATCATGGGTTGCCGAATATTCATCTGGGGATGTTTCTTGATTTTTAAAATTCGTGTCTACACCCTCATAATCAGGTCTGCCGATCTCCCAGTCCTCCTCGCTGCTGTCATATCTTTGATATGGCTCAATAACATAATTATTGGAATATTTGTCTCTTTGACCCAAAGCTACGTTTCCTCCTGCACCAAGCTTTTTCTCATTCTTTATTTGCTTCTCATTCATACCAATGTAATTCTGGGGATAGTTAACCGATGAGCTTTTATCCTCTTTTTCTTCAGATTCCTTCTGATAGCTGCTACTATCATCATTAAAAGGCTGCATTTTTCCAATATTCAAAGCCGGGACTTTTTTGATTCCATTTTTCGCAGCCTTCCCGTAATCTTCATAACCATTTGCAGTCTCTATTGGTCGATTCTGTTGTGGGTTTTGATATTCATAGCTGCTATTCGTTTTTTCCGTCAAATGGTGCTGTTTCAGCCTATTCGCATCATTTACTTGTTCCTTTTTTCTCCGATTATTAATTTCCTCGTATCTTCTTTGTTCCTCCTCCTCTTGCCTACAGAGCTGCTGGAAGTACTCTCTTAAAATTTTGCGAGTACGATATCCTCTAAAATTCTTCTGGATAAAAATCGCTGCAGACTCAGCAATCTCATATGGTTGAAGATACGATCCATTTATTTCTCGATCGTCATCGAAATCTGACCCTTCTTCATGAACTAACACTCCTTCAAGATTTTTCACCTCATCTCGATCGCTTGTTTCTAACTTATTTTCAGCTATTTTTTCAATAGTCTTCGACATGTTAAAGCTCGGCTCTTTTGTTGGATGATTTCCTTCGACTTCAAAATGCTCGTGCACTGTATTCAAATAATCGCCTTTCATCCCACCTTTCGCCGGCACTAGCAATTTTTTGTGCTTGTTTCCATGATCAGAATCCTGTTCTTCGTATCCGCTGTACTGCTCTCGCCTCTTACCCTCAGCACTCACTCTCGCATTCGCAATATTTTTCTCATATCTCTCAATAAGCGACCCGTATTTATGCTTCATGCTTTCTTTCCACGCATGAGTCTTTTCATTCATATGTTGAGGTTCGATTTTCTGTAAATTTTTTTGGCTCTGCACAAGAGAGTAGATGTTGTCTTGTGGAGTCTGGTTGAGATTCAATCCTTCAATAGTATGCATGGATCCATGAGCTGATCGAGTATAGAGAGATTTCTTGTTCATGATTTTCTTATACTCGTTGTAGAGGAAACTATAATTCCCTTCCTCCGAGTCATTGCCTGAATTCGACTGCTTACCAAGCGTCGAGTCGAAATAATTTGGGATTGATTCGCTCGAGGCTCTTGCATGATTATAAAGCGGATGCTTATTAGAGAAGTTTTTCGTTGATTTCGTTGCTGCTGAGGACTTATTCAACTTTCTCTGCTGTTTCAGCTTTTCGAATTTCTCTTTAGTTTCTTGAGTCAGCTTCTCGAGGTTTTCTTTTATCTTAGACCCAGCGACTTTCTTGGAAATTTGCTCGTGTTCTTGAGACTCTTTGAGTTTTTTCTGCTTTTGATTCATAAATTCTTTGATCCTTTGGCGGTCTTGCTCAGTAATCAGCTTCTTATGAGATGTCGCATGTGGTTTATGTTGCTGATCCTCATCTTTTTGTGTTGCTCTTTGTATTTCACTTTTTTCTATTCACGAAGGATGAGCATTAGAGCCAATCTCAAATTCATAAAAAAGCTACTCTTTGCAATATATGCGGCGAAGTTTTCATTTAGATAGCTCAAGCCTAGCCTCTCTCTGCGTTCTTTCTCACTCATTTTTTTGTGATGTCCATTGGTTTCATAATGATGGCTTTCAGGAGACGAGCTTAGCCGACCTTGTGGATGGCTAAATTTGCGCTGGTCAACTCCCCAGGCAAATTTGGGGCTGCTGTTGGTTCTTTCTGGGAAGTAGTTCAAGTTTTGTAGCCTGATTTTTCTATTCTCTTCTTCCAATTTATGCTTCTTTTCAAGCTGCTTCATCCGCAAATAATCTTCATGTTTCTTCTGCTTTTTCTTTTCGGCGAGAGCTTTTTTTGCGTTTAATTTAATGAGTTTTTCCAAGTTCTGATCTGGAGACTTTCTTTGCTTGTTTGCATTTGGAGGAGATGCTAACCTTGGATGGTCTAGTTCATTAATTAACCACTCTGAGAGGAAGAAAAGCTAATTACTTTGAAAACTGCTTTGAGCATTTGTCGGCGATTTCTTTTGTGTATAATCCTCAAGCATTGTCATCGACATCCTTTTCGCATGGTGCTCGAGGTTTGGTTGGGAGTTAGTTCTGCCATGAAGCGAGAAAATTGTTGATGATGAAGTGTCTTTATTTTTAATTTCAATGGTTTTGATAGGAAGCTTTTCTTTCTTATCCAGAGGAGAGTTTATGCTCAATATATGCTTCAGAGATTGCTGCGAGCTGCTCATTCGCATGCCATTGAAATTTTGTTGGACTGGAGATCTCTGTTGGTTGGTTTGCATTGTTGCTGATGGGCTTGACCCTAAAAAATACTTTTCGTCCAAGGCTGCGACTTTCTTCTTTGTTTTCTGCACAGTGATCGGTACAGGGTTGAATTCTTTGGGACAGAATGATGAATCAGCAAACGCAGAAATTCAAATTTTACTGTTATCCGGTTGCTTCTTCCCAATGACTTGTGCGGTTTTTTCAAGCCTTTTGCAGACTATTTCAGGCTCATCGGTGCTAGCATTTGTGTAGGAGCTATAAAAAAGGATTGAATTCTGATTATTTTTCAGCATGCTGTGCTATTACGTTCTGAGAGCGGCTGGTGAGCGATGTACGGGAGGAATGGCTTCATAAGTATTGAGGGGTTTGTCGGAAGAGAGATTGAGGTGTAGCGCTGAAGAATGTTTCGTTCCAGAGAGCTGCATTATTTTGTTTAACTTGTTTGAAAGTTTATTTCAATAAAAGCCCAGAGTTATGTTAGAGGACAAGCAAAACCTAAAAAAATTATATGAATTCTCATGTCTCAAATCATCTTTTTCTTTCTTACATTAAGCCATATTAAGGGTTGTCAGTATGCTATTTTTGCCAAATGATATAAAATGTTGAGATGTCTCTTAGAAAAGTTCCATTTATTCATATTTTTTTGAGAATCGGTTTCGAAGGGGGATAATTATTTCAGATTTGAAAATTTCTGTTCAATAAATAAAGAAAAATTAAGTTGTCAATGACATCACTATGAAATATGTTGATGACGACGGCTATTTTACATGATCTAAATGAATACCAATGAAGAAGGCTAGTAGAAGCAGGGGCCATTCAAAACCTGCAAAAATTTTTGAAGAATCTCAGAAAGATAAGCTAATTAGATGTAACCGGTAAGATTTACAACTGGAAGTTCCATAAGAAGTCTCTGTTGGATGGGTTTGAGGTTACACTCGATTGATGCCTAAACATCTCACAGAGATCATAGACAATTCAATAGTTCTGATTATTATTTTCCAGCTTGTATGATCATTTCTGTGACTGTCTTCTGAGTTGTGAATCGGTTCCTCATAATGAATTGGTATTGCATTTTGCTAAACATTGGGCACTGGCATTTATACAAGAAAACCAGCATAGCATTAAGAATCACTGAATAAAGGTAAGGCTTTTTCTTTTAACTTAAATACAAAACGAACGGTTTTATTAATACCTGACACCAAAGCTCCTTCAAAAATCAACGTAAAAAGAGTGTGCATAGGAGTTCTCAAACTTTATTAGTATTGACAGATTGAGGCCAGTTTTGAAGTCTGTAAAAGTCTGAGGATCGAAATGACTTAAATTAGTTAGATAAAGTGGAACTCTAAATCAAATTTAAAGATTACGAACGCCGATTCCAAGTGGAAACTATGAAAGAAATTTCACAAGCACAATGATATCATATGAATAAATCAGCTTTTAAGGGGAAATCTTACTCTGAGACTTTTTCAACCAAGGAAGATTTTTCCCTTCTTTGGCTTGGTTTGCTGATGAAACCGTTTTTAACATGCTTGGCAATTCGAAGGGAGTGCTCTCATTATCACTACCACCAGTAGTTTTATTCAACCAGTGTGGTATCACTGGAACGTGAATTATAGGACGACGAGGTGAGGGTTGGAATTCTGGAGCTGGTTCTTCTCGCTTGAGCTGTTCGCTCATGTTTTCAGTTCCCACCACCAGTTCTGAAATTGCCGATGTCGTCTCAGTGAGAGTAGCAGGTTGCTCGAAAGATAGTTTTTCCTCTTCAATAATAACTTCGCTTGTTTCAGATTTGTCATCTTTTTGATTTTCGGTGCCCAAAGTCGAACTCAGTTTGAGAGATTGGGCGTTGTCGTCTTGAATGTCAGGGTTAGCAACGACAACGTCTTTAGTAGGACTGATCTCACAGAGTTTATCAAACTTTATCATGGAAAAACTTGTTGAGATCGAGTTTTCTTCAACAGTATTTATGGATTCATTCAATGCCTTGACTTCAACAATTTCATCGTTTTGCTTTGCTTCCTCTTTCAATTCTGCATTAAAATTATTTTCGAGTTCTTCTTCAATCTCCTCAACGCAATGCACCTCCTCGACGTTCTCGTTATTTGTGAACTCTTCAGTTTCTTTTTGTAGAATAATTTGATGCTCTTTCTCCCTCCAAGCTTGTTGATGAGCTTTGTATTTCTTCTCTTCCTTGCTCTTGAAAAACATTGATAAAACGAATCCAAAAAGAGCGACAAATCTCAGTAATTTCAAAGATTTTCCGGAAAAGACCGATTTAATTCCTAAAGTTTCGGAGGCAGCGCCTCCGCCATGAGTTAACTCCGTTGCCCAATTAGCTTCCAAGCTCATGAGTCCCCTCATGAGTTTTCTTAAGTAAAAAATACCGGTGATTCTCCCCAGAAGAGTGGATGAAAAACCAGCGAAAGTTCTAATTATTTGAAACGTTGACCTCAAGAAGTTCCCTCCCTGAGCCAGGATGCCCGCTGATGAATATAACACTTGTAGAATGGCGTTCGCGCCATTCAGCACTCCCCAGATGTTCGTACGAAAATCGTGATCTCCACATAGCTTCTTGCTATCCGAACCGTGTGGTCCATTCGGTAAAAATCTTGATTGTGGCTGGTAGTATTGAGAGCTATTAAATTGTTAGTTGGAATTTGAAGTTTATGGGTTGAGTTGTTACTTATAGCCGGAATTATAAGTTGAGAAGCGATTGTAATAAGGAGAGGAGATCGAATCAAAAGAATTCAGATCGTTTGCGAGGTATGAGCCTGTGGATCGACCGAGCTGTGAACTTTGAATTCTTTGGACAGCATTTGAAGAGAGTGTTGCTTCTAGATTGGAGTTGGAGATGCTGTAATCTGCTTCTATTAGAGGAATGCGGATGTTAGACATCGGTTTTGTAGGGATGTACCTTGCGGGTCGACCATTCTGACAGGAAGAGATGATGATCTGTGCAACAAATGCGTATTTTGTTTAAATTAGGTTTATTTTGATAAGGTAGCAAATATAAGGAACTAAGTGGTTCTCTAATTAAAGAAGTTTAAATGTCGCGTCATTTGCGTCATTTTAGTCTAATTATGACCCGAAGGCTGTTATTCGAAGAGAGTAGTGAGGACAAATGGAACGACACGTATTTTCAATTCAAAAACTACAAATAGATTTGGATATGAATGCTCTATATGTTGTTTACTAAGTTAAATCATTCTAAGAACCCTATAGTTGATGAGATCAGACACCAATGCTTTGATTAATATTGATTGAACTTAACCATGCAAAAACTACTAATGATGCAGAGACAATATTAAACACTTTATCCTACAATCCTCAATTAACCCGGAGTTGATTCTTCAAGATCATAGACTAATTATTGTATACTGCGCTTTTCCCAATTTTTTTTTAAATAGGGTGTTTTGATTAGGGTGTTTTGATGGTAGCATTAAGATTAATGGATTGTACCTAAGTGGACACGAGTTTCTACAAAATTAAACTTCGAATTGTTGTGCATCCTTCTCAGAACAGCAACAGCAAGTTATCATCTAACCCACAAATGATTCATATCAGGAGCTCAAATCTGAATCCATAAGGTTTTCAAATTTTAATAGATTTAATCAATCAAGATCGAATCAGGAAGTATGAGCTAATTTTTCCTAAAAAAACAAAAATAAAATGAGAACCTAAAAAGCAAAAAAAAAAACAAACTGAGGTTATTAGAATTTCTCGCAGAGGCTCTGAACCACAAAAAAATTACATTTCATACAAATGAAATTTGCCTCTCTCTTACAAGCTCTTTCTATAATTTTGATTTCGATTTCCAAAGAATTTGCGTAGTAAATATGTGTTAAAGGGAATTTCAAAGACAAAAATAGGAGAAGATTCTCTCAATGTGATCAGATCTTCTGTTAAAATCAATCAAAATGTTGTTCCTAATATCTAAAAGTGAGAAGTCAATACAAAATATTGAACTAAACATTGTTACTCACAGCTTTGTCAAGATGTTGATGAGAGAGATCAACTCATTGCTTCTTATCATCATGTTTGGCAAGCTAATTGTAATAAATTTCTGCAAGAGCAACTTCACAGTGGCGTTGTGAAAATTTAGCCATCAATTCAAGAACAACTGAGAACCTGCACAAGAACCGAAATTGTCTGGAATTTTTTCGTTTTCCACTGGCTGAGATCTATTAATAAATCAAGCAGTGGAGCATATTGTTTATTCTATCTCCCTAATGTTGAGTCGTCTCTCAACGCTGACCAGACGCGTTATTACGCAGGTTGTGGCCCTCATGAATATCTTCTTTATCAGATTCAAGGGAAACAAAATGTCCTTTTTAAGAGAATTCCTCCCAGCACTCGGAGCCACTCTCCTATCACTCGCAATAAGTACATTTTCTTGAACGATTCTTTAATTCACTTGCATTACGCCAGAACGGAGCAAAACTGAGGATCTATTGGCTATTTACTTCCCATTGACCTTCACACCATTCATTCGTAGTTTCATTTTTGATGTGGTGAGTGCCAAGGCTGACCGATACAAAATATATCAAAGGGTTGATATTTTTTTTCTTCCATAAAACTCATTTTTTGGATGAAGATCAATGGAATGTATGGAATCAGTTTCAATTTAAGCCACCTTCTATTCGGATACGTGAAATGCGCTCTTGTAATTCTCAACCATCGCTATCAAATATGCTTAATTTGAAATAAAGATGGCACTTATCGCAATGAAAGGGGTAATACTGGCCGGAGCTCTGGACCCTGAGGTAAGTCTAAGAGAGTTTTGTTCTTATTAGCTAATTTCGCGAATTATAGACCGCTGGTTGGAGATATTTGATGTTCATTATGACAGGGATTGCAGATTCTCATATGGCTCTTTTCTTCAGCACCTTTTTCAGAAATCCGAATTTGGCAGCTGATCTCGGAGCAACCCTATCAGCGCTCACTGGATTATTTTATTTGGTAGTAATTCAGAGCAGTCATATGTAAGCGAGATTTTATTGATTGATGATTCGTCTTAAAATTTAATACAGCCAGCTGTACTATATTGCAAGTCTTCTCCCTCATACTGCTAATCTACTGGGGATATTCTCACTTGAACAAAGTCACCAGTTTAAAGCTCCTTTTAAATATTCTAACGGCATCATGATGCAATCACTGAACATTACTATTTATTTTGCTCTCTACTACTACTTTGATAATGTAAGCGCAATTGTTCATGAATAAAATTAATAATTTGTATTTGCTACTAATAATAAATAGGTCATGCCAGGTGAGTATGGAGAGTCAAAGCATCCATTATTTTGTCTCCTTCGAAAGAAGCGAGCTACGAAACCACCTGAAAATGTCGATGCTACTAAGCAAGACTCTATTCAAATTCCTCTGCTTCAGGCAACAGAAAGAGACTCTACTCTCTCAGTAAGCAGTAGTGAAGACGAAGAGAACGAATTTAGAAGTAAAGACGAAGAGTCCGGTAGAAAGGGGATGTTTTTCTCACGACGCAAAGTTGCTTCAGCTTCAGAATCGCTGTTCTCTAAGCATTATGAAAGCGTATCGGATATCATGAAAAAAGTACGATTAAACTCCAGCGGGGATCATCATAATCATATTTTGTTATGAAAACAGCCTGCATTAACTGTCCAGAGGCTTTACAAAAATTACGGAGAGCATCAGGCACTGAAAGGCATCAGTATGACTTTATATGAAGGAGAGATAGTTTGGTAAAATCCACTATTTTGTTATTTTTTAAAAAATTTTTCTACTCATAATTTAAAGCTTACTTGGGAAAAATGGAGCTGGAAAGAGTACTACGATCGGTATACTTTCAGGCATGCTGCCGAGGAGCTTTGGAAAAATCTATTGTAAATCTCAATGTTTACGATAACCTTCTAATTCAATTGTTAGACGGAGAGACTGAGTTTGACGCCAATTATAGTTTGAAAAAGCGAAAAATCGGGGTTTGTCCACAGCATGATATCCTCTATCCATTTATGTCGCCAACTCAGCACCTTAAATTTCTTGCTAAATTGAAAGATATTCCGAAACAAAAGCGGGATTCTCACATCGAGGAGTTGCTCACTGATGTAATCTTCATCCATTCTCATCAAATAGTGGAGTAATACTTTCATCTTTCTTCCAGTGTGGACTCGAAAACGTGAAAGACAAGCCTGTGAAAGGGTTAACAATCTCAACGAAAAGATTGCTTTCGCTTGCAGAAGCTCTTCTAGGAAATCCTAAAGTGATATTCCTTGACGAGCCCACCAATGAGGCTGATCAAGAAACTCGTGAAAGGGTGTGGGAATTACTTAAACGTCTGAAAGCTGCAGGCAGAACTATCTTACTAGCGACTCAAGATATGATTGAATCCCAAAATCCTGCTGACAGAGTTGCTCTTCTTGTCAAAGGCAAACTATATGCTCTGGGCTCGTTTGAGTACATCAAAAGGACTTTTGGCGTCGGCTATCGAATCAAAGTGGTTCCGAGGTATTTGTTGCAAATACTTAAAGTTCATCGGTCCATTTGGAATTTAGAGCTGGAGTCACTGTGAGTTCAGATTTATGGAAGGAAATATCTGCGAAGATCGATAAGATTATCTCCTTGGAGCAAGTTAGTTCAACTAAAGATAATACCATTGTGGAACGAGTGTTAGAATATGCCGTCCCCAACGATCCTAAGTTAATGACGGACATTCTTAAACAGCTCGAAGATATAGCTCAGATTAATGTAACAGAATTTGTGTGATGAAAATACTAATGAACGTTGTCTGTAGGTTTCAATTAGATTCACCGCACTAGAGGATATTTTTCTTAGATTGAGTCAAGCGGACGAAAAAATGAGAGAGACTCCATCCAAAATGAAGTTGTTAAATGCAGAGGGAGCTTCAATTAGGAGACCAACTGGTAAAAGTTTTTCCTCAAGTACAGTTTTGCTCAAACGCAATTGTCTTTAGCGCCGCGATACAGTCTCAGATCTCAAATCATTGCAATGTTCAGGAGAAAATACCTTCATCATCGCAGAAGCAAATACGCGCTTATTTCTAGTGTACTTCCAGTGATATTTACGGCAGTGGGATCCATCTTAGTGAAAGAAGCCATTCCCAGTGACGAGCAAAGCGAGAGCGAGAGAAAGAAAGCAAACACAATCAATTTCATTTTCAATATTATCTTTGGGATTTCTCTCAATTTGTCTCCTTTTTGCGGATTTGCAGTCAGTGAGCGCGAAACGAATATGAAGTAGGTATCAACTCTATTATCGGACCGTCTAAGTGTTGACTAGATCAATGGTGTCTAAAATGGGGTGTAGAAGGTTGCCGTATTGGCTAGGAACTTTCCTCTTTGACTTCTCAGTTTCTTCTGTGATGGTGATCATAATGGTGATCTATGTCTATTTAGCGTAACATCTTTCGAGTCACTCTTCTTCGAACGAAAACGTAATTTTGATGCACACAATTAGAGGGATCGAGCTGATGATCGAAAATCTCATTTGGTTCTTCTTCCTTACGTTGGCATTTGTTGCGGCTCTTTTAACCATGAGCTATCTATGGAGTTATGTGTATCGAAGATCAGCAAGCGCTTTTAAAAGCTTTGGAATCATCTGTATCTTTAGTAATTGGGCTACCTTCTTTTGCATAGTGAACTAAATTTTTTTAGTATTGTATACCATACCTCTCGTGTTGATTGACGTGGCATTATATGAAGGACAAATTTGGTTGGTTTGGATCTTCCAGACCATTGGATATGTTGTCGGACCGATGATCCCTTATCAAGCGAGTAAGATCCTTTAAAATAATGATATAATTACTTATTTCTTGCATATCAGGTTTCTTTTTAATAGCAGCACCAGACAGAGATTCGCCTTTTATATATTTAGTCTACAAAAGCGAGGCTTTGTATTTCCTGCACTTGATAGGACTGGCTGTGTTCTACATGGCGCTTGGACTGTATTTGGAGTACCGAAAACAACCTCGTCCAAAAACCCAACCTGTAGTCAATGCAGTCGAGAAAATGCCTCCTCCCATCAGAGGGGCTCATAAATCAAGTAAATAATAACTTTATTCCTTTGTAAGGGATTAATCATTTCTCTCCTCCTTGAACACTAGTTGACTCTGGATCAGTAATTCAAGACATGGACTTCTCGGTTGTTAGGTTCAATACGCGGATTCTTGACCCAATTAGATTTGAAAACGTCGAACTAGCAGCCCCGAATGGCTCAAAAATTATCGATGACCTCAGTTTTTCAGTCCAAGTGGGCGAGACTTTTGGCTTGCTCGGCCCCTCACGTTCAGGAAAATCGACAATTGCTAATATGATCATTGGGCAGACATTTCACTCTGAAGGGTCTTTAAATATTTTCAATCAGCCTACCAGTGGTAATATCAAAAATATTTATCCAGAGATCGGAATTTGTCCGCAAGCCAGCTCATTATGGCCGTATGTTACTGTTCGTGAGCATTTGGAGATTTTTGGGAGAATCAAAGGACTCTATGGAACTGAGTTAACGGAAGAAGTCAACTACATCATAGAATCGGTTGAGATGGGAGAAATCGCTGATAAATATGCTTCTGACCTCAGTCTTGGTGACAGGCGATTATTGAGTGTGGGAATAGCTTCAATTTCTTGTCCATTGATACAAGTATATGATGAACCATCGATCGGCATGGATCCAATGGCGAAACGGAAATTTTGGAAATATTTACTCACAGTGAAGAAGAGGAGGCTCTGCTCAATAATAATTACTACGCAGCTCATAAAGGAAGCAGAAAACCTTTGTAATAGAATTGGTAATGACATATCACTAGGGGCGCATGTGACACTATGAGTTAGGTATAATGATTAACGGAA
>ENA-UOTX01001049-UOTX01001049.1-compost-metagenome-genome-assembly--contig:-NODE-1049-length-23416-cov-6.533013_pt1 | contig 23416 bp, 11 predicted proteins | sample MGYA00238143_ERZ746982 | MGnify/ENA primary metagenome ERZ746982 (study PRJEB28758, sample SAMN06268862) | compost metagenome | isolation source: single cell | place: USA: California, Emeryville, Joint... | reverse complement strand
AAACAAGAATTGAAGAGGATATTAAAAGTAATCCGACTACAGATACTATGTGTTACAGAAAGAATAAGAAGCAGAAGGCAATCACAGGTATTAGAAATGTGTAGAACATGCATTCTTTGTTGTCGATGATTTATGAATCCTTACTGTAAGCATTAGTAATGCCTTGTCAGCTCAATAATGAGACTTGACTACCAAAGAAAAGTTGTCTTTGAGAAAGTATTCATTAGTTCTAAATGCTTTGATTTTCAATTGATTGTGGATTAGGCAAGAAGCATCCATAGACTCCCATAATTCTCAATATCTTTGGCCACTTGCTCAGCATAACTTTTACATAGCTCTGTTCGGGATTTGGAGCAATATAGTAGGTCAACTCTCGTGGTATTCTTGTTTTGGGTACATAGTCATAACTTGGTGTTGGGACCACAACATTTCATGTTTTTTGAGCTCTTCCCAGTCATAAGAGACCTTAAGAAGGTTTGTAGATCTGCAGAATCCATTCATAATCCTTTGATTGCGCTAATCCTCCACAGCAGCCGTGTCTGAGAGCTTCATAATGATTTCGACCCTAGAGTGAATATAGTACTAACCCAATTGATCATTTACGAAAAGGTATGGCCCTCAGTTAAATCATTCGTGCATTTTAGGCAGAAAATTGGCTGCGGTTCTTGCATTCAGGAGCTCTGACCTCTTATTGGATTGATTGGCGGTTGAATCACACATTGCATCTCAAAAAACTTCGAGTGGTTTGTTTTTCCTCTGTCTTGGTAGTAAATCTTTCTTAATTTAGAGTTGATTCTATCGAGACTATTAATCCAAGTCAAAGCAGCCTTGAGACAAGTATGAAGCACGATTATATTTTGAAAAATCGCTTTATTAAGAACAGCTCAATAAATTTTGAGTAGATTAACAAAATAATGAAAATGGCAAATTTCTGTCGTATATTCTTTGTTAAATGAGTTGGAATACGCTTAATACTTGCTAAATGCAGGCCTAAGAAGCATCAAATCAAATTAATGCTTTCGAGTCAGTTATTTTCTTTTCTAGAAGTTGTTTTTCTTCCAAATTGTGCAATACGAATAAGGGAATATATCTCTGCTAATGATATTAACGAATCAAAATCATAATGATTCAATTACATATAACTGGTACCCTACAATGAAGAGCAGCACATTTCCTGCAAACATCAAATTCACATGTTTTGCAATGGAGAGCAGGATGTTCATCAGCTCTAAATTCTTCCCTACACACATCACAAAAATATATATTCTGAGCGTAAGAACTCGTTGGATCCCTCGAAAATTTCCTCATATCATCCTCAGGGAGTAGCTGGTGGTGCTTTGGACAGTATCTCTGAAGTTCCCTTCGACTTTTCATCATGCAACCATCACAGAGATCGTACAGGCATTTCCCACAGTGAAGCGTGCCTCTTTTAGGGTTCTCGAATGTGCCATGGCAGTTATCGCACTCAAACATGTTTTTCTTGTAGAGTGGTCCTTCATGACCATAAGCTCTAAAGTCCTTTTCTCGGCGGAGGATGTGGTCGGATTTGCATGTGAAGGGATCGTAATTGCATTCAGAGCATCGGAAAATCTTGCATGCTTGGCAGCTTACCATCATTCTGTTATACGAAATGATAAAGCCACAAGTGTCGCAATCGATTTGAGTGGAACTCTCTTTGTTGTTCTGTTCCTCTAGCAGTAGGTGGTTCTTACTGCAAGTGTATATTTCCTTCTTTTCTTTAATTATCGGAATGCACTCTTCGCAAACCGCCACTCTGCATTTTTCGCAAGATAAAACGCCAGATTTCGAGATTTTCTTCCCACGATTGCAGATTTTACAAAGGTAGTCGCAAGTTGGGTCGAAGTTATCTGAAGGAAGATTTTTTTTGTCAAAAGTGACTTTGAGAGGTGACCCGCAACCACATGAGAATGGACCAGTGGTGATGTGATAAATGTGTTTGCTGTAATATTGGAAGAGTTGATCATTTAGGAATCGGCATGCTCCTTCATGACTAGCGATTTCTGACAGTTTGGAGGTAAATTCACAGCCTCCTCTCTTGTAGCGGCAGGCGATTGGAAGAGTTTCGAAGATAGCGATGAGTTTGCTGCTAACACTTGAAGGATTGAAGAGAGTCTTGCAGGAAGGACAGCTACTTCCTTTGCTAGAGAGGTCGTTGGCGCATCTAACGCAGAAAATCTGGTCGCAGTTTGAGCATTGAAGTGGTCTGGCATTTTCATCTGATGGATTTACGATTTGCAGACACACTGGATCTCGAAACACTGCAAGTGTCATTTTTTCGGTTGCTGTTTGAGCGAGGAACCTTTCTGGCTCAATTGTTGGCTCGATGGTTATTTTAGAGACCATTGGAAGGCGGTTCTCAGAGAACAGGCTATTTTAATTTCTGATAAATAACGTTTGATTTCGTGAATTAATAAAGCAGTCAAAATCTAATTCGGAGGTTTTCAAAAAAAAAGTGTAAAAGGATAACGCCTAACGTCGCAAGATAGGCTGTTATCGCAGTGATATGGGGCTCCGGGCAACATATGTCAAGCTTATGAGAATTTTCTTGCGAAAGATTGTCTCTCCAAAAAACGCGTTAATCCAAGTCCCGAATCAAAAATATTCTTTTATTAGGCCAACTTTGAAATCCGTCACTTTTTTCTCTCCTCAAGCTAACGCATTTGAAAAGACTCTTCGATCAATCAGAGACCACAAACTAATAGATGAGACTTTCACAGTCCAAGGTTCCTGATTGCTCAAGACTGATAACGTTCAAAAAATCGTCTTTGCAAGTCAAACGATTTTTCAATTGATATTGTGTGGTTTTCTTGGATTTGTGGAATTATAGACTGACTATCTTTAAGATATAACGTATTAAGACGGAAATTGCTTTGATCTTGATCTTTATTGTTCCTAAGAAATGACTATAGTTGGAAATTTTCTCCTGTTTAAGACTGCATCGTGTCGATTAAGCTCCAATTTAGAATCTGGCACACGAATTGGAGCACAATTAAGCCAGCAATTGAAGTTCTCACCGAGCCTTCTCCAACTCTTCGAGTTTCTCTGATGATCGAAGAACCACCACTCAAAAACCCACCTAAATCATGGAAGTCATGGTTTACGATGATAGTACAATGGATTAACGAGGCTTGGAAGCCCAGAAAAATTAAACAACGTCAAAATTTCCGTTTTAATCGGGATAAAGAAACTAGGCATCTAGGCGGATTTCACCCATTCAAATAAAAGCTCTTTCCAAAGCGTTCAAGTCGAACTAAAATTCTCTAAAATCGCAAAACTCACCTTTCGTTCAGCAACGATTGACCTGTTTTTCAAAAATCTTGCTCGTTTTCTTTAGCATCAAAAATAAATCTTTCGCATCCATAGTCTCTAGTAGCAACAACTTTCAGTTTTTCAAATCCTGCGTGAAATCTCGCTATTTTGATCCGCAGCTGCATTTGACTCAAATATTATCAGAAAATCCGCATTAGTTTATGGTTGCCTCACAAATAGGTTCTCAATGAATTTTATAAACTCAAGTTTTCACTGTGTTTGATATCAATAAATTTAGTTAAATCGTATGGGTGGTGCCTGCTCAAAAGGAAAAGGTCCCAAAAAAGAAGGCAAGAAGAATGTTAGGAGAGAAGATCACAGATCGGAGATAAAAGGAAGCAACTTCTCCTCTAATCCATCGGGAAAACCTCTGGAAGAATCCCGAAGCCCTCTGGTGAAGCTCAACGGGCCTTCAGGAGGAAAAACACCGGAACTGAAGGATTTGGAAGATCTAATCGCATTACGTTACGATCCAACGGAGGAAGAAGAAGATAAAAACCAATCGCATCATGTTATCAATTTGATTCAACTTGCCAAGGAGAAATTTCGACTAGTTATTATGTCTGAATACGATGACGAGATCAAAACCTTATGCTTACAGCCGTTTAAGATGAACCGACAAGCCTTTCAAACCAACAAATTCAAGTCTACTCCTATTAGAATCAGAGAAAAGTTTACTCAGAGCACAATTAAGCGTTTTAAAAAAGAGACTCGAACTCGATTCCAAGATACTTCTTCATTTCCTTACAGCGTCCATGGACTCGTACGGGCTGAGCTCGGAAACGGCAGCTACGTTACGGGCACAGGGATCTTAATTGGAGCTAATCTCGTGCTAACAGCAGCTCATAACGTTTATGATTACCAGGAAACGAAAGAGAAATATGCCAAAATTGAATTTATTCCTGGCATAAACGACCATGCGACACCTTTCGGAGTTTTTGCCGTCATCGAGTCATATGTTCCTGATGAGTATTTAGAGACTTGGGAGCAAGAAGATTATGCTTTGCTCGTACTCAATGGCTCTCCAGGGACTCGCGCAGGGTATTTCGGCTTGCATGTAGCTGAAAAAAAACTCCTCAAAGGAAAAGAAATTCATATACTTGGTTATCCAGGCTACGTTAAAGATAAAAACAACGAATTACAAGTCCTTTCAAGCGAAGGGAAGCATCAGCTCTGGGGGATGAGTGCGAAAACTTGGTTCTTTGAAGATGACACCCTGATTAGTTATTCAGATATCTTAACAACCGCAGGCCAGAGCGGCAGTGGTGTGTATTATCGAATCGAGGGTACTGATGAGTATTATATCATTGGTATTCATGTTTTGGGAGGAGATGCTCATAATAGCGCAACATGGATCACCAGAAAACGATTTGATCGGATAAAAGAATGGATAGGCCAATCTAAAAGGAACGCCCACATCGAGAAGGCAGCAAGAAGCAAGACCGAGTCCAAGGTACTAGATTTAACTTCCAAGAATATTGGAGATTCCGGGATAGAGTTATTATCAAGACATGAGTTTTCGAGAATTGAATTCCTTGAATTAGAAGGAAACAAAATCACTGAGACTGGCATTGAAATGCTCATTCATCGATGGCCAAATCTCACGTCACTCAATTTGAGAAGAAATAATCTCGGTGCCAAGGGAGCGACGAGCTTAAGCCGCAATATTTCTTGGAAAAACCTCACAAAACTTAATCTACGCGCAAATAAAATTGGCGACGACGGCGCGGCAGGATTAAGCGAGAATACCTCCTGGAAGAATCTGAAAGAGCTCGATTTATCATTGAATAGTATCAGCGGCAAAGGGGCAGAAGGTTTAGGTGGAAACATCACTTGGACGAATCTTACAACCATTGATTTATCGCAGAACAGTGTCGGTGACGAAGGCGCGAAGGCGTTAGGCAAGAATGTCTCTTGGAAAAATCTTGTGACGCTCGATTTATCGTGGAATAGGATTGGGGATGCGGGAGCGATAGGATTAAGCTCTAACTACGCCTGGACAAGCCTTCAAACCCTCAAATTAGGTTATAATACGATCCAGTGCAAGGGAGCAGTCGCTTTGAGCCAGAATACTGTCTGGGAGAGCATTAAAACAGTCGACTTAGCTGGTAATAAGATTGGAGATGAAGGAGCGAAAGTTATCAGCAAGAATACTTCATGGAAACTACTCACTCTACTCCTGTTATCCGAGAATAAGTTTGGTAACGAAGGAGCGAATTGTTTGCGAATGAGATGGCCTGACAAAGTGGTATTTATTTAGGTACGTATCCGAAGGCTAAGGTGATCGTTAGACATTGTGTCTTGGTATTATGTTTGTTTCTCTTGAAGATGAGAAATGTGAATGTGCGTATTGTCAAGGAGCTATATGCTTATTTTAATAATAACGATTGCTTAGGATATCAGTCTCTTCGTTTAAAATTTAATCAGAGAGATATTGGATTACATGAAGAAAAGATCTTTTTGACTAATTTTTTCTCTCAACGAGCAAAGAAAAGTTAAATTCATAATCATGGATTTTATGTTTCTAATAAAAGTAAACGCTGCAATTCGAGGCTTTAATAGATTAATTTCGGTTAGAAGCTCAATAGGTAGTATTGTTTGGAAGTGTATATGATATATAGACTGATATCATATAAACATCAATGTATCGGAAATTTTCAATTCTGAATATAAATTTACTCAAAAAAACCAACGGAAAATAGCTTTTCTTTGATCATGGTCATCTTTATTGGCTTTGTACAAAAATCGTCCATTCCTGCAGCCCTCGCTTTATCTTCATCTGACTGCTGAACAAAAGCGGTGCAAGCTATTATTTTTAAATTATCTATCTCTCTGTTGTTAATCATTTGCCTTAATCTCGCAGCTGTCTCAAACCCGTCCAGAATTGGCATGCTGCAATCCAAGAACATTGCTTTATATTGTTGACAAGCGGAACAGCAAGGGTTTCGCTGCCGAAACAATATTTTTTCGATCGCTTCTTGTCCGTTGAAAGCCCAATCGCATTGGATATGAAGCTTATTGAGAATCTGATCCAACGCAGTTAAATTGAATGGATCATCGTCGACAATAAGCATTTTATTGCATTTGCAAGTCACAGGAGACGCAATCAGTGGTTGAGTATAATGCTTTCCAAGACGCTCATCGATATTCTCAGACCCCATCGTGTCTAGCGTGATCACATTTCTTCGTATCACGCCTCTGCTGTTTGCATTGGCATCGAGAAATTCTCTGGTGAGCAGTTGAATACTTCCTGTTTCGAGCCCTTTTTCCGAAAAAATGCTGTCGGGATGATTAGTCTCAGACATTTCGATGCCCTTACTATGAGAGCCATCTGCCGCAAGCTTCCAGCTATAGATCTCAAAGTAAAAGCTCGAGCCGACTTTTTCTCTGGACTCGAATTTAATGATTTTTGCGTCTTTATCAGCTAATTCTTCTGGACTTAGCCTTTGAACCAAATTATTTGATATCAGCAGTCCTAACCCCGCTCCCGTGGCATTAATAACAGATTTGTGACCCAATTCAAGCTTCTCGAATGCCTGGAACAGCCGTTTTTGATTCTCTTGACTTATTCCTATGCCGGTGTCCTTAACCGTGACTCTGACTCCATTAAAGATGGTTTTTTCTGTTTGATCATCTTCCAAGTTAATAGCATGGCTAGGGTTCAGACTTCGATTCACTGGATCCAGAACTAACGTCACACTGCCTCTGAAAGTGAACTTCACAGCGTTACTTAACAAGTTTAGAATCACCTGTCGAAGTCTGTTATGGTCTGTGGTCATGATCTCTGAGTCCAGATTTAGGTTATTCTGTAGACTAAGCTTCAGATTCTTCTTATTTGCTTGTATTTCGAGAAGCTCGAGGCACTCTTTGGCGGTCTCAACGATGTTTCGAGGCTCACAGACGAGCCGTAGCTTGCCCGCATGCATCTGAGAGAAGTCGAGGATATCGTTCACCAGCGATAGAAGCAATTTATTGCATCTGAGAGCAGGAATTAGCCATTTCTCCGTCACTTGCTTGGGAAGTGCTCTCTCGTTGAGAATTTGCTCGATGAAATTGATACTGCCATTAAGAGGCGTTCGTAACTCATGGGAAACGGATGAGAGAAGACGACTTTTATACTCGTTGCTGGCTTGAGCTGCGATGAGAGAGTCTCGGTCAGTAGTGTCAGTAATGTTGATGACGATCACCTTCTTCTCCATGTAAAAAGACGTAGTGAACTTGATGAAAAAGGTTCTTTTGCTCGATTCAGGAGGATTTTGCAAATTTGGACTGCAGTGATCAACGCGGTAAGTTTCAGCTGTGACTGACGAGATAGGCGCGGTCGGATGAAAGAGAGCATCCGCGATCGGTTCCAGCAGCTCGCCTAGTGTATTTTGTTGGATAAGTTGTGCTTCATCGTCGCTCTCTCGAGTGGTCCTAATGCGCTCCGCGCCAGCCTCCATTCGTGGCGATATTGCTTTAATAAACAGCTGTGAGAATAACTCATCTAATGGACGAGCATACTGAGCAAGTTGGTGTTGCTGGTGTCCGAGCATCGTATAAACAGCTTGGTTAGAATAGACAATGGAGCATTGCTGGTCAATTATCATAATGCCTTGAATAATGTCGTCAAAGATCTTCTTTATTGCTTCGGAGTTTTCGTATGCCCTTCTTTTCTCAAGAAAATCGATTCTTTGGTACCTCTCATTGATGTAGATATAAAGCAGGTAAATCACTAAGCTCTCAACTGCAATAATGACCAGCATTTTTGACAAAATTTCCGTCTGCATAACAAACACGAGGTAAAAACCGATTTGCACAACAGGTGCGATTGCTCTTAGCCATCCATTTGTAAAGAAATAATAAATTGAGTAATACCCAAGCGAGGTGCACCAAGAAAGCACAAAGATTCCCAGCTTTCCGAAAGCGGCGGCAGTTTCTGCTCCCAGCAAGGGAAAGAAAACGAAGATCACATAAAAGAGGAACATGTCCAAAATGAAATTAATGGCGCGAATGTACTTCTGAACTCTTCGAATGTTATATTTAACGAGGAGGAGAGTGATAATCGATGCCAATAAAAGAGAAAGTCTCGTGAGATCGACAGGATTTGTTAAGCTTATTCGATATAGACCAAATAATATCAAGTTTGCAGTGATATTCAATGAAAACCATGTCACTACCATTGCCAAACGTTTGTTAACTTGCAGTTGGATGTCGTGGGAGTATGCTTCAGCGTGCTTTTTGTCTTTAAACTGAAGGAGAAAGTTCATCGGGTTATTCTCAATGTTATTGGAAAAATTTTTTGAATGAATAATTGCCAGAGAGATAAGATTTTATTTAAATCATAGCCATCTGTCAAATTGTGCGATCCAAAAGTCCTGAAAGAGTGGAATTATCAAAATAATCTTATGGTGGAGTACAGCGAGTCCACTGAAATGTTATTGTTTCAAAATGAGAAGTATAGATTTATCTAAAGGTGAAATTGAATTTTTTTTGTTTTATCGAAGGAATACCTTCAAAACAATGTAGCAATTTACTGAATTATGAATGCCTGTGTTTCGAATTTAGGCTTGTTTTTTCAGAATATATCAATGCTTCCTTAATTTTCTTCTTGAGATGCGTTGAAAAATTAATTTAATAAGACGAGAGAAAAATAGTGCAGCGGTCTTATTTTCTCTATATATATTCTAATAACTCAACTTCTCAAAAACTACAGAAAATTACGCAAACAATTTTTCTCATGTCGCTTAAAATTTCTGATTCTCGTTTGAACTAAAAGCTATGAGTCCTCAGTTGGAACTCATCTTGCTGAAGTGTAGAACCAATAATGCCTTTTGTTAATTTAAAGTGGACTATTTTATTGTTTTGAAATCTTATGAATAGTCACTGGCAAACCAGCGCATTTCGGCCAAAATGTTTCAAGAAGTCTCAAAATTCCATTGAAATGATGAGCAAACTCTGTCCGTAAAACTTCCATAAAATGAATTCAGAAATGCAATTTAATTCTCTACCGCTTTGAGAACACTATGTTGAGTTAAACTAGTTGCTGAGGGCGAAATTCGTTGATTAAGGTTGCTGACTTGATTTAGTCATGTATCAAAGTTATTTTGAACGATGTTGGCAGAGTGCCAATTTCTCATGCATAGAACACTCAAGAATCGAAAATGTGACTCATTCAATAGCATGGCTCCTCTAACAATGTTGTTTTTTCACCGTTATAGGAGCGTTGGCTGCTCAATTCGATTTAATAAGCGCTTTTTTCTGCAGATGTAGATTAAAGAAATCGCTACTAATCGCTTGATGTTGTGATAAATTAGCATTTCCCAATTGCTGACAGAGATCTCCAAAGCGGTATTTCATGAGTTCAAGAAAAAGAAAAAAGAAGAGAAAAGAAACTGTGAAGAGTTTACAATCAACATGGCCAAAAATAAAATGAGTTAGGCACATTTCTTGTCATTAGCAAAGTCTTTTCAGTTTTTAACTCTGTAAATTTTATCATTCACTATTTCTATACCACATTCACCATAAAAGCTCGCATATCTTAAATTAGTATGCGAAGAAAAAATGTGAAGACTTCTTCATTATTCGTAAGAGTCTAAGGGATCAGGCTTTCACAATGTGATGGCAGATCGAAATTGGAATTCATGACTGAGATTCTTCTTTTGACAGCTATTCAATCGTATCATATTTAGGCACCTTGCGTCTTAGAATTTTGGATAACTTAATATTCGAATGCCGAAAAGATGTAGAGAGACTCAATTCTGAACTCAAGTTTTAAGGTAAATAGGGCATTTATTATTTGTGCATATCTTATTGAAGATTGACGTAAGGATAGTATGATTGAGCCAATTTATCCTCCGAATTTCGTAGAGAAATTTACTTTGGACTCCAGTTTCAAGTAATACCACATTTTTTCCAGTCTTTCAAAGAAATTGGTCAACCATAAGATAACCTTCTCGTGGAGATTTAGAGGAACAGCGAGATCATGTAAATTTTCGAAGCGAGTTTTGTCGAATAAGTCTTTGGAAATAATAGTATTGCTCGAATTGCAAACAGCGCTTGTCGAGAGGAGAATTTGAGAGGTTCAAGAGAACCAACTTTAATTTCAGAGGAGCCCAAAAAGGCCTCAAGAATAACAAGTACAGTGTAATTAAATTGACATGGAAAAATTTATTTGCTTTTTTACAAGCTGTATTTTCTCCCTTTACTAGGTAGGGTACATGAAAATTATTCTAAATTATTCAAGAAAGAGCAGTAATGAGAACACATTCTGCTCCTCAGAGAGGCCATTAAACGCTTTCTATATATAAAATTCAATGGATAATAATTTATGATTTGCAGATTCTGTAAGTATAAATTCAAACCAAAAAAACACTAAAGCTGTTACTTAATTATAGATCCACACTCTTGCTAGGATGGATTTCTCAGCGCAGTACTCAATCTGCCACATAGCCATACCGAAATAGCATGGACAGGCCTTACTTTCAAATAGGGCTGTTAACATACGCCTTTAGCTTCACAGTCAACACTTCCGCAAAGTTGTGAGAATAGTATATCAAGCTGACCTTTCTTTGAGAATCTAAATTTTTATTCTATGATCTCTCAAATGACCCAAAAATGATGTTCTGCAAAGAGAAGAAGTATCTCTAGCAACAACAGTATCAATTCTCCCCTCGACAACTTAGCAAAAAAGACTTAAAATGATTCTGATTTATTTATATTTTGACAAAAGAAAAAAGTGCTTCGCATAAGCAACAATGACGCTTGGCGAAAAAGATTTATTGCGACTGATTTATTTGTTGGGATCACTTGGTTAATTATAAAATTTCTGAGAGAATCTATCTCACATAAGATTATCGCGAGTTTATTCGAGGCCCTTTGCAAATTGCTAATTTGATTTCGATTTCGCACCTAATTCCTTGAAAGAATCAGCAACCACATGAAGTTTGTATTGCATTAAAATGGAGTAATACAAATGTAATATTTATTCATTTGTATAACGTAAAACGGGATGATCTCATCTAAAAGCAATTTCAAAATAAATTTTTCTTTCTATAAGGTAGCAAAGGCCATTTGTTGGCTAATGCAGTTGCTCCCTCATCATCGATATTATACTACGATAAATAGTGTCTTAAGATTCGTCCATGAAACATTCTTCCCTAATCCTGTTGCTCCCTCAGCACCGATTTTATTCCCCCATAAATGGAGTGTAGTAAGATTCGTCCATGAAACATTCTTCCCTAATCCTGTTGCTCCCTCATCACCGATTTTATTCCCCCATAAATGGAGTGTAGTAAGATTCGTCCATGAAACATTCTTCCCTAATCCTGTTGCTCCCTCATCACCGATATTATTCTCCAATAAATAGAGTCCTGTAAGATTCGTCCATGAAACATTCTTCCCTAATCCTGTTGCTCCCTCATCACCGATATTATTCTCCCATAAATAGAGTCTAGTAAGATTCGTCCATGAAACATTCTTCCCTAATCCTGTTGCTCCCTCAGCACCGATTTTATTCTGTCGTAAATCTAGAATTTCAAGGTTTGGAATTACATAATCTAATAATACGCCTACACCGATATCTCCAATATCTCTATAACTTAGATTTAGGCTCTTGATTGCCACTGGCCCTTCTTGAGATATTTTTCGGGAGATGAGATTCCTTCTGGATTGATCTACCCATTTTCGCAGTTGACTAAATCGCTTCCTCGTGATCCATGTCGCACTATTGTAAGTCCCTTCTCCTTCTCTTCCCAAGACATGGACTCCAATAACATAATACTCCTGAGTGCCCTCCACTTGATAAAACACTCCACTACCGCTCTGACCAGGGGTTGTCAAAATATCCACATAATTGATAAGAAACTCATCATTCTCTCCATTTTCAAAAAACCAAGATTTCCCTTTCATTCCCCACAACTGATGCTTTCCTCTTCCTGAGAGCATTTTCAATTTATTCCTTTCATCTTTAGTTCGAACAGATCCTGGATATCCAATAACATGCAATTCTCTACCTTTCAGTCGATCCTTCTCAGCAACATGCAAACCAAAATACCCTGCAAAAACACCTGGAACACCTTCAAGTACAAGCAGAGCGTAATCTTCTCGATCCCATGACTTGAGAAACTCTTCAGGCACATATGATTCAACAACTTTGAAAATTCCGAAAGGCATTTCTTGCTCGTTCATCCCAGGAATAAATTCGATGTTAGAATATTTTTCTTTACTGCCTTTGCAATCGTAGATATTATGAGCTGCTGTTAGAACTAAGTCAGTTCCAATCAATATTCCTGTGCCTGTTTTGTATTTTCCTTCTCCGCTATCAATCTTTACAATTCCATGAACACTATAAGGAAATGAAGAGGTATCTTCAAATCGTGTTCGAATTTCTCGATCAAATTTTTTCAGATGCATTGATTCAGTTTCTTGAATGGAATGATGAATGGGATTGGACTTGAATTCACACACCTCAATTGCTTGCATTCGAATGACCTTGTCTAACTTAGGCTGAAAGCACAAAGTTTTGATTTGATCAGGGGAATTCTCAACAATGTTTAATTGAGACTTTTCCTCGGTTTTTCCTTCTTCCTCTTCTGCTTCTAAGATTGTTTTTCTCACTTCCCACTGATATGCCTTTTTTGATGTTGGTGTTCTCTTTGAGATGTAGAAGTGACTCCGTTCTTGTTGTTTCGAGCCGATTTCACCATTTTTTGGGAATTCAGTACCTTGTATGAAGTCAGACCTTTCCATTTAAAGTTTTTATTTCTTTGTTTAATCTTTAATTAAAAGACTTATGCATATTGAATTCTAAGAATTCTCATCAAGAAAATAGCCCTAGAAACGGGTTCTTCCTGCCTAAAGTGTCAACTAAGCAACTCAAAACCACGAATAGCATGCCAGCAAAATCCGAAATTGATGACCTTAGAATATTGTATGGGAAGGAGCAGTAGATCTTACTACAAATTTACATGAGCTAATTCACACAACACACCACAACACCATTAGAAGAGAGCTATCTAGTCTGAAGCAATTTGCCTTCTCTTCTTAATTCTGATTGATTGATATGATATTAGCCAAATTGTTTTATGAAAACAGATTAGAGAATATATAATGAAAGTTAAATTACTGGTTTTCTGTTTTCAATGAGTAAGTTCTACCGCCACTAATCTTCAATCTTGTTCCAATCTCTGCGTAATTATTGATTCGAGCCACTCAAAGTTTGCTTATCTCTTTCATCTTCTCACTCTTTTTGTCATCAAATTTCTGATCAGTTCCGGCTCTAGCATTAACCATTAAGAGTTTCGCAGACAGCATGCCACTGTGATATCTAGCATCTGCTCAAACTGAAGGCGTTGTCTGAACATCACTCTCCAGAATATTAATTCACTTTACTCTTTTTTCTTCATTCTATCAAACTGATGACCTCTTTAAGCCAGTAATTAGTATCAAAAAGATTTTCTAATAGAATTAAGAATTGATTTGGGTACTTTTTTTCTGTTTCGAATTCAATAAAATCTAATTGGAAAAAATGGAAACTAGCTCTCACGGTACACATGGCTTCCTTCTTCCCTGTTTCTAACTAACTTACCAGCTAACATCGACGATAGCAAAGGCATCAAGCTTCTTCTCATCGGCGGCTTGGCTCTTTTGAGCGGCTTCGGCCTGTCATACATGAAAATGAAATTACTTGATTCTAAACACAAAGACGAGAAACAGGCGCAAACTCCTCCTCCTCCAGATCTCAAAAAGACTTCATCAAAATCAACAGATGAGCTGCGTAATTCCATTTCATTTGTTCAGTCACTCAGAGTCAAAATCAGTCAAAGAATATAGACATCAGCTTCGACAACTGAGAGAACGAGCATCCCAGAATACGTAATAATTGCCTCGATACATCTTATTTAACCTAAATCGACTTGCTTTGAAAGACTGCTTGATGAGATCAAATATCTCGAGTCGCCAATTTGCGATATTCAGCGAATACCGCATCTATCAAAAGTCGTGGTAAATCTCTCGACCCAACGAAGCGGTTAATTTGCTTTCCAAGGATGAATTTCCGACGATTATCTCCCCCCTGCTTGGTGATTCTAAATACCGTAGTGTATTTGGTGGAGAAGGCTTTATGCCAGTATCAATCCATTACTTCATCCACAAAAAACTCATTATATTATCTTAGGAATCAGCTTTCATTGGACGAGACGCCTATATTCTCTGTAATTCCCTTATTCGTTAGCCCTGATGACTCATCTTGCTTATTACTTTCAGCGTCTGCGACATTCGGGCCTACATTAAAGCTTGAAAGCGCGATGAAACTCCTCAGAGCCGGTCCCAGAAAGTTTTTATTCTTCGAGCCGAAGGAAGTAAAAGCATGTATCGTTACTTGTGGAGGGTTATGTCCAGGAATGAACACTGTCATCAGAGAGCTTGTGAGGACGCTCAAAATCAATTATTCGGTTCCAGTAGTATATGGAATTAAATACGGCTACAAAGGGTTCTATACCTATGAATGGCAAGAGCTCGAAGTCGAGAAAGTCCGTCCCATTCATAAATACGGAGGAACGATTTTAGGGTCTTCTCGTGGAGGGTTCGATTTGGAAAAGATAATGGAGAAAATAATCGAAAAAGGCATCAATCAGGTTTGTTTGTTTTTCGCATATTAACCTCAGATAACCTGACCTATTTAGGTTTATTGTATTGGAGGCGACGGAACCCATAAAGGTATCTTAGCTATCTTTGAAGAGATTCAAAAAAGAAAGCTTAAGATTTCGATTGTGGGTATTCCTAAAACGATAGACAACGATATCCCGATCATTGATAAATCATTCGGTTTTGATACTGCCGTAGAAGTAATCACCGATTCCAATGGAAAGCTGGTTTAACCATAACCATGAATTTTAACTTAGGAAGCGCTCAGAGCGATTGCTACCGCAGACGTAGAATCCAATGCAGCAGAATACGGCGTGGGACTTGTTAAACTTATGGGTAGAAACGCCGGATTCATAGCTATGTGCGCGTCTCTCTCAGCGAGAGATGTTAATGTCTGCTTAGTACCAGAATTTCCGTTTGATTTGTATGGTCCGAGAGGCTTGTTGAACTACGTTATCGAACGACTGAAGGTCAGAAGACATTGCATTATCGTAGTCGCTGAAGGAGCATGTAAATGACTAGTTCCGCTGATGTTTAATCGTTTGGGTACAGCAACGGCAATTCGAGACGCGAAAGTAGAAGGAGAGTATAAAGACGCTTCTGGAAACGTTAAGCATGGAGTGATGACCATTGTTGCTAGGCTAGTACTGATTAGTATTTTGATTGTAGGACGTGGGAGCCTTTTTGAGGGAGAAGATCGTTAGTTATGCCAAAACGGTGGGTATGGACGTGACACTGAAGTACATAGATCCAACTTATATGATCAGATCGATCCCTGCGAACGCGTTTGATAGAGAAATGTGCAGGTAATTAATTCGTCGTAGCGGTTTATCCAAATTTTATTAAGCGCATTGGCAGAGAATGCAGTCCATGGAGCCATGGCTGGATTCAGCGGATTCACCGTTGGAACTGTGAACAACCGAAGTACCATGATCCCACTCACAGAGATTACAAAGTCTTCCCGAAAGATTGAGGCTCATGCTCGCGCCTGGCAGCGTCTTATTGCAGCTACAGGTCAGCCTTCATTCTTAAATGATGAAGAGAACGTAGGAATGAATTCAAATGATAAGGAAGACTTCAAAGGTTTTTAATTATATATGATGTTGATAAGGAGCCAAGAGTCTAAATTCATTCATGCTATTATATGTAAATAATTAATTAGTTAAATAGATCAAACTGTATCTATCCCATCTAATACAATGCCTTTGTTCAGCCTGTTCTTATCTATTTGCTTCAGAGATTGCATTATTTTCAGTGGCTAATAGAACTCCAAATGCAATCTGCAATTCACACAGCCATTAGGAAAAAATACAGTGAATATAAAAATGAAAGTTGTCATTTATGCAAGGAGAGCCTATGTTTGATCATAATACACAAAAATTTGCACATCAGTAGAGCTTAAGATTGATTTTAATAACAATAATAAGTAGAGAGAACCATTAAAAACAACCTACGAAAACACCATGAAAAATTTCACAATCAGCTTTGAAACGTCTCAACCCACCTTTCAACTCACATGGACCTCGTGAGAGGTATTGATTCTCCCAGAGTTATCAAATCTGCTCTCTTCAATATGAAGATCATCCATCAAATGATTATCCTGGAGCTGGATCCTCGAGAAATTCATTTGAGACTCTTCCTCTCTCATGGTCTGCCCTCTCGACCCTTTCGACAGATCCAAAATGTTCATCGTTCCTTCTCTCGGTGTCGCTCTTCCGCTAGACTCGCGAAAGACCGGTTTATCTTGCACTTCGGCAATAATTGAATTCTCATCGGCCTTCTCCTCTTCAATTTGGCCTGGGGAATATTTACCCACACGATTTGGCAGCTTTTTATAACTAAACGTTTTATATTTTCCACCCTTTCCAAAGTCATTGTTCCTATTGGAATTAGTCATAGACTCGGTATTGTTTATAGCTTTTATCGTATCATCCTCTTTAGGAAGGTCCACGAGGGCGATTTCTTTCTCCTCGATGACTTTTGCCTCGGCTTGCGTCCGGAATAGGTTCAACATGGAATCATCGAGCAACATGTCCTGGAATTGGGCTTGCTTTGAGTTAACTTTGACAACAAGCGCGTTTGCGGTCTTCGGTGAGATATAAGCCTCTTCGTCATCTTCCTCCTTGATTTTTCGGTAGTTGCTCTTCTTGCTGAGACTCCATTGCAAGTAGGACGAGCTTTTTTCTTTCTTGGTTTGTGATTCAGTCATGCTTTTTTCTTTTTTGGACTGCGATTCAGTCAAGCTTTTTTCTTTCTTGGACTGCGATTCAGTCATGCCCTCTTGATATTTGCGATGAGAAAGCGTGTTTTCATCGAAAGAATCCCTGCTCCTTTCCATATCGCCTCTGGAAAGATACTCGATCGAGTCAAATTCTTCGTCTTTTTTGTTTGATTTCTTTTTGCTCATGATGTTAGATTTGCTGAAACTGTGCAGCTTGCTGCTCTGCTCGGTCGTATCGCTCAGTTTTGAATACGGCTCTTTCAAGGTGCTGTCGAGGTGTGTTTTGGAAGACATGGAACTCTGGCCATGGGATTGCAGAATGTCCTCTGCTGCTTTTTTTCCTGAATTTCTTGGCGGCTTCTTTGGAGGATCATAAGCGCTCTTTACTCTCTTACGTTGGGGATCCAGCTCGACGTTGATTTCTCCCTCTGTGAAGATCTTCTCTAAATCATTGGAATTTGATTGAGAGTGTCTATATGATTATTTGTAAAATGCAAAGGGAGTGTTGTTTTACTTTTTGAGAGGTTCCGAGCTAGAAGTCTTTTTTAAACTTGTATCCTCGGTGATCATATCTGGCGATTTATAAATCTCTTCAAAGTTTGCAATAAACCGATGTTTAAGCAGCTTTGTCACGTTAGGCCTCTCTCTTGGAATCATTCTATTGATTTAAGACGTTTGAGAATTCTCTTTGATGAGAAATGCTCAGATTACCTGAAGCAGAGTCTTAAGAAATCTTGACACTCAGCAGATAGCCCTTTTGGAAGAGGAGGAGGGTTCTTCGCCTTTGCTATTTGCAACAGCGTCTGAATCTATAGAGAAAAGCAGGTGATTAGAAGCCATAACGATAAAATAATTGATTACTTGATTGCCGCAGTTGTGCCAAGGCGGTCTACCGGTTGCCATCTCAATAACTACGCATCCAACGCTCCAAATATCTGAAAATCTACCGAGCTCTTTTTGCATTACAACTTCAGGCGCCATCCAATTCGCGGTCCCTTTCAGCGAATACATTGCGTCTCCTTCGATCAAATTGTACACTTGTTTCGCGCTTCCGAAATCTGCTAATTTACAAACACCTGTATTGTCAACAAGCACGTTGGCTCCTTTGATATCTTTATTCCATACATTACTATTGCTCTAAAATCCATTGGATTACCTCTATGGATGGTATTTCTTGCATGCAAATACTCCAAGCCCTCCAATATCTGCTTCACGTATACTCTTATCAACGTCTCATTGAATTTTCCATATTTGTCAATCAAACTCGAGATTGTCCCGCCTTTTACACATTCAAAAATTATACTGGATGACTCCTCATTATTGGCAGGTACCTGCAATGTACTCCATAAAAATATTGATTCCTGACTGGTTTCGCGTTGCACCAATATATCTCACTATATTTTTATGATCAAACTTGCTCAACAGATCAATCTCAGATTCCAACGCATCGATTCTCTGTTATCCAAGGAAAAGTACATAAGTTTTAGATTTCAAAACTCTGCTTTAGTTACATTTCTGGTAGTTTCTGCCTTTAATCCGCCTGGAATATGCACTTGTTTCACTGCCATGAGCGCTCCGTTTTCTAAATTGAGGCCCAAAACGACTTTTCCAAACGACCCGTGGCCGATAACCTCTGCTTCTTTCCATCTGTGAAGGAAAATTGAGTAAATTATTCGATTCTGGAAATTTCTAACTTAATGCTGCGGTGTTTCACGTCGTTGGATCTATGGAGATCAGCCGCTTGCTTCATTTGTGTTTCCCATTCTCTGTAGCCAGGGTATTTTTCCTTGAGCTTATTCACATCTTCCGGAGAGAAGTATCCGTCTCTATTATCATAGACAATGGTTTCCTCCTAATACAACAGATTAGAAAGGATGTCGTGCCGAGGTAAGACTACCTCGGTGACGGAAGAAGGGAGTTTCTGGCTGTTGGATTTATTTAATTTAAGACAGTTGTTTCCCATGATTACCCTATGTAGAAGCCCTAAACCTCTGAAGTTTTAATTAACAAAATTATGGTGCCACAGAGAAAAATTGTTTTTCAAACTGATCGTAACTGTTTGCCTTCAGTACCCTTAATTTCAAGCTAGCCACTGAATTATCTCTATTTCTATAACACCATTTGAATCTTCGTGCAAGAGAAGAACTCTTTGTTAAAATTAGATTCTTATAGCCATTCGAAACTTCGCATTGCTTCAGCTCTCGCAGAGAGTTCTTGTGGATGTGCTAAGGCTCTTTGAAATGCTCTTATTAAAGCTTGTAGGGTTTTTTGTTCGTAAAAGAACACATTTATAAAACCAATTTTAAGCTTCACGCGCTTCGAAATTAACTAGTTTGACTGATTCTCAATGAGATCACTGTATCACAGGAAATCAAATGATGTTGGATTAAACATTTGATTAATCAGCTTAATACGTCATTTGTTGAATAAAAATTGCTGTCAAATCTCATATCGCAATTTGTTGTATCGAAAAGCCTTTGATATCGTATTTTTTTTATTTTGTTACCAGCTCAGAAACTAATGAAGTTGTGAAATTATTGTTGAGATACAAAGATTCCTATCGAAATTGTATTCAGAAGTGCCAGAGAGGTGTGAAATTGTTATTGTAGACGTTCAGCAGCACAACAAGATTATCTTGCCATATAGCTTATCATAACGCACTTAGAAATACTTTCTTCCATCACCAACGTTGCTTTTCTGTCCTCATAACCTGCAATCAGATAATAATACCATAGAAGATTTAATAGTTAGGTAAACAATATTAGAATATTTATCAACGAATGATTGTTTAGCTATGAATACGTAAAAAATATAACAAACTCACTTTCTCATATAACACTGAATAATTTCGTTTTGTTAGCAACATTTCTTAATGAATAAAAAAACAGAATCCGTCTATTTGATACAAAGTTAGCTACTGCAATCGTATTAAAACCCACACAATCCAGTTCTTTTTGGAGGAACATTACCAATAAACGAGCTTGTCTGACCGTCCTTGATAAAAGAAGGCTTGCGATATTCGTATGTCCCGCTCACATTGAGCGCATTTACAGCGCTATTGGAATACCCATGGAACGTTTCTGAGCGCTCATCCCTTGTGATAAAATCTTCCCCACTCAATAGAGCTGAAGTAGATACGAGAGATTCTGATCTATCATAGCGTTTCCCTTTCTGTGGATACTACGAAGCAATTAAATCCGCTGAAACAAAAGGCTAGGTGTTACGCTAACCGATGGGTCTGAACGTTTCGTGAATTCATCGACTTTCATCAGCCAAGCGGTCTTTTTGTTCATTATTTCTAGATTTCTGTATCAATAAGGCGCAATGCCGTGAGCAATTAATCTAATATATGACAACTGCTTACAATTGTTTCAGTTTTGAAGAGAGATTGGTGTATATTTTCTTCTTTTCAGCTATCTCTTGCATCTCTGCTTCAATAACCTGGCGCGATCTCTCATTCATTTCCTTGATTTTCTTCATCATCGTATGAATTTTATTGCACTCTTCCTCAAGTTTTTGTAAATGCGTCAACGATTGCTGCTCTTCCTTTACGGCCTAAAGAATCGATAACTCTTAATTGAAAAATAGACTCAAAGCCGTACATTTTCGCTGAATTTATTAACCACAAACTCTCTTTCTTCCAACTCATACTCAAGGGATTTGATCAATTCTTTTTTCGCTTGGATTTGCGAATCCATATGATTCAAGCAATTCGCCCTCATCTCCTCTTTCTAACAAATATTATGAAAATTTGCTCAAGCTGCCTGGAATTACTTTTAATTCATTGTTATTGCTTTTGAAATCACAGACGTCGCAGATTCGTTTATTCTCCACACGTTTCAGTGAGCACTGTCCACAAACGGAGTTGGCACATAAGCGGCTATATTATCCATAAGGCCTGCGAGAGAATGGGGTAATTTACCAATGATGACGGAAGATGCCTTGGAGTTGGTCGAAAACTCTCTTGCAGATGTGGCAGTGTTTGCTATTTTTCCATTTGCTGTTTGGTTGGAAATTCACATTTTTTGGCTTTTTCTCATCGCCTGAAGGCAGTTCAGATAAATGATATCGAAAAGAGGGACTTCATACCGCTGCCATCAGAGAAAATGCCAGAGTCGCTCAGAAAACCTGATTCTGCAAGGAAATTTTTTGGGGGTAAGGTCTTGCGCATCATATCCGCGGCTCCCACTACACTGCCACCTGAAGGAAGAAGATCAATATAAGGTTGATGGTTAGATGATCTACTAAAGTCGTGACGTTGACGCTGAACTTCCGTTTCTTCAGTAAAGACGGTGCTTGCAACAACTAAAGTAGTATTATTTTCGAGCCTTGCACAGAAGGGAAGGGATACATTTATGTCTCGCGCCAGGGCTTCCAGAGCGCTTGAAATCTTTGAAAATATCGGCGCCTTGTGGCCCAGCTAAGGTTGCAGCTCTGTGGTCGTCTCTGGTTTGTCTCATGAGTACAGTACCTTGAGTATAATTTGTTGGAGCAAAATTAATTGTGAAATGTAATTCGATTTTGTTAAATTTAATTGCTGGAATTAATTCGATATGGACTGGAATCTCCTCAGGAAAATTTTAAGTAGAAAATCTTCAAATGGCATTTGAGCCTATCCTGAGGTTGTTTCTAGCCTTAGGGATGAATATATACCGATTCATGAATTTCAGAGGTACACTGAGAGTGCAAAAAGATACACTAAGGTCAATGAGTGGATCACTGGCATGGAAATTCGAAAATTTTTCATTTGCGAATTGTGCTTGAAGAACTCAATGTTCGAGTTCGCTTGAGTATGAACAACAGTATTTGGTTATATAATTTCACAATTATCATTGTTTCTTTGATTATACAGAATTACTGATTCTTTAACTGCTTTTTTCTTACTCAAAGCTGACCGAGGATTTTCCTCTGTTAGACTGATAACTCTCGATGCAGAGTTTTGAATTGAATTATCTGCATTTTGATGCAAGTAGCCGTGTTATCTTTCAGTTTTAGTTTCAAAATATATGATTTCTTTATTTTCCATCGGAGAATGAACTGAAGAACATTCCTCTTCATGAGACACTGGTCCTTTCCTTAATTGCTTTTTCACGCAAATGACTACAAGACCCCCAATCAGCCACAGAAAAATTCATATCTTAGGGAAATTGAAAACAATTTAATACCATACTGCTAGGAATTGATAGAGCTCAACAATTATTTCTTAAAGCGAACCTTCGATGATCATACAAAAATCATTATTCCTCCAGCAATCTTTCTCAAGAATACTTGTGAATATTTCAAACCCTACAAATTTGCGATTTTCAATTTTGATACTTTATCCTATTTTTTAAACAATCAGAAAGTTTTTCCTAACTTATTAAACTTCAATTTTTTCCTCTTTGTAGTTACACAAATAGTATTTTATTCAAAATGTCAACCATCGACGAAGTTTTCGGAAGCGAACAAGAGTTCAAGAAAGTTTGCGAAGGCTTCTTCCAAAAATTCGACAAGGGCAAAAATGGCTACATCGGCAACGCAGAGTTCAAGCAAGGGCTCCAGGACTTCGCTCAAGAAAACGGAATCTCATCATCTAGCATGCAAAAAATCATCGACTCATATGACCAAAACAAAGATGGCAAGATCTCTTTAGATGTGTTTTCCAATGCACTTCGCGAAACTTGCGCTAGCGCAGACAAGTAAAACATTTCAGCAGTTTTTTTCTCAATCATGATAGTAAATCACCCGAGCAATCCAAAAAGTCCATTGACCAATTTTTCGTTGATGAGCAGCAGTTTGGGATAGAATGCAAAGCCGTATTCGATGAGTTAGACGCAAAGAAGATAGGAAAATTCCCAAGTGGTCTTCTCCAGACAGGAGCAGTGAAATTAGCCGAAAAACTGAAAGTAGGACAGCCTGCAAAGGAAGCAATAGAAAAAGAACTCAAACCAGCAGGACAGACTAAAGAAGTGTTGGTAGATTATAAAGAGTTTAAGAAACGCATGACGAACATCTTTCGCCAATTCATCTCGTAAATAAAAAACGCGTTAAGGCCGATTCGATCTAATCCTATTAGCAATAAGCCAATGAACACTGAACCTGATAGTGCCGATGTCGAAGCAATTAGAAAGAAATTGGTAGAAATTTTCGTTTTGTGTTAATGTGGCTAATCAATGAAATGCTTTAATAGGGCGAGCAATACAAGAATTATATTGACGATACGGGACTCGCGATGGCGTTTAGGATCATATTTGCAGAAAT
>ENA-UOTX01001044-UOTX01001044.1-compost-metagenome-genome-assembly--contig:-NODE-1044-length-23524-cov-19.698853_pt1 | contig 23524 bp, 20 predicted proteins | sample MGYA00238143_ERZ746982 | MGnify/ENA primary metagenome ERZ746982 (study PRJEB28758, sample SAMN06268862) | compost metagenome | isolation source: single cell | place: USA: California, Emeryville, Joint... | reverse complement strand
CATAAAAGTGTGAAGAAGCAACAAGAAATTAAAAAATTTGCTTATGCGTATTCTCAAAACTTGAAAACAGAGAGAGAGATTTAAAAAAAAAACTAAGACTAAAAGATTAGCAAACTGCCATTGCGTGCTTGTTATAGCCAATACCAACTCTTTTATTCCGATTGCTTTGTTAGTTTTATCTAACAATCAATACCAGAAATAGAATATCCGAACCTAGACAACGTCTAATTAAAAGGCGAACCAATTAATACTCAGTCACCAGCCTCTTTGCTGCACGAGGCTTACTATCTACGTTATTTCGGTCACTTAGCGCTCCACCCCTACTTAACCAAATAAATGATTAAATATTATCCAATTAATCCTCTTACTTATGCTTCACCAATGCTTTCAGATCTAAATGCAACTTTGCCGATTCGATCGCTTTTGTAGGCGCTCTATATCTACTCGTCGGAGTTTTTGAAGGGTTATTGTGAGCTCCCTCACTGTTCACCATGTTCACCGGTCTCGGAGTCTTGTTCCTTGGAGTTTGTGCTACTATTTGCCGATCGATCTCAGTCGATTTCTTATCAATGAGATTTTTCAAATGTGATAACGATTCTAAGAAAATATTGTTTCAGAATGGTGCTTTGGTTTTTATTATTATACTTATTTCATCTTGTATTGGTTTAGAGGGCAGCGGCTTTCCTATCGATACCTTTGGCTCTGCTTTTTTCATGTTCCCATTCAAATTTGTACTCGAGAGCGTGTTGCCAGCCATGCGCGAAGACATCAAATTCCTCACCGGTGTTTTCGGCGTCGAATTGCGGTTGGTACTAGTTACTGACCCTTGCAAAAATTTCTGAATATTAATCGTTGGATTCGGCTGAGAAGGTTCGGTTGCGACTGTTTCCGCCGTCTCGGTTGTCGTAACTGTCGTAGTCCTTGTTGCTGTAGGACTTGTATTCAGTTTCAGCTTCTTGATAAGATCATTTTGCGCTTTATTATACAAAGTAGTTGTTTTCTTGAGCTTATCTGTGGACTGCCCTCTTGACGAAGGCTGTTCCTCGGTGTTAACTCTAGCAGAACCAAACGACTTGCCATCACTGGTTTTAGCATCGCTCATCGTCTTCATCGAAAAATACCTCTCTGTGGCACTGTTCCGTAGCTTAGACTGAGCTTTCTCTGGCGACAGACTATAAAGAAGATTTTCATTGGCTGATGAAAATTAAAAAACAATATACTTTGCGTGCAGCGTGTTATATTTTGATTGAGTTGGAGTCTTTTTGGCTATTTCTTTTGAGACATTATGAAGCGATATGCTCGCGGCTCCGGTGTTTTCCTGCGACATTTTGATGGTCTTGGTTGAGGCACTGGTTGTCATTGTTGTGACTGTTGTAGCAGCAGAAGACAGACCTGATTTCTTCACACTGGAAGGAGACTGCACGTTGATTTTTGGACTGCGCAACACTGAAGACTGAACCCCAGATGTAAGATCCTTAGTGCTTTTGCTCATCCCTTTGGAATCACGAAGAGAGTGATAATGGTTGATATTTTTGATATTATTGACATTGTAGATATTTTTTGTTTCAAAGACCCTCGTATTGGTTACATGCACATTCAAACTGAAGTTAATTTGCTTTGGAGACATATTTGCGGATAACTTCTGCCTTCCATTTACATTTTCCTGATGATCTTCTTGTGTCGGGTTCGTATCGCAGTGAGTCGTCTTTTGCTCATGTCTCTTATCTGAGGTTTCAGAGACTTTTGTGGTCACACTGGAAGCCTTGCTGCCTTTCTCAAAGTTCTTCTCTAATAGTTCTAATATTTTATTCTGTGTCTCTGTACCATCAGAATGAATCGCCTGCTTAATGATATTTTTGATTGGCTCATTTGAATGAGATTTCTTTGCATTTTTCTCTCCACTTCCAATTAGCTCTTTCACTTGAGGGCTTCCGACTATGCCTATTCCATTGGACTGTCCTAAACTAGCGCTTTTATGTGAAGTTCTCTGTTGTTGCGCATATTGCCGTAGATTTTGGCTGTGGAGATCGTATAAGCATGTTGCTCTGAGTCGGTCGATAGAGTCTCTGCTTGTGTCGCTGAATGAATCTGAAGAAATGTCGGTTTTCGGGAATTTGTAGGTCTGATTTATCAATGACTTCTGGAATCGGCGATCAATTTCGCATTTGAAATCCTCTTTTTTGTCCTTAGGAGGCTCCTTCTGAAACCTTTCAAATAGCTGAGGCTCTTGCATACTCTTTTCAACCTTGACGTTAGCATTTTCGTTTACAAATTTGTATATTTTCTTTTTATGCAGAGGGCTTTGTGATTGAGCTGGTTTCGGTTTTGGGGATGATAATTTAGTTGCGTAGCTTCTCATTTCTGTGCTAGATATATTCCGATGTAATTGCTAGGCGTAGCTTGTGTTGAGTATCAAACAGCTTGCTAATACAGCCGCGTTTAACAAATAAAAATATAATTGAGTCCAGTCCATAGGAGTTTTAACTAATAACTGAAATAGCAAAATATTTCGAAGTTTAGAGTTAGTACATCAAAATTTCGATTCTCTCTCTCTCAAGCGTATCATATGAATTATCGAAGAGAATTGATTGCATATTTGCGTTCTCTGACAAAGCTTTGAATGGTCCTGTGGTTATGATAGCCGGAATATGAGTATGTGAATATCGTGCCGAGCAACTTTGGGGTAAAAATGAGAGAGAGAGTCTAGAATGAGCGACGTATTTCCGTTTTGTGAGTTTGTTCTTTATAAATCGAAGGTGTTAAATGACTGTTAGAGACGAACAGTGAGGTACGATTTTTTGGAACTAATTAAACATCACCCGTTATTGTAACAATTTCCAGATTTATCACTGACCGTGGCTTAAATAAAATAAATTTACAACTGATGCTTAGTCCACAGAAAATAGGTCAAAGCCACATCAGCTCAATTAGCTTCGCATACAGAACTTTGATGACTTAAACCTAATAATCCATACCGACTTTAATTGATCTTGCTTGTATTTTAAGAAGAACTACACAGAAATATATTTTCGATTGCTGTTGTGTCATGTATTTCGCTGATAGGTTGAGGGTCACAACATTAGCTACAATAAGAAAACTATTTGGCTCTTAAGAAATCATTTCCTACAGGACGATAATTGCTCTTTGGTTATCTTTATCTATTAATTTTCAAACACGACTTGAACTCGGATCTAATCGAAAGAGAGGAAAGATCAACCATCCTAACTTGCAAAACGCATTGGAATTACAATGAATATTATTAATAGGATATGCTTTAAACCATTCATTTATATTTATTATTCTATTGTAATGATCTGTCCAGCTTTCCATCCGTACGAATCCAAATTTCTTTCCTCTTCAAGCAAAGTCCCCTCCAACTTAAGCTTTGAACCATCCGTACTAAAATTCAATTTCTCCTGTATCAGTGATTTTAGCTTCTTAACCGGCTCGTAAGTTGTAACTTTGATAGTTCCTTCTTCACCACTCTTGGTTCTCACAGTCAAGTCATGTCTCAAAATCAGGAATAACGTCGATTCTTCTTCAATGTTGCAGTTATTCAACTGCTTATCGTCCTCCAGCGTCTTTGTAATGAATATTAATGTTTGATTTTCAATTGGGTACTTTTTCTTCTCGTTTATCTTATTTTTCAAGTCAAGAATCGTTTCTGTCGCCTCGGTATTGAGGATGATCAGGTCTCCTGCCGGGGTTTTGACAAACACCTTGTATGTTATTCTCAACTCGATCTCACAGCTATGTCTGATTTTATAATGCTCTGGAAGTCGGGAATTTTCAAGTATTTCACCATTATATCTCAGCACTTGAGAGTCCATTGGCACACCTTTGATATCCTTGATTTTCTCTTTAAGCTTCCTGATATCATCATTCGGGCTCAAGGTGATCTCAAGCAGGTCTCGATAGGCAATAAACTTGATTTTTAATGGAAGTGGCTCAGTTTCCATGTAAATCTCACTTCCATTCGTAATACCATACTCAACAAGCCTTTTATGATCCTCAAGCAGCGTTCTGTATTGCGCACCAGGGGGAATTTGCATAAGGAACGCAATTTTATCTGGCGTGACGTACAAGCGCTCTGACAGCTTCTTTTTGATCGCGCCGATAGCTGTGTACAGTGGCAAATCGAACCGAAGGTCATCTTCATAAGTAGGCTTTATAAAGAACGGAACTCTTTCAGCATCACTCATCACTAGGTACAACACTGACTCCGCGGTAAAGGGGTACTCACGGAGAAGACTGTCATTTTGCAACATATTTCCGTTTTCTATGAGTATCTGCTTGCTAGCTTGGTATCCCATCAGCTCTTCGATTCTTCGCTTCAAGAGATACACCGAGTCATAGAGATTAATTTCTATTCTGACCTTCTCGCCCTTCTTTTCCTTCGTGTCCGGAGTGACCAATAACATGGGGATTATGCTGAATACGAGATGAATGACAGCCCCGTGCGTAATGGCGTAATTGTGCAGACAAGTGTTCTCAATAAGAAGCATTTGTTTATATAGCAGAGATTGCTTCCTGATTGGGATGTCAGTTCTTTCTTTATTTATCATCTGTTTGAGGTCAGTAATCGCAAGATACGGCGAATTTACGTACTTGAGCGACTTACCATCAGGAAGCTTCACAGTAAACTCAATGTCCTTTACAATCAGCTCCAGTTCAGTGTCATCTGTAAGATTATAATCAGAAAGCACGCGCTCGTCTTCTAGCACCTTGCCATCAAGTTTCAATGTTATAGTTTCCACGGGAATGTTATCAGATGACTTTATCTGAGCCTTGACCTCCTTAACAGAAGAACTTTGGCGCATGAGTAAAACAAGCATCTCTTGATTGGGTCTTTTGAGATTGACTCTCAAGGCGTCTTTTGCTTCAATGACCAAGTGCAGGGTAGCATTGCTAGATATACCGTGATCTTCGAGAGTTTTATCATTTCCTAGCACTGACTGGCCATAAACCAAGATTTGTTCCTCCGGATCGTAGCCATATTCATCAAGAAGTTGCTTTTTTAACGCAGCAACGGTGGTGGTGGCAGACATTGTTCTTACTGACGACTTACCATTCGGCAATTTTATCGTAAATATGATTTGCTCAGGTTTAATTGTCAGGTGCACCGTGGTTTCATTTCCAATTTCATACTTATACAAAGCTTTAGAGTCTGCGAGGACATCTCCAGCATAAACCAGTTCCTGGAGTTCAGGTTGATAACCATGCTTTTCATAAATTTTATTCTTCAATTCCCATGTGCTTTTGAGAGGTGAAATGCGGATATCTGTTGAGGATTCACCGCTAGGTAACTTGACAAATAGTGTAATTAAATTGTTTTGTTCCATTGTAAGTTTGAGAAGCGATCCATGAGTGATGTTGTATGAGGAAAGAGTTTGGTCATCAATGAGCAGAGTCTCGTTGAAAAACAATGATTGCTTTTCTTTAGTCTGTCCTTGTTCCACTTCGAGCTTGCCTTTGAGGTCTAGAACAGTGTCATTGAGGTTTACTTCCAGTACGAAAGGTTTTTCTGGTCGATCATACTCTATCTTAATCGTGGCTGACATAATTGTAGGGAGGGTAAACTTTGATCTTGTTAGTGAGATTTAATGTTTAATGTTTAATGTGTTTTAATTAATTCTATTCAAACTCTCGTAATATTTATGTATATTTGTGTAATATTTGACTAATTCCTATTTCACAGGTACTATGTATCAACTAGCCATAATTCAGCTATAATCAAGAATACTTGAATTATGTATCGGTTAATATGAAGGTGATGGAATATTGCTTATTTATTAGTATATGTCACACTGTGGTAATAGAATTATAGATATTTCCGTTGTTTTTTAAACTCTCTTTGCTGGTCTTATATAATAGGAGACCGGAATCCAAAATGACTGCACACCATTAATCCAAATTTTATTCCATTCTACTTGACAAATTTTTGCCGTTGTTTTCCCTGGAAATCTTTCATTATTTCTATTAAAATAAAACAAATATGAAAGTTGGTTGACTGAAAACATCACACTGATAGTGTTAAAAAGCTGTTTCAGAGAAAAATGTTTTATTGCTGGATTTTTCATTTCAGTGGACTTATCTTAGGTATGAATGTAGCTTTCTGGGTCATAAATAATGCCATCTAAATTATCAAATTGGCAAATTAGTAGCTGTTATTCCGATTAAGCTGACAATGAATGAGGTAAAATATTAACTCAAGTGAAAGGCTAATTCTCCCTTTACTAAATCTGTTTAAGCAAATCGCCATTCGATAGTTCCGCCAACAACATTAGTGGTACCAAAGTTTTTCATGACAGTCCAATATTCCATATCAAGGAGGAAACCACCCTTGGAGTTCTTGTGGCAGCAGTTATTACAATCCGCGTTTCCGCAGGTATCAGCGATTATAGCATTGAACTCTTTTCCATTCTTTCTGATTCTGATTTGCTTGCCGCCATATTTCGACATGAAACTTTTGCCTGAAGGATCAGAGTCATCATAAAACGCGACAATATTATTGTTCTTGACCCAATCGAATGATTTATGGCCTATAGCAGCAAAGTCACCAAGATACTTGCAAGCACTATAATCTTCACATTCGGATTTGTCAGCTCTTGGATCGTAATTAGGACTGTTTGGACAGCAAGGAGCATATGAGGTGTAGTAAGTGAAAGCAGCCGTGCGCCAAGTTCCTTGAGCAGAAGCTAGTCCAAGAAGGACCGCAAAGAGGAGGACAGAGACTTTAAGACGCATTGTTAGAATTTATTCTAAGAATTTAGGTTTGTTTTATAAAATTAATAGTTGGTATACTTAAATAATCGGAGGTAGAGGAAAATGGCTCATGCGCATGATTTCAGAAACCAAGAAAATGTTCTCAGAGAATGGAAAGATGAGGAAAAACAGGAGAATGTTATTATTCATCGAGGCCAATGGTTACCTAAAATTAGCTAGTAGGCTTAGAATGATGCAATGAAAAGTCGTTTTCTTCTAGCTGATGATATCGTTCTATTATTGTGCTCGTCATAAAGATTACGCTCTCATTGATAATGTCTTCGATTGAGTATTATTTCTGACAGCAAGATAAGTAACTCGACAAGATGAAATTTTAAGTAACTCACCTTTTTTGGGCTTGGAATCGTTATTGGATGTCACTAGACCCAATGTTCTTCCTTTCTTGCAGAAAATTCAATTGATTCATGGATAGCCTTGTTATCCTTGAAAACTCGGGAAGAAAGTAGTCTATCAATTTTGCCCGGAACAGTATTTAATCCGAAGGCGAGGAAACATAACCAGTACGATGAAGAATTCAAACTAACTCCAAATTGATTGTGCCAATGTTTTCGATAAAGAATTCTTAAGGATTGGGTCAAAAAGTCCGCAAATGGATGCAGAAAACATCTATAAGTCCATGAAAGGTAACTTGTAGTATTCGAGTATAAACAAATTCTGAAATATATGAGTCCACACAGCCTTGAATCTCGGGTATAAAGAGCAGAAATATGCTGAATCTTGTACCCTATACTAAAATATAACTAAGGAATTGAATACGTCTTATAAATTCTTTCAGTGGTTTTCTCTAATTTAGGTGAAGAGACAGTTATCGGGATCAATGAGACTACGCTCATTAAGATTTTAAAAAGATGACTCAGAGATGATAAATCTTTGTAAATTTACACAAAGTATGCAAAATCTAATTATCTGAAAGATCGTCCAAGTTTCCTATTGCAAGAGCTATGGAATTCCCAGACATAAGTTCTTTTTGCCTCGAATTTGGCGTCAGATTGAGGTGGGGATAATTTGGAAAGGTTATCGATTATTTTTCCAGTCAAACATGAGTCGAGTTGGCCAGCTGCAGCGGAACAGTCCGATATAGTAATGAATTTTGCCTTTGGAAGAATATCACAATCTTCATCAACGAATTCTTTGGAATAAGAGAGAGCTCCAGCAAAGAGGAGGCAAACCAAGACAGCAAGGAATAATTTTTTCATCTCAAGCGAAATTGTTGTTGTTGATTTCTTTCAAAATTATTTCGGTAATCGCAATCCAGATTTAAATAAAGCCAAATTGGCTCACGAGTGCCTTATTCTTGATGAGTCTTTTTTTTATTTCAGAAACAAGAGGAGCGGCTCGAGCTAACTCCTATCAACGTGAAATTGCTGATTTAAGACAAATCTACTTATCTGACTGTCTTATTGCGGCTTACTCGAAATATGCTCAAGTATAAGATAAAGAAACGCAAAGAACACTCTGTTTTTCCCACCCAACATGGCAGAGTTAGGCAGCTACTCTGAGATAAGCGTCAGGACTAGTTGCCATTATTTTCACGCATTGGTAGTCGTCAGAGCATCCTATAGCTCTGATAATTTCTGCTTGACCACAATAATTATTTAACGAAAAAGTAATCAAACTATGATTAAAGACAGATTCAAAATTGGAATGGATTCAGGCTCAAGCAGATAACTTTTGGTCAGAGCTCATTCAGATAAGCTTGATAGCAAAAAACAAATGAAACTTTTCCAAAATTAGTTTGTCGTGCTAATGTCTTTACTAACAAAGAGTGGGAGTTACGCAATGAGAGAGAGAGAAAGAATTTGCATCTTTAATTCGCATAATTATTTTTGTGATCAATGTACAATATCATCTCTGGTATTTCAGAAAAAGATAGCCATTTGCCGCTTTTCGCCATTGATCTTCGATTTGAACAGTGCGAATTGTCATCACAGAACCCATTAATTCGATATGGCAATTTCAAGTTTACTTGACCATCTCAATGGGCATATGATTGAAACTCGAACTAGAGTTCAATTATAAATCACCGGAAATTTTAGTAATCATTGGAATTGGAACAATCAACCCCAATGTTCTAACCCTTCTGTCAGTTTGATCGACCATTCCTACCAGTAGAGATGAAATTAACATTATTTCTTCCAATGTGGATCTCCTACTTTCAGGCAGTTTGTATCTGCAATTAGATTAAACTTAAATCTTTTTATTCATCGGAAAGATGCAGCCAGCAAGAACAGGAGAACTTCGTGTCTCCAAAACTCTAATCACCCCTCAAAAGTACACATTAGCCAGCATTGACGGGGCCTCATACACCGCATACATTGACCAGAAAGAAGAAGACACACTCACGATACGCGAGCTCCAAGATCGTCTCTTCAAAAAGATTGGAGACGGCGCAATTCATTTCGTTGAGACTTCTAAACACAAAGAAGTCGATCTTGAGAGAACTGTGAAATATTACAAAGACGCTGTGCCATTAATTTTTACGCTCCAACAGGCAATTCGTGTCGAACCTGATAAATTTTTCCATAGAGACCCTTTTACAATTGAACTGCCGCCTTATGTCACAGGAGAACGCTTATTCGGGACGATTTGGAGTCTCACAAAGGTCCTACCCGGCGATTTTTATCTGATGCTTGTCAGAGATAAGGAAGTCAAGCCTCTCTCGAGAAGCAGAGCTAGGGTCGATTTAAGTCCCAAAGCAGTGAATGGTGCAAAGATCGTGATGAAACCCTTGCAAAGAGACGCGGTCTCCGTGAAAGTGAAGTTGAATACAAAGCAAGATCCGCTTGTATTTCAAGTTGGGATTAAAACGACATTTTATGAGCTAAAGGAGATGATAGATGACAGAGAAAACATCCCTTCAGACACACTCAGGCTAACATATAACTCTGAAGCAGTGGATGATAATAAAATTCTAACTGAAACCGGAGTCTCTAATGGCAGTCTTATTGAATGCATCAGACCCCAATAAAGAGAAACATGAGTTCAACTCATGAAGGAAGATTGGGGTGTGCACATTTGCTCATAGTTTCCTCAATAAAAAAATAGTCGTTTTGTTAAAAAGTGTCTTGTTCGAAATCTTCATATTTACAATGTTCAAATGGTTTTCTGTTTTATTTTATTGCCAACAAGTAAAATATGAGTGAATGGAGAGTTATCCAGAAGTTTTTACAAACAATTCCAGTTCTTCCAAGACGATCAATTGTCGATTAAAGATAAAATATCTGATTGTAGGATGAAGTTCTTGAAGTAATCCATGGCGTTTTTCCTCAAGTTTCGGAACTCAGTTTTCCTGCTAAAATTCGACAACTCTTAATATGTTTGCTTAAGTTGAAAGATTTTGGCACATAAAACTTTTTTTATCGTGAGGGCTGAAAATACCTTATCGATGTAAAGCTCAGGTAGAATAAATAAAAACGGATTAATTTTTCAACTATCGCAAGTAGCCCAAAAATGTTCAAAGAATATCTAAAAGAGGCTTCTCCTGAGATGCCTCGCAATTCTCGACGTAAGACTCCAAATGGCCAACATGTTTTCATCAATTTCAACCTCTATATTAGACGAAGAGGATAATATGAGGCTTATTCAGATCAAACTCGGAGAATTGGTCAACAACATCACCAAATTTGAAGGCGAACCAACCGCGCTCGTCGATAAATCACAATATTATACCTTCATGAATACAAATAATGCTCTCATCAACGGAATCGAAGAACTAATGCGAAAGTATGATTCAAATTTCCTTTTGATATCGATCTATTCTACAGCATTATCTCTTTTTTTTGTTGGGAGGATCATTGAGACTTACGTACAATATTGTAGAGAGATGGGTTGTGCGCAAGAAGATAATAAAACAGCAATGCTTCGGTTCCAAAAAGTGCTAAGCCAGCAAAAGAAAAAAATAAAATCGTTTTCATTACGCTCATGGCATTTTCTGGAGGAGGAGGAAAAACAGCATTACGGTATCAAACCAAATCCGGTTTGTTGCTAAATATCATATATATAGAGGAGCCAGAGAATGAGGCAGCTGGCTTGCTGACAAACGAAGTCACGTTGGAGAAATTTGATGTATTTAGCAGCAGCTATCCTTGGAAATTGGACTAATTACTCGAATTGTAGGATTTTGAAAGTTTTGTACAAGACCGAAACACAAGAATCGCAAGCGTGTTGAAAGGGATGCAAGTGACAAATAAAATATGTAAAGACATCGCGTTAATGACCCAAGAACAGTCCGAAAACGTTCTTGTCATTCACCAAAACATTGATAACGCTGAAGACCGAGTCAAGTAAAGCGGAAATCTTATTAATGCGAATTTCTCATCGACTTTTTATATTAGAAAAGCAAACAAGGAACTGTCTAAGACAAAACATTTCACTGGAATAAATAGAAAGAGATACGTGCGATTACTTATTTTCTTATTTGTAGCGCTTTTGTTTACTTTCTATTTGATTCATCACTGGAAAATGAAAGCCTTGGCACAAGCTCCCCAGGCTTAAGTGATTATTTTTTAAAATGTTTTTTCAATCTACCTACGTTTGCAATTTTGGGAAGAGGCTTTGGCGGCTGTTTTCCATTGTAACCTCAGCATATATGTGTCATCTCGCGTTATATGCCACTATTTGTATGAATATGAATGTGTGTATGCCATTGTGGCTAGATTTAAATAGCAAAACCAGCGTTGGTATTTTCTTGCGAACAGAAAATTAAATTTTTCATGAAATATTAAAACATTTCTCAAAACGTTGAATCTCCGAACCACAATCTTTGACGTTTTTCCAAACACAAAACAATACTACATAGCAAGTTACACATAATACTTTATCAAGTATTCTAATACAATGCAACTGAACCTTAATATCGCGACCTCGCTTACAGAAAATGTATAAAACATCTCATAACATATTCAATGACACATTTATTGCAATAGTCTAGTCCATCTCAGTTAACATCACCCCATCGCAAGCATGTAACATTCAGAACACCCAGTCTCGGTGTAACAGCTACATCTACAACTAACAAACAACCCGCAGCAGAGGAGAAAAGCACAGATATTCAAAGATATGCAGAAATGGTGAGATCATTCGAGTCTAAAGGATTAAAAACTGAACGACGTTTTGAGAATTACATCGACGCTCTTCGCAAAGTCAGAGAATCTTCGAATGTAATCGTAGAAGAGCACAGACAAAAACCAAAGAAAGAATTCAGGATTCAGCAGCCGAAGGCCTCAGGGCCGAAAGTCAGGATTCAGAACGCAGAATACGAGCATCTTATCATCAAAAATCCGCATGAGACTGATGACAATTTTCAATTTACGAAAAACGCGGTGAGAACAGCGCATAATAAGACCAAAAAACACATGCATCATATCGTTTCAAATATCCGCTATGAAAACAATCATCCAGAAAAGGTGGTAAAGTACCTCACAGGCAATCCAATATTCTACAGCAACACTACAGAACGAAAAATCTCTGTCGCGGTGCGAGGACTTCCTGTGCGTTCTAAAAAACTAGATCCTAATGATAAGAACCTTGTTGAATTGAGGGGCAAGAAGCAGCTTTCAGTTGTGCTGTTAAAAACCCGAGAGGATCGAACGACGTATCTAGAGGACAATTTGTATGATTTTCAGAGGGTATTTGAGGAGGCTGCTACTAACAGTCTGGTTTACAGCGAGTCGGTGGCTCCAGTGGTGACTGCGGTGTTGGCAAACCCTAATCGCTGTGCGCTTTGTGTGTCATTTGGTCCGAGGAAATCAGGGAAGACGTACACGCTCTTCGGCGCGATCGATCAAAATCAGAAACTTGTGCCTGGAGTCACGCATGAAGCAGTAAAACAGATCCTTGAGCAAAGTCAGAGAACGGTTACACTGAAGATAAGTTTGTATGAGATTTACCTTGGCAAAATTTACGATCTATTAAACAACGGAAACGACGACATTCAACTGAAGGAGAAAGACGACCAAGCCGTTATTGAAGGACTGTCTGAGCACTCTGTCAGAAGCTATGATCAGTTTTGCCGATTGCTGCAGACTGGACTCGAGCTGCGAAACGGTTCTTTAGATTACCCCAACCAGGAAGGATCACGCAGTTTTGTTGTTTTGCTCCTTAAGACCGCTGAGCTAGGAGGCGGCCAAGTAAGTGGGAGCTGCGCAGGACAAATCGCGTTTGTTGACATGGCGGCATACGAGCACTCAAATGAGACTCTTCATCCCGAGAGACCTATTAGAATGCTCGCGACAGATATAAAGAAAACACTAACTGCTTTCTTTATTTGCTCGCGTAATATAGAGGATAGCAAAAAGGTTCCTCCCTTCAGGGAGAGCAGGTTAACAACAGCACTACAAGGGTTCTTTTCAGGGAACTGTCATTTGCTGACGTTGGGCCATTACATCCCGCTGGAGTCGAAAGAGAAGCTGCTTTTCAGAACCTTGAATTATCTCAACCGACTCCAAAAACCCCCGGGCGAGGTGCTTGATCTTCAATCATCAAAATATGTTACTTTCGATGCGACAGATCACGCTTCGCGGACCAACTCTCCAGTAAAGATACCCGATTATAGTCTGAATAGGCAAGCGATTTCAGATTTCTTCATCGATAATAAATCCGATGATGTTGTAGCTAAAAGCGCAGCTGATAGATTCAAGATCAGTCAGTTGGAAACCAAAGGCCGAAAGCTGATTGATTCGATTAATAGCTCGAGACTCGGCATCGAGTCACCAGTGTTAGTGATGCCAAACTCGCCAGATGAAACTAAATCAGGAATCTTTGTAACAGCCACAAAGGTTAAACAACGGCCCCAAACTGCCCTAAGTCCATCTAGCGGAAAGAAAAAGCGAGGACTGGGTGTAATGAAGGAAGGTTTGCGCTTGAAAAAACAAGGCGAACTGGAACGGCTCTTAAAAGCTGCTGAAACCCCGCGACTACAAGCCAGCGAGCTTTGGTCTCCTGAAATTGAGAGCGAGCGGCGACCACTTTCAAAAAAAGCAGGGAATAAGCTGAGTACATTTAATCAAAGCGAACTAAAGTCGCCTTCGTTCTTGGGAAATCTACCGACTCAAGGCGACACGATTAAATTAACAGGGTTTGAATATCCTGATGAGGACTCGTTTGGCGTGGGTGATGATCCGTTTTTCAGCGGCATGGAGTCTGATTTGCAAAATATCATAGAAAACATCGATAAAAAAGGCAAAAAAATACAAGAGGGAGGCTATTTGAAAAAGACTCGCAATGGACGCTATTACCGCACGCCAGATGAGGCGTATTTCGTGTTGGAGAGATACGGAACGCATTTTGATCAGAATGTTTCACCGACAAAGGCAGGCAACAATGCGGTGAAAATAAAAAATAAATATTATCAGTCTCTGGCAGAGCAAAAGAGTTTAACGATAGACAAATCGAAGTCCACGGATTTTTTAACGACGAAACGTGGAGTTTTTTCGAATTACGTGGACCTTTCCCAGGTCTGTGAATCAGAAACAGGCCATAACAAGCGATTAAGGACAGCATTTAGTCGGCAGATGGACACAGTAAAACATAGCTTTGCCACAATGGGTAGGAAACTAGAAAGCGAAGAAATAGACATAGAGAGAAGGATGAAGGAGGACGCGCTTGAAGACTATAAGAAACATAATATTTTCATGCCTGGGAAAGGGAAAGGTTCCTAACCCGAAATCTGAGATGTAATGAGCTGGTTTCTAGACCATATAAAAATATTTTCAACATTAATTTTTTAGAAACATTCATTGATATCAATATCCTAACCATATACCTGCGTTTCTTTGGATGCAAATGATTTTTCCTCTTATCTCCATTAATACTATGATGAAAGTGCTAATTTTATTGCTCTGTAGTGAGGTTATATCGATAGTTAGGCAGGGAAAGCTAGGAGAAACTCCAGTTTTTTATGAAGATTACGACGATATTAAAGATTTCAATATTTCAACTAAAATTTAGAGTAGATAAGCAAATTTGTTACTCCTAACTCCTACTTCAAGGATTCACTTTTTTTGGTATTGATGGCAGGCCCATGGATTTAACTTTTGAGTGGAAAGTCTTCTCCGCAGTATTCATATCCAACGACATAATTTTGAGCGCAAGGGCCTTCTCCGAAAGGGTCCTAACCTCATCTTTCTCTGGCTTTCTCAGCATCGTACTCAGCCTAGAAAATTCAACACTTAGGCCATATAATTCCAGAAAATCCCCTTACGTGCTGTTCATCCATTTATTCGCATAGCTTGTCCTCCAAATATCAGGTGTTCTGGTATCGGACTTTCTCAACTAGCAACACAATGAATTTTTCGCTTTTTCCTCCCAAATAAAGAGACAAATACCTTCAATTCGTAGTCGCTTTGATTGAGTTGCTCAGCGAAAGTCGTATTGTACTTATAAGTCAAGCATCGGTCATTGATATTAATACGACAGAAGTTAAAATCGATTCTAAGGTCGTATCCGAGCTGTGTAAGGTCCTTTACTGCCTGGACAAACGACTCTAAGATCGAGGCGACAACCTCCTTTGCTAAGTACCTATAACGAAGAAAAACCCTTTATATTTTGACCAAGCTAACTCGATATTACGTGGCTTGTGCGATAGGCACAGGGTTACAAAATATCATGCCAAAACCTTGCTGGAAGACCGAGTGCTGTGACTTCGCAACTAGAAAGAATAATTAAATAAAACGGCTGACTCTTGCATTTACAATCGATTTCTTGTTTCCCTGGATATCTTGAAAGAACATACTTCAATTTCGGATCGACCAGGAAGCAAGGTCTAAGTAATATATGAGTCCTCGCCGACAATTAAGGAAGGTAAAACCTGATTTTATGAATGTGTTTTCTCTCTGCTCTTTGTTCTCGAAGATCTTTCTTAAAGTCCGCTGAGGTAAATATTGCTGGTTTGACTTTGTCAGACTCTATTTCAAAGCTGAACGCTCCGAATCCTCTTAAATTGACACTCTGGTAAAATGCTCAAGGTTCACTTCGTCGAGATTATCTATTTTTTACTTTTCCGTTTGCTAAATTCTCACGAATATATTCGTAAAGTCCTCTAAACACCACATGGAACTGATTTTCATGAGCTGTGAGGCTTGCGGAGTCAAGAACTGGTTACCTGAGCCTTGGCTTCAAGTGGTTTGAAATTGGATAGTGTTCTGGGCTGCGATTCTAAGTGTTTTCCGGGGTAGTTTTTAGGGTGGGACAAAATCCTAGTAGGAGGGTTGTTTGGTGAGGGCTCGATGAGCGTGATTACCATTCGAAGATTCCGTCAATATCCATTGCTTTGCTGCTGGAGGTGTTAGACAAGTATAACTTATTTTTCAGGAGCAATAAATTATATCTCATCAGACGTGAGCTCAGATAAACTTTGTGGGGGAAATATGCTGAGAGTATTGTTTCAGCACACCTAAACTTGAAGAAAGGTAAAGTAATAGGTTGTTGGCATGCTGTAATAAGAGGTCGATGTAGACCAAAATGTTGGTCTGATAATATTTTTGCTTTTTAAATGAGATACGATGCAGATGTGTCCTCTTACGCAAGTTCATAAACTTGAGAATCGAGAAGTGGTTAGTTACTATGGACATAGATCATTGAATCAAGTTAAGGAGTTTGTTTTCAATCTTTCATCCACGAATGTGCTATCATTTAGATAATCATTCGAAGGCGAGTTCTCAAGTTCGGTAAAATTGCCACTTAGTATTTTGAATTTCCCAGATAACCATGAATAAAACGATTTTTTCATTTAAGCTTGAGATGTTCAAGAATATGTTTCACGAGTGGAAAATCATTTCTTGCTGTCGTCGAACAAAAAAAAACACAACAGCTCCAACCTTATAGTATCATTGTCATCATCATTTCCCTCTCTTCAGGAGCAATGGGAGATGATGCCAGTCACACAAAGTTATCCCATCGATCATAAGCTCTCAAAATCGTGAAGAAGGTGAGGAATGAAGAGAAGGATCTTAAGATTGCTTTTGCCAATTATCTCTCTCTATATATATCTTACAAGCAGTCCAAAGAGTGAGACAGCTTCCAAAATAGATAAAATTATAGAAAATAAAGTGCTTTAATTTGCGCCATCACACTTCTTAAACCATTTCTATTCGAAAATATATAACAATAAACTATGGTACAGATTTGTAAAACGAACACTTGGCTCTGCTTCCAATTGGAATCACCCAAACTAAAATTTTAATGTGATTCGCAAAATTATTTTGTCACTCTGGATTTCGTGCTTCAACTTCCCTGGAAATAAAACTACGTTAATATTAGGCTTTTGAAGCACGAATTCTCAACAGTTTCACAATAAAGCTTCTGCTTCTGTAGGAGGAACTCGAAATTACCGTGAAAAAAACTTCATCATGGATAAGATTATGAGGAAATCTTGACAATTAGGAAACTAGAATCCAATGTAGTGATGCTAAATGGAAGGTGGATTCCTATTTTAATAGCTGGTTTTAATTTTCTTCATTATTGAGGTGACAAAAACTTTTATCGAGTGAAAAATAAATAAAATTCCAAAGTTTGCACGATAGCGTTCGTTCAATAAAACAATACGTGAATTTTTGAAAAAGATCGGCTAAGGAACTATAAAATCATGCTAAAGAGCATCATCAAGAGTTCAGAATCTCTCATTGCCAAATATATCAAAGAAGGTGTCGACGTTCTCGTAAACTGTAGCGACCAGACGGAATATGCTGAAATAATCGCAAATCTCAAGCTTCTTGAGATCGTTGACCTCGGACTTCGCAAAAGCGACTTCGAGGAGAATTTTAGAAATCATAAAGTCAGTTATTACAACATCATTGAAGACAATAACATGAGCATCGGCGTTTTTTGTCTCGCTAAAGGAGCGTAAATGCATTTCAGCTAGTTTTGACTCTGAAACGCGATTTTTAGGCAACTATCGCTGCACGATCATCCCAATATGATGGTTTTAAGCAAACTGCTCTGCGGAAAAATCAAAAGAAAGACCATGGACCTGATTGATCGGTCTCATCAAGTTACACTCGCAAAAAATTTGTATATAAAGCAGGATATCAATTCCCTTGGAACAATGTAATTCAAACTCCATTACTTACTTATTGAAACTGATTTTATCGTTCGATCTAGCCTTGAAGCAAAAATAGATTCTGAGAAAATTTTTGAGAGTGGGGATATTCTGCAGTTAACGCCGGATAAAGGAAACATTCATTCCTTCGAGGCTGTAGAGGACACGGCTATTCTTGATATTTTACTACCAAACTACGATAATCAGGACCGATTTTGCAACTATTACCTCGAATTGGATGCCAACACCGATTTCTCTATTTCAACCGAGGTAGAGGAAGGAACAACCGAGGGCGAATTAATTATTTCAAAGAAAGCTGAGGCTAGTTTGGGAAAAAAATCAGAAGGTGGAACCGATAATGCTGATCAAACGATTGTAAAATTAGCGTACTCGCTTCCTCCTATTGATTTTGAAGTTAAAATTATTGAATATAAAGGAGACGTTCTGTGATGCAATTTATTGTATCATTATTTTTTACATAGCCTGATGATTCTCTATGATATTCTCTATGACACTGTATTTATATGTATTATAACGTAAATGTGAGTATTAATCTACTCGTAACGTGATTTCCTGAGTAGATTTAGCTGCTATTTTTTTCTCTCTCTTCTAATTCGTTGAATTCAATCGAACGAAGACAACCCTCAGTTTTGGAATGGGAATTTGTCCAAAATTTCGGAGTTGAGATTCATATAATTGATATATAGCTGTTAATCAAATAAATAATCAAAAATAAACTTTTTAAGGAGGGAAATCTTTAAACGAATGAGCTCTAGAGTTTTATGCAGTCGCTGCGGTAGCAGCCTTTCTTCGAATTGGAAGGTGAGATAAAATTATTATTTTTAATATGTAAGCCGCTCTTTAATTTTACTAGGTATGCTCGAACTGTGGCTTAGGTCTTTACACAAACATGCTAGGCTCGAGCATGACTGCAGGTCATAATCCTACGAACACCAGCATAAAAGACAGGTATTTAGCCTTGAAAAATGCATTGAGTGATTGAAGAAATTTAGGATGGGAGTGCTCGCTGGTTGGGTTTGCAACAAGATCATGGTAGCATGCAACTCGGGGCCAGGGCAGGAGTGGAGTGAGTATGAGAGGGAGCACTCTGAAAACGGAAGCTCAGATGAATACTCCAAGTACCACACGGATAGTGAGCAAACAAGGCGGCTCTCAAGAAAGTTTATTCCTCCAAAGCAGTGTCTCGTTCCTTTGGAAGAAGATGATACTAGAAGTTCGATGGGCAGCTCGACCCGAGATAGTGGGTCTCTGGTCGGCAATTTGCCGAGCCCAGCAAGATTCTTCGCACAAAAAGAGAAACGAGATGCGGAAATCCAAACAGATACTAGCACGACTTTGACGAAGTCCTCAAGGTCAAAGAAAAGCCGAGCGATCCAGTCGAATGATCAACAAGCGCCTTTCTTATATCGCCTTATGGAGGATGAATCTAAACTTAAAAGGATTCACATCAGAAGGACCAAAGGAAGCATTAAAGGCTCAAATAACCCGCCACAGATAATCTCTTATCTTCCACAAATGACCCAGTCCTCCCCAGCAACATTGTTTGAAAGCTTTCGAAAGGAAAGAGATCAGCAACCTAAAAAAATTCCGGGAAGCGTGCAAATACAAAGACAGAAAAGTCATCAGCTGTTTCATTACGAACGTGAGGGAACTTACTTAACTCAACAGGTGAATCAAGACCGAAGCTCGCTACATGTATATCTCTACCATATCTGTTCTAAATGATTACGTTTCATATCTAGAGTTTAGGACCTCGAGCAACAACAGCAACCCAATTGAGGACCGTCACTACTCAAATCCTTTTCTCAGAAACAACAAGGACGAGTCTGTTAGCTCTCATAACGATATTAACAGTAATGCCCCTTCCTTAATGTGACGAAGTCTGAATTACTTTCTCTTTATCATCTAGGCACTTCTCCTCTGCTTCATCACATATAGCATCGTCGAGATCTACCGCACAGATATTTCCAAAAAGGAGTCATCAAAGCTGTTGGAAATCCACCGCGAGACCTCCGAATGTCGAAGAAAATACATTGAAAATAACTGTGATATCGATAAACGCATCCGTGCTCTCGATGATTTTTGCAACGAGCTCATTGCCTGCATGAATAAAGATCCCAGCAAAGAAGTACTGAAAACGCATATTATCGCAGAGGTTCTCAGCGGCAATATCAACACTTTCGCCAAGGATCTTCACTGGAAATCGATGATCTTCATCTTCTTTTTACTTTCCTTGTAATGCTTTTTTCCTCACACGTCTCATGAGTTTCTTCTTAGGTTATTCACTTGCTGTCCCCGTACACCCTACAAACTCGGGACTCCTCCTGCAACGCAACCCTTTCCTTCAAATCCCGCCGATTACGGCCGGCTATTCATGCAGCAGAATCAGAAGAATACTTTGAGGACTGTTAACTAAACCATCTCGACTATCACCTCATCCAACAATAAAACCTTATCTAACATAACGACTTTTTGCTAATGAATGCTAGTCTCGTTTAAATATGTGTGTGTTTTTTCCTCTTAGAATGCTTTTCGATGGAAACAATTAATTTTGTATTTATCCATAATCTGTTTGTATATCTTTTTCGGAGTGTCACGAATATCTATCTGCATATCTTACTATTGTCCCACCACGTATTTATTATTAAATAATGATACTTCACCTATTTCCTTGCAGGATTTGAATTTTGTATTGCTAACAATCCGGAAAAACACACAGAGAATTTTGGATATTTGAAGACTTCAGCATTTTAGAATAGAAATAAAATTGTATCATTCCTAGTTCACATAAAATATGGCACTCATCAAGAATATCCATCAAATGCGTTCGATCAAGTCGCGGGAGCAGCTCTTAATCGAAGAAAACGTTTTCGTTTCAAAGGGTACGCGCTTTCATGTTCCTGAAATAATAACTCAATCACTAGCGGTTGTTGAAAGACCAAATCGGCCAAGAAGAACGAAAATTATCTGCACGCTTTCAGAGCAGACGGGCAGTTATGAGAGTATGTTGAATCTTTATAAGGAAGGAATGAACATTATCAGAGTTAATATGGCCTACACTAGCAAAAAGATATGATTATTATTACAGCTCTTTCTAATTAATACTGTTTACGCTTTAGAAGAGATCATAAAGAACAAAGTGAGAATTGAGCAAGAGCTAGACTGCTTTTTACCTGTTATTATGGACTTAAAAGGTCCTACCATGAGAATCGGGCGATTTAATGATGATCTGGTCGAGATCTCATTGAAAGCCGAAGGAGAGTTCAGAATTTCAACGAATTTTAGGATCGTTGGTGACAATAATATTGTTGCGTGTGATCTACCAGAGCTTGATAAATGTGTCTCGATAGGAGATAAAATCTTGCTTGAGTATGGAAGGATTTCCTTTACAGTAAAAGGGTAATATACTGCAACTTAACCTGGTAATTCGCCCTCGCTCCTGAGGGCGAAAGGTGCTATCACGTTCAACTAGTATTGAAACAGAGCAAGAAAGTCTTGAAAAACTGCAGAAAATGTTCCCGGATTTATATTCAAAAGGCTTCAAAAAGATAAAGAAACAGTCGTTGGAAGGATTTATTGACTCGAGGGTATTATCCATTCTGTCGCACACCGATGAGGAGTGTGAAAATAATGAAGAGCGAAAAAACGACGAAAAAGTTAAAAAGGCATCGTCAAAGCGTGTGATTATAGTCAATGTCGATACAAATTGTATTTTAAGACCCGAAAGTGCGTTTTTTATTCACCGCTTGAGGAAGAAATCGCTTGATGACGAAGAGGAAGAGGAGGATGAGTTACTTTACAAAAGAGACGTTGAAAAGGAAGACTTGAGTGATACTTGGATATTACCAAAGGATCTTGAAGATCTCAAAATGGCTGCTGAATTAGTAAAAATTAACCATTTTGACCATTAAGCTCATAGGTGCTAATTTTATAGGATATTGACTCAGTTGCTTTGTCAGATATCCATAAAGCAAGTGATGTGAAAGAATACCAGCGCGTTGCTCAGGACAAAAAGGCTTCGTTTAAAATAATAGCAAAAATACAGAATAAAGATGCTGTTGACAATTTCTCTGAAATTGCAAAAGCTGCTGATGGGATAATGCTCTCAAGAAGCTACCTAGCAGTCCATATGCCTCCAGAAAAGGTAAGCAACGTGGAACTAGCTATTTTTCTAATTTTTCTATTTATTTTTTTTTTCATTGTAGTTTTTCTTCACGCAGAAACAGTTGATTTCAACTTGTAATCGAATGGGCAAGCCAGTATTCGTAATTGGACAGATGCTTGAGAGTATGTGTAGTAGTATCATACCTACTACCAGCGAAATTAATGATGTTTCGAATCTTGTAAGCTTTTTCTTGTGTGATGAGAATTTATTTTTAAATACCCGATAGGTATTGAGCAACTGCGATTCAGTTGGATTAGTGAAAGAGATCATTTGGGGGAAATATCCGATAGACAGTTTACGAACTTTGGACAAAATATGCTGGTAATTACTAAATCCAACAACTAAGAGTGATTTGCTATGCTACTCAGGGAGGCAGAGCAACAAATACAGACTCTGGAAGATGATGATGAATCTCTTGATCGCCCCTATAAAATGTAACTTGTACTCACTATTTTCTTACGAAGTAACACTGTCTCTCAATAGAAATGAGAACATACCAATAGTTGCTAACCCAAAAGGAACTAGCATCTCAGCAGCCATCGTCCATTGCGTCGCCAAAGCAGTCTACGAAACGAAAAGTCCATTGGTGATCTGCTTCTCGCAGACAGGAGCGACTGTACTGAAACTATCAAAGTAAAGCTTGAAATGAGAAATACTTCACTGATTAACATCTGACTAACAAGGCTCCCGTGCCCATGTCCAATACTAGCAGTCGTTTCCGATGAGAAAATAGCCAGGCAATGCAGTTTGTTGGCCTCAGTAGTCGCATTTAAAGTAGGATCTATGATGGGAACAGAATCACTAATTCCAAGGTAAATTTGCAGTATAACAAGAAAAAACTAAATTTTTTTTTTTTTCTTCATCTGAAGAGTACTGAATTTTGCCAAAGAAGCTAAACTAGCTCGAACAAACGATTTAGTCGTAATTTCTTTCGGTGAGGTGGATGGAATCCCAGGCGTTACTAACTCCCTTAAAATTATTAAAGTTACTTAACCGAATGGATGAATTTTCTTTGTTTTTATCATGTGCATTTCTCCCTTGTTGTTCTTTTCAAAATCTGACTAGGTTAGTACACTGAAAGCCATACAACCCTCAACAGCGTTTTCATAATGTGCATTGATTCTGAAAAGACAAAGAGTTATTAAGCAATATTTAAACAGTTCTGATCAGATCAAAATGCCCTAATTAATAAATTTGACTTCAAATCCGATCTAAATTAAGCGTTAAGGCTTTTTTCTATTTTTCAAACAAAATTCCTTCGATGGTTTTCTACTGGTTTCCTTGACCCAGCCCGATAAAATGAACTCGTAATAGCATATCCAGCCTCATGTCAGACGTTTTGACGAGTAACAAGAAAGAAAAAAACGTGTTCATCTTATCAACGCTAATTTAAGAATTTGCTATTTATAATCTATTATCAAAAAAGGCTGCAGATGAGGATGGCAAAATTTGGGATGGGTGTATAGGTTGCAGATTCGTGGTACAATGAGGGCCACAATTTTTAAAAATGATAATCC
>ENA-UOTX01001043-UOTX01001043.1-compost-metagenome-genome-assembly--contig:-NODE-1043-length-23538-cov-20.993138_pt1 | contig 23538 bp, 11 predicted proteins | sample MGYA00238143_ERZ746982 | MGnify/ENA primary metagenome ERZ746982 (study PRJEB28758, sample SAMN06268862) | compost metagenome | isolation source: single cell | place: USA: California, Emeryville, Joint... | reverse complement strand
ATCTCAAAAAATAGGAAAGTTAAGAGAATAATAGAGGATTATCTTTAACGTTGCGAGACTTCATAAGAGACACACCACATAATAATTGAGAAAAGTTATGAATGAAAGGGAACTTTGCATTCGAAATCTTTGAAACAGAGTGCTTCTCCCTAAATTGCGTTTGAGTGTCTGAATAGGAGCTGACTTTATGATTCGCAGTGATTGATGTCTTTCTTTTCTGGAAGGTAGACTATCTTTGTAGACTCTGATTTACAATTTTAAATTGGGGTGATCCTTGATTTTGATAGAAATAATATATACTCAGTTAATTTCTATAGTGAACCGAAAATCCATTCTGAGCTTCTACATACATTTTTTTTAGTAGGGGCAATATCTCAGAGACGAAAGTTCATCAAAAAGCCCGCGACATTTTCTGGCTCACAAGAGTTTAAAAGGAAACTTTCTACAATATGTAAAGTGATAAGTTTCAGGAGATTTTCATCCTCATAAAGTTCGTAGATGCCATTAGATCCTGGAAATAATGCTAGCTTTATAGACAATACAATCAATAGATATTTAATGCATTAATCGTTCCTTAATTCAGTCAAGAAAGCAACTTTGTAGAATACGCATTTGGCTACTTTTTCATGGGGATGAAATCTCATCGATAAAATCAATTGAATCTATAGGACGGCAATTCGTAGTCGTGGAGAACTACTTGACAACTACTCTGTTATAGCAAAACCTTCTTGCTAAATAAATAAATAGGAAAAATTCACTGCTAATAGTTTCTTGCCATATCGTAATCTATTCCCAGACTGACTATTATTACAGGCTAATGGCATAGTATTAGAATTTAGAAACATCCATTCAGTCGAAAATGATTCCTATTGATCAATTCTTTTGGTCTAATTCCGACTATGAGTAGTTTCTACAAGATCTAAGGTGTAGAAAGAGTTTATTTTCATTCACAATCTCCCATATTCTCATCACTCAATTAATTTTTGATAGTTTTTAATTTGTTAAAGGAATCACTCTTATCCTCTACAAAGGAATGTTCAAAGTATTCTTAGAAGTGCTGCTAATTTCAGCTGTCTTGTTTTATTATTCAGAGGGCCGAGTTGCTGTTCTCGCAGGAGGGAATATAAACGAAGGAAATACAGACGTCTATGGAACTTTCTTGAATCTTACTCAATCCTATACATTCGGTACTCGCATTCTTATTTGTACAGAAGCCTCTGATACCCCAAAAGAAAGTGCCAGCTACTACATCAATCTATTCAGATCAAAGTATCATGTTTTGTCAGTCACCTGGCTTCCAATAGACATGAACAACTCTGATGGTGCATACAAACAACAAAACGTTGATTTGGTTAGCACTTCTGGAGGACTCTTTTTTGGAGGAGGGGATCAGTCAAGACTTTTCAAGCTTTTCTACAATGTTTCAGCTGACGGCTCAAAATATGATACACCAGTTCTTGCAAAAATCAGAGAACTATACGAAAGTAATCGATTGATTATAGCGGGTACGTCTGCTGGTAGCGATATACAACAGCAAGCTCCAATGGTTACTGGCGGACTATCTTGGGAAGCTTTAGTAAATGGTGCGCATTCTTACATAAGTGACGAACATCCTAATTATCTCAGCTATCAAGCCGAAGGAGGTTTCGGCTTCTTCGACATGGGCATCCTCGATACACATGTTGGAACCATGGGAAGACAAGGAAGAAACATCAGACTTCTTGATTCGTTAGCAAAGTCTGGTTTTACTTTAGGTTTCGGAATTGACGAGGATACCGCTATTAAACTCATTGATAATGAGTTCGAGGTAGTTGGATGGAATGGAGTTTATATTTATAATATTTCGGGTGCCAAACCATCTCCCATTGCGGATGACAATTTTTGGAGCCTAGCTAATATTAAAGTGAGTTGGTTAACTATGGGAGATACCTACAATTCCAATACTCAAACGGTGAAATTCGCAAATTGGAAAAATAAAATACATGTCTTAGACCCAAGTAGCAAATCAATGGCGGGCAATCAAGATATTTTCAGCTCTCTTGTTGACAGCAGTGGTGATCCCATAAACCCAGAACAATTCACAAATATCACACTGAATTTGATGGACAGCGATTTCAACACAGCTTATGGGACCACGCCTGAGGGTAATCCTCAATACCGAGTTGATTTTGTGAAGAAATCTGATTTACGAGCAGTTGCTGGAATAATGGGAACGAATAGATATGTATCTTATAAAGATCTGTCCGTTTCAATCTATGTCAAGCCTCAAAGTGAATCGAAATCAACCTGAAATTTATTTTTGCAAATCAAATACATTGATCTGATTATTCAAGAGTTATATATTCGCTTAATCTCATGAGAAACTCTCATAGCATCAATTGCCAAAAAGCTTTTTCTCTTCTAGCAAAGGCAATGATTAATCAATCCTTTTTAATTTCTTCTTTAGGGTTTACAACCAGAACAAGTTTACAAAGAAATAAAATACCAGTATTGTGACAAATTGGAATCTATTGTTATCAATCAACCCCTACATATCCAAGGTAAACGCTCAAAGGATAAAAGCTTTGCTCATTCTCCGAGAAGTGCCCCCTGAAGCAGGTTGATGTATATCTGATAAATGCCCTACTCTTCTGATCTTCTGAGCTGTTTACATGTAAGAAGGAAAATATCACTGATAGCCAGCCAAACACAGTATTGATGCAAAATTTTATTTTTAAGAACATATTTCTGATTCCAGCATTAAAGTAGCAAGCTCAAAAACTTTAGTTGGAGACTAAAAACATATTCTCTTCTCAATCATATCTCAGCCTTTCTTTAGAGTTTTTTTTCCAGATAATATATTATCTGAACTCATTTAATTGTCAATCTCAATCCTATCTAATATAATATCCTTGATCCTTCTTTTAATTTTAAGTTCGTTTTTGAAAAGTGTGTTTGAAATTTGGAACGAACCTTGCTAATTAGATATCTTATCAAAACCGTGTTTCAAGGGCGCCAATGGTTCCCAATAAAGTAGATAATGAATCTTGATAATTGGCTTGGTATAATTTTACCTTTTAGTACTCTTCATTTATTGTTAGCTGTATTCTCAAATTTATAATTGAGAAGGGAATGAAAATCGCGACAGTATTAACATATCAAAAATGAAAAATGCTTCTCAATTATTCACATACTGACTGTAAGAATCGGGCACGTGTGATGTTATCTATGAATAGATCAAATGTGTCCAGTTACTTTGCAAATTAGGTAGATGGTTAAAACTCTGCATTGAAAAACAGATTCGTCCAACAAAAACTCGAGAAGAACAAGATACATGAACAATTTAGAATGTTTTGAACACCTCAGTTGTTTCTCCTGTGCTTGATTTTTATTGTCTCGGCAGAATCACACAATACTGAATAGGAAGGTTTTGGAGTTGGATTTATTGATTCCATAGATTACTCTGGAATGTGATGACTGGAAGAGCATTCCTCCATCCTCGTCGAAGATCTTCATTTTTTGTTTTTTGATTTTAGTCGTAGTTATCTGAAGCAATCTTACAAACTCATCTCCACGAGATGCAATCACTCAATTAATATTGTCCAGGTAGCAATAATCCTGAATTTCGAGGTCCTCGTCTTCTTTGATAACTTTCATACCACGAGTAACAACTGGGGGTTTTGCAAAGTCCACTCTAAGCAATTTTAGATCGGTGGTATTTGCAGCCAAAATCATGTCTAGTTTCGGTATATATCTGAGTGAGTAAAATGCAAGTTCTTTTTTCATCAGTGGAAATACAGCTATTGGATATTCGCTCTGGTTTACGTCAATTATGTATATCTCTTGATGCTCCCAAGCGCATGCAACCAGTAAGTTCCGAGAATCAACCATGGCTAAATCTTCAATAAGCTTATCTGCTAGACAAAATGCTTGCGCAGCTGGCCCCGGTTGATTCTTATTAGAAGGGTCTAAGGGACGATGGGTTGGTTTTAAAAATTCTAAGGTTTGATTCAAGAAGAACCCTACAACTCCTTTGAACTTCCCTGCCGCAAACAAGAGATTCTTTTTCCTTGAATAAACTATTTTTTTCAGGGGACCTTCCAATAGCAAGATGCCATGTGTTTTCCAAGCACGATTAGCAAGTGTTATTTGTATCTGAGAGTCTCTCCCTGCGGTTATCACATAAGAAACTCGTTTGTATTTCACGACAAGAATCTGAATAATGCTTTTGAGGTGCACTGTGCTCAGCAGTTTAATCGGCTTGAATGTTTTTTCATTGAGGAAGCAGAGTTTTGCTGCATAATGAGACTTCCAGCACGCAAATACCAGACAGTTCGCCTTGGGCCATTCATGTACACATGTAACGTTTTCTTCAGTAGAATAGGAAGGGAATAAACATTTATGGAAGAGAAATGTTCGACTCATATCTTCTCAATGCTCTCAAAAAATCCTGTGCAAAATTTGAAGAAATAAAAAGTAATTTTTCATTTCCGATTAATTTCGGATTATTAGTGGAGGAACAGATAGACACAGGTGAATTTATATTTTGGGCAGGTTTCTTTTCTTAGCCCAGCATCTTTCGATTTTTTTACATATTAATCTGGGGTTTATTGATCACCTCCCAAATTATCTTTAGCCTCATCTTGTCGAAAGGATGCGTGCATGATGTAAATTTATATGTGTGATTAAATGGGATTTTGATCTCAAAAAGATCAGCATCCTTGACTTCCTGGCTTAAACTATGTCGCATAAGCTTAAATGACAAAAATTCTGTCAGATTTTTTTTTTTTGAAAGACGAAAATAGCTTTTCTCCTTGGATAGGTCTTAATTTGGGAACTTCCATTTAGAAAAGGGCTGTTTTGGTTTATACAGAAGGAGGCCTATTTGAGTCAAATAACTATGCTAGATAATTATTTCAGGCAATTATAACAGGCCTATACTTAGTATTTATTTCATTCATTCAGACAGCTAGCTAGCTAGTCTTGCCTATTCTACTACATTTTCAAAGTTCAAATTCTTCGCGGTCTCAAATCTTTTTTTCATCATTCCTGTGAAAATTCCTTCCTCAATTCTCATCAACTCAGACAAAGGGCCAATTTCTGCAACTTTGCCCTTATTCATCACAACTATCCGATCAGAATTTGTGATCGTTTCTAATCGATGGGCGATTGTGAGGACAGTTGATCTCTCAAACTTCTGCTTGAAGACTCGCAAAAATATTTCTTCATTATTTTTATCAATACTCGAAGTTGCTTCATCTATCAAAATAATTTTTGCTCCTCTTAAAAGAGCTCTTGCTATACAAATCATTTGCCTCTCTCCAGCACTCAGATTGTTTCCACCATCTCTGATCTCCATTCTTAATCCACCATTTCTTTCGACTGTTGAGGATAAATTGATCATTCCAAGCGCTTCATTCAACTGTGCATCACTAAACTCCCCACAAATGTCCAGATTTTCTCTCAATGTGCCTTCAAACAAATGAGGATCTTGTGGGATGATGGTCACTCTCTGTCGGAGAGTCGGGAGTGGCACTCGATCTAATGCAATTCCATCAATCTTTATTGTCCCACTATCCGCTTCAAGTATGCGAAGAATGCTGAGGAAAAGGGTTGATTTACCGCAACCGGTTCTTCCAACAATACCAATTTTTTCTCCTCCCTCTATTTTGAGATCCAAATTTTGTAAGACTTTAGGCAGATGGGGTCGATATCTTGTTGAATAGTTGACAAACTCAATGTTTCCAGCTTTTGGCCAGTCCAAATCTACAGGGACAGCGTTGGGGGGATTTATGTTTTCTGATTGAATTTGAGTAAAGGCATGGCATCGTTCCATTGAGATAAGCTTCGCTTCCATTAATCCCAATTCCCAGAGAAACCAAGACATATTATAGCAGCAAGTGACCATGTAGCTTGCAAGAACGCCAGAAAAACCAGGAGAAATACCAATCTGCTCTTTAAAGAATACAAGTGTGATTGTGACCGGAACTACAACCAACATCGAAGCGAGAGCACAGCGAGTGTCATACCATTGTCCAACGGCATTCAAAACGAGTAAATTCTTTGTTGATTCGTCCTGCTTCCTTAGTTGTTCGTTTAGGAATCGCTCTTGCTGATTAAAACATCGGATGACAGACAACCCCTGAAGAGACTCCGCGAAATGGCTGGCAATTGGACTATTAGAAATAGATTTCAGTCGAACTATTTCACGATAAAGGCTTGAATAATCTTTATAGCAGATTCGACAGAGTAGAAGGAACCCAATGATGGGAACTATCAGTACCCAGTGTGAGAAAGCCAAGCAAAGAATTAATGTGAAGGTAATAGCAAAGAAACTTCCAAGGAATTCAACTGCTGTTTGGTTAATCTCGTTGTCAACCTTGTCTAAATCGTCGCTGAAACGATTTAGTATTCTCCCAGCTGGCACTCTGTCGAAAAACAAATTTAGAGGGGCCTCTATAACAGCTTTTAGCATGACCCTATGGATAATTTTCGAGCATTTGAAAGACATTTTGAACACTGTCCCATACACGAATCCGTGAATAATAATGGCACCGATCGTAATTAAACAGTAAATGATTACATGCTGATTAGGAGTTCTCTCATCAAGGTGATCACTCCAATATCCGAAATAGAGGTTGCTTCCTTGAAGGAACACATCTCTCGCGAGTGCGATTAGTATTAATAAGATGAAATATTTAACACCTCCCCAATACTCGATTAATATTTTGAGTGTGTCCAATTTCACATTCCCTTTCTCCCTGTCTTCTGACATTGTTAAACTTTCCACAATTGTATCTGCAACAACAGGCTGACTAACTTCCACATTATCCCTCAAAATATCAATCTCTTCCTCTTGTTTATTAGAGTTATTCTCTTCTTCTTGCAGGCTTGCAAGTTTGAAAGAGGAGCCTACGGGCGAATCTTTGGATGATGGAGATGTTGTTTCCTCTTTGTCATTTTTTTCATGCTCTTTTTTCTGTAGTTGGATAAATCCTTTGTTCATTTTCAACTCGTCTAATGTTCCGTGGGCTGCAATCTTTCCATGTTCCATAAGATAGATGTAGTCCACATACTTAAGATAGTCCAAATTATGCGTAATCATTACTCTGGTTACATCTTGGAGATAATCAATCAGGCAATCTTGCATTATCTGCATTCCAACATGAACATCGACAGCACTAAGTATGTCATCAAACAGATAAATTTCAGATTGACTATATAGCGCTCTTGCAAGACTGATTCGAGCTTTCTGCCCACCACTAAGATTGATTCCTTTTTCACCAATTTCAGTCTCATCGCCTTGACTCAATACCTCCAAGTCAGTTGTAAGCGCAGCACATTTGATAACCTTGTCATAGAGTTCTCTGTTGAAAGGGTTTCCAAAAATAATATTTTCCTTCACCGTTGCATTTATGATCCAAGGCTTCTGCGGCAGATAAGCCATTTTGCCACTTATTCTCACTGAAGGAGGCGAGGATTTTTGGTATTCCATTTCTCCTGTCAAGGAACAAAATAGAGAAGATTTTCCGCTTCCCACTTCCCCGATTATTGCTACAAAAGCACCCTTTTTTATCCCGATATTAATGTCTCGAAGCTGAAACCTCTTTATTTTGCTAGATAGAGGTGAAGTTTCAATTAATAGCTCTGAATCTCTTCTTTGTGTCCCAGCATCTTCATTTATTTCCTCTGTTTGGCTACTGGAGATTTCGCCTACGTTTTGTTCTTCTTCAATCTCCGTTTGCAAAGCCTTTATTTCTATCTCGTGAAAGTTCCTTCCTTGGATATCAAACGGGACCCATGCAAAGGTTCCGGATGAGATTTTAATGGCAAGTTCATCTTTTGTTGAATTAGTTTGCTTTATGTAAGAGCGGTCGATTTCTTTGCTGAGTAGGAATTTCTCTACACGTCTGACGGAAATGTTGCAATTAATAGCTGCAGGGATTAGCCACGAAACTTGTTGAAAAGGCGCCGAAAGTACCCAAAAAGTGGATGAGATCGTGATGATTTTCTTCACATCGAAATCGTTTCCAAGTAGTATGTATATGATTAGTGTTGCCATTAATACTCCTTTAGGACCAAGTAAGTAATTCATATTCCCGAACACATTTAAAAATTGCTGCTTTTTAAGGATGTTTAGTTCTCTGGTGCGTGCGTCTTCAACTTTGCTGGCGAAGATTTCCTCCCAACCGCTCATTTTGATGTATCTTATCGTATTTAGGACTTCGTTTAGAAGCTTCATTCTCCTGTCTTTCCCTTGCATATAGTTTTCTTGCAGTTTACTCTCCCTTTTGTTCAGTATATAACTTATCCGTCCCACAACGAACATCATGGCTATTCCTGCAATGAAAGAGAATCCGACAAGGTGATACATTATTCCAATACCAATAAGAAGCTGAGTTGGGATCACGATAAGCTCTTGAATAGCCTTCATTAAAGATCGGATTTTTTCAGAATCAATTTCATGATAATTGATTATGTTTCCCACAGAATGCTCCTTATCGGTCGTAAGTCCTACTTTCAGAGCCTTATCATAAATCAAACCAACTACCCCGTACTTCAATTTAATACCAAGAAGATCTAAGGCCAATCTGGAATGGTTATCGACAAGATTTGCAGAAATTCTTGTTAGCGGAACAAATACTAAAAGACCCAGAGCCTGAAGTATGGAAGGATTAGGGTTTTCAACAAATCGCATGATTATGTCAATAGTGGCTGGAGCACTAAAGAAGAGAAGTATTTTCAGAACTCCGAGGAAAATGACGATTAATAGACCTTTGAAGTAGGCTCTAAAAATCGTTCTGTAAAGAGGATTCGACTTTTTATCAGCTTTCGCAGATTCCCAATGGCTATTCAACTTGGTGAATTGAGTTCTTGATTTATCGCATTCTCTCAATTCACTATGCATGTTCTGTTCAAAAGGAGCTCTATTGTTAGCCCTGACGAGAGGAGTGACCCAACTAAAGATAATATTTTTCCAGATGGTTCCACTTAAGTAAGGTGGGAGTTTCATAGTGCCTGGGTCATCAGAGCGTTCTGTTGTTTCGAGAAACTGAATTGCCTCTGATTTCATGTTTTATGAGTTCCTGATTAAATCAAGAATCTTTTTAGAAAATCTCCTTAATTCAAAATTTAGATTGAATTAATTTTTTGGATATCAGTGACAGGTTCATAGTGTGTACTGAGAAATACGTTGAGAGAGTCATTTTCGCCAAGCGTAGTCAAGACATGTTCAGAATGACTGTATCATTTTCAAAATTGAATTTTAAATAGCAGCTATTCATCTGCAAGCTCTTAATCATGGGAGCAGATTTTCTGCAGGAATATTTTCCCAACTATATTTTACCAAAATAATTTCCAAAATGGTTTCACTTTGAAAATTATCAACAATCATTGTACAGGACTTTTGATCATGATATATATGTATTGGATTAAATTGGGGGTGTTTGAATTAAGAGATAAAGGTCCGCGTTAAGATCCTTTTTGCAATAAGCAATTTGTTTGCAGACCTAAAGCTCTTATTTCTCATTAAAATATTTCCTGAGTTCCAATATTGTTTAAGAATGGGATAGGATGAGAAAAATTTTTTCTTTTTTATTTAAGGCTTCAACTGAAAAGAGTAAGACCTACTTTTGGAACAGCAAACTTTTCGCGAAAATAGTCTGAGTCTGAGACAATATGGACTCACAACGCATCGAGATTTTGATTGCTAGGCGTCCTTTTGCTCTCCAAATACCCGCAGAATTCCTTAAGATTAATCATCTTCTAATTACTCATTCCGATAAATTCCCTCACAAATTACCCGACTTTCTCAGAGATTTCCATGTGAATTTCATTAGTGAGTATGCTTCATTCGAAATCAAAGTAAATTAAAAAAGCCATTTTTGAAGGTAAAGCTATTGATAGTTTTCAATAGGTTTAACTATACTATGTACAACAAACAAGGATCTATTAACAAATTTCTAAACAAAATGAATATAAAACTGTTGCATGGAATTGCATTTCGTTTTAAGGTAGTCAATTAAACTTGAATAGAATCTTTTCTAATTGCTTCCATAGAGTCATGCTGGACCGTAGAGAACTTCAGTATAAATCCATGGAAAGTGTGGAATGAATTTCAGGTTTTAACACGAATAAATCTTTAGGTTCTTCAGGAAGGTCATCAAGAACTAAACTAGAAACTTTTTTCTTAATTATTTCATCGAACTCCGGATGTTGGCAAGAAATTTTTGGTTTTCCCTTTGGAGCTTCAATGTATCTTGTCTCTATTAATAGTTTGCCAACGCATTCTTTTCTGAGATACAAGCTGACCCAATGGTTTTGCACTTCGGAGGTTTTTTTCAAGTTCTCAATGTCTAAAGTTCCTTGACCAAGCAAATTTTGTGTTTTAAATGCCAATCCTGTTGCACACACCCTGACTTGGATCACAGTTTCATTTGTGATATTTACAATGAAAGAATCATCCCAGAAAGGCTCAAGTAGAGGACCATCCGAATTTTCAGTTTTTAGTCTATGGCTTCCAACAAACATGAGACAGTATGGCCCCAAACAGACAGAAGTTGTGCGTGGATCTTGCACCAGTTCGCCTCTCACTGGTCTCAGCGTCACTGTTCCTGTGATTTTATGAATGTCCATGAACCCTCGTTAAATAGTTGTGTTAGATTTTGAGTTTGATGTGAATTATAAGCAACAATCTCTATCGTCTCTCATTTATAGCAATTAAAGTACTTGCTCAATGCAGTAATACTGAATTGTCAATGAGTGTTACCTTAAATTTAGCGAATGGAGTGTTCCGTTTTGTTATCTAAATTAAGTTCTTCACGTAAAATATTTACCGAATTAAAATGTTTAGTTTAGTGCAGCCAGTAATAAAAATTCGTGTCGGGTCAAGCTACCTCCGTGAATTATTTAATTTTTCTTTACTTGCTAGAGCATCGTCTTATCGAAAATAGCAACAAACAAATTCAGAATGAATACAATGCAATGCATGCAATCCGCCCAGAAAGAATTGAAATAACGACCATGCTGGTGCTTCATAATTTAGCTTACATGAACATATTTTTTCTTCATCCACATGAATTGCCTACTTTAAGTGACTGAAAGAGGAAGCCATAAGTCATTGGTAATTAGATCATCTGAGAATTCGTGGAGGGACAGATTAAATAAGTGTGCCTGAACAAAAAAATAAAATAAAAAATAATAAGAGTGTGAAAATTTCTTCTTTTCTGCACATAGTCGTAGTAATATTCAAATCTGTGGGCTTAACTTAAGATTCCATAAGAATCTCGAGGTTGAACCGAAAAGAAGTAATTGTGGTTACGAGCAGATCTACCAGCTAATAGCCACAGAAACTTACATTCTAGCAACCAGGAATTTGCTGAATATAACAGCAATTCATGAGATTTGTTGTGTAAATCTCAGTCCTAAAGTATGCATTTTTCTTCAACGCAGAGAAAGCATTTTCAGATTTAGTAATCATCATGAGTGATTGCTGAAGAAATTTTTTATTTTAATTAGAATCTAAACATGAAAAACCTGTTTCGCTTAGTCTCAAAGAGGTTCAAAAATAACACTCCTCCAACAATTGTCGATACTAAACAATTTTTTGGAGTAGAGGATCTGCAGAGTATACATGAAGCATTCAATCATCATGTTGAGTCTGCCGCTAATTACAAAGGAATAAAGGCTTGGAAGACAACTGATGCTAAAACGCTCGAAATAGCAAAAAAAATACTTGAAGGGGAAAAAATGAAGCCTGTGTATGACTATGGAATCATGGATCCTCCAGCGGATTCAAATCAATTCCGATCAATAAAAGTCAATGTTGCCATGATCGATGATGCACCTGAAGACTATCAAAAGTTATTCCAGGAGAAGTGGGATGAAGACGAAGTCTGGTGTGTAGGAGGACCTGCTGCTCATACTGCTGCTTCCTGGCTTGCAATGTTTCACAAGGATCCAACCAAAGTCAATTATGCCATTAGAAATTTAGCAGAATCAAATTGGTCTTGGTCAGCCTGGCAGCTTAATATAAACACTGGTGCGGCCCTTAACTCCGATAGCAGCTACACAGGGCATGTACTTCTTCCTCTCGTTATGAAAAGAAATTGGAAAAAATGGACGAGTGATCATGGCTCTGAGGAACTAAAAAACTATTTTATCGAACAAACCAGCAGCAAGACCTACAAGAATGTTGACTTCTTTTTGACAAAGAGCTTCTTTAGAGATTTGTTCAAAGTATACCTGAGCAATGAATACTATTGGGCAAAAAACAAAATAATTGAAGAAGTACTTGGTCTCGTGGGAGATCATACTGCCAACCGTAGACTCACTCGTGATTCTCAAAGACTATGGCATTGGTGGCAAAAACGTTCTGGAGTCACAGCAACCACACCACTCCTTGGTCTTTACAAAGAATGGGGACATACATATGGAGATGCTATAAAGCTTGCGATCACCAAAGGCGGAAACGAGACTATAAAAAGACAGCATCGGGAGATTAGAAAAACTGGTGTTGAAGATAGAGAACTAACCAGGCAAGAACTGGACGAAATGTTTCCGGGCAAAAACATTGATTATGGGTGGACTTCTATGGGCCACGGAAATTTCAGAGCCACCGCAATAAGTGATACCGTCAACTATATCCAAAAGCGAGGAGGACATTTCCATAACAATACTCAACTGAATAGAATTTTCTTCTTCAAAGAAGGAGTGAATTTGAGGTTGGCAGGTTTGGAAATCATTCAGGACTACAATGGGGCGAAGACAAAGAAGTTTGTTCCATGCGGGAAGGCGTTCATCACTCTAGGATATAAAGTAGAATACGGATTCGAGCATTCCAACAAAGCAGGTCCTGTGGCAAATTTAATCAATCATGCACTTGAAGCCCTTGGCATTCAGCCTCTCGTGCCCTATCAAACATTAGCAACAGGTGTCTCTTCCAATATTATAGTGAAGAAAACTAAAGAGGTAGAAAAAATCCGGCAACCAAATGGCAATTTCCCCAATTTGGCTCTTGGAGGAGCCAATTGGACTCTGATCGCTGAGAATAATGAGTATATGCTCTTGAGAATCACTGAAGGTGCTCGTCTGAGTGATGAGCACTACTCTCCTGAATACTTTTTGCATTCTATATGGTTGAGTAGAAAGATTTTTGGCGACGCTTTCGTTGGAATCCTGTCAACATACGGATGTCCAAGAGCCGTTAACGGAATGAATACATGTAGATATGTGAAAGTGGGAGAAGATCTTGTAATCACCAATGGAAAAGGCGGCTCGGGGGTCATGAAGAAAGATGTGGAAGCTATGAAGAGTCTTGGACTGATAGGTCTTGATTCAACGTTCGACGAAGTCAAGAAAGAGTTACCAGGCATTGCAAGCGACGAACAAGCAGACTATATCTCGGACCGCACTCTTCTGACTAAAATTAGGCTAGGATTTAACAAATATTAAAGTTTCGTAGTATTTAATGATTTGAGAAATTCTTCTTCTCCTCCTCAAAAGCTTATTGGAAATCAAATTGTAGAAGAATGAGTGTGATTTGATTCTTGAAATGAAATTGCTTGATGAGTAGTGTTTATGAGTAAATATGAAAACAGCTTTTTCTCTAAAACTAGAGATTTCAATATGAACTAAATGTGCTCTCAAATGACTTTTGAGAGTCGCTATTCGTTGTTAGAACCAGAATAAGCGAGCATGGGCAGGAGTGATTACTTACATCTGCAGTAAATCCGGTGTCCGAAAACACATGGATATAATAGACTATAAAAGAAAAGAAAGATTTGATTCTACAACCATCAATTTGTTAAATAATCGAGTATAGTAGAGAAAAGCAAGCAGTCAATTGCTGGCAGTAATACGTAAATATCAAAAAAAGAAGCATAAAAAATACATAAGACCTCGCAGAAAACCTCAATCTTAATCTAGCCTAAAGCGTTATAGTTAACTCCAAAAAAAATTGTAAAATAATCTCAAAGAATTAGTCGACATCAGGATAATACATCTTTCTGTTTTTCCAAGCGGCTGTCATGTACTGCATGTATCTTTCAATAATTCTTTCAAATTGTTTTTTCATTTTAATGACCCTATTGAGGTTCAGGAAAAAACTCAATGGACGCATACAATACCATTTATTATTCTGCTCGAAAATTGGAGATAATTCTATCCTTGGGGAGAAGCCAAAAACTAGCTCCTCTGAAAAAGTGGAAAGTGGGATCATATTGGGGTCAATTCCTACAAATATTATGTATGCTGTTTTCGTAATCTAATTTAATATTACTTCCAAATATTAAACAAGCTGGTATTGTTTTTTCTTCCTCCATGAGGTGTTCCTGCGAGTCTCGATCCTTCGGCATTTGAAAGTAGTCATCCATAAATATGTAGTACAGAATTGAGGAAAATGTCAGAAAATTTGATTTAGCAACATCAGTTAGTTCTCTCTCTTGGCCATCTTTGGTCTTTTTAGTGAGAATTGTGTGTAAGAGAAGTCCCCGAACGAATAATGTAGACACAATCATCATCTCTGAGGCTTTTGGATGGTTCATTCTTCGAAAAAATCATTAGTGGCTAATTGAAGAGTAAAGAAAGGAGTTACATTGCTCGACCGAATAAATTAAATCGCAATCTGGAAAGCTCAAATGAAGTAACATAGTGATCAGGAAGGAAAGTGCAACTTTTGCTTAATAGTCCTGTCGTTCGAACGCCGTTAATGCGAATAAACGATTGCTGTTACCTAAAAAAGCGATAATTACTTCGTCTTGCTTTAAATTTTTCGAGCAGTCATCCAGAGCGTTCATAGTTGCTTGAACTTTAATCTATCGAGTGTGGCTGGTTAATAATACATTTTTTCAAATACTAATGATACCATCATAGTTTCAACCCTTTTTTTAACATCATCAGGAGGTTTATTAGTTGATGGTATCAGTCGGAAATCCAGAGGTTTTGGGAAAAGTGCCAGCTAGTTGTAAGATACATCCAATTTCAAACGAGCCAAAACAAAATAACGTACATCACTGATAATGACTTCCATATATGATCCGAAATATTCTCTTGCTTTCTGATGGGTTTTATATTAATGCTTTGATAATTATTAGTTTAGCATACCTTCTCATAAATATTGAGTACATTCTCATATGCCTGAGCCAGAATTTCTCTTCGGTGATTGGCAAAAATAAGCGAAAGCTCAGTCAGGAATTTTAATATGACATAAACCCAGAGATAGTGCCTGAGTTTCTTCCGCAAATAATGATTAAAAGTTTTTGGAGCTCTCTGCTGTCCATAGGTTTGCTGTCGAGGTGTATTTTGATGAGGTTGTTGATTATTTTGTTGCAGCTGTGTTTCCTGTTGATTATATCCCTTTCCATGTAAGTGATTAGACTGCGACGCTTGCTGGATTGATTGCGACATTTGTTGAGTGGGCTGTGGATTTTGTTGAGATAATTGTTGTGTTTGTTGGGAGAGCTGTAAGATTTGTTGAACTTGCCTCAAATCTTGCTCCGTTTTTTGTACCATGTATTGTTGAGAAGCTTGCTCTTGCCTCATCGATTGAGAATAATGCTGCTGTTGGATAATCGTTGCTTGATTCTGTATCTTGCTTGATGGGGTTATTGATAAGGTAAATTTTCTGATAGTTACCTAGAGCTTGGATTATTGAGAGCATATCCACCCGATGGATGATGCATGTAATTCTGAAGATTTATTTCTTCAAGATTTGAATTTTTCTGACCTGATGAAAAACCCATTTGTTCGAGTAAGTCATTTTGATATTTCGGGGGATTTATGATAATATCCTTTTTTGAAGCATCATCTGACTGTCTTTCAAAAAGTTTGCTAGATATTTCAGGTTGCCTAAGAATGTCTGAAAAACCAATTTGTTGAGGCAACAAAACTCCAGGTTTCAGTTTAAAGTCAAAAAAGTTTTCTGGGAACAATGCTGCAAGCTCGCTGACTTTCTGACTGTCAGCTACTGAGGGATTATTTCTTATTTCTCTTATTCTCTGCATAATCGCTTTTTCTTCAGGAGTCATGCGGACTCGTTTACTATTTTCATTATCATGGAGACGTTGATTTTGAGAATTAGAATCAACAACATTTTCAGCTACATCTTCTGAATTTGGAAAGTATTCAGGAATTGCTCCTTTGTATGGACTGAGAAGTAATTAATAAAACTTCTGTGTAAAAAGTTTTCAAATATTACTCCTCATTGTACCCGAGAATATTATTGAGAAGCAAGTCAATTTTTTGCAAGACTTCGTTATGTTTTTTTAGAGACATACGCAATCTAGTATCGTCAGAGTGCTCGAGCTCGGGCTCTACCAGTGCATTCACTAGTTGTTCTTAAGAAATGTTTTTACCATATGTCTTTCTCAAACGGATGCGTTCTCGCAATGGAATAAAAGATTTATCTGGAATATGGTTATCCCTGATCTCCCAATTTGATACATCTAATAAAACGATAATACACGCTCAGCAGAATTCAAAATGTCAATTTTCTACTATTTTTCATGAAATTGGTTGTCTCCAGCCCGGTATTACTGCTCAGAAGTTGCTATTGAGATGGTCAATAAGTTATGACCTATAGCAATGGGAGGAGTACTGAAAAGTTTTGGAGTCTTTCTGATCGTGCCATGCTAGAGTTGGCTTTTTTCTCAGCAATCTCTTGAGGAAAATATTTTCGGTTTGCATCATTCAGCAAGAATCTGCCTGAACTCAGAAATGGACTATGATTTTCAGTTTAGAGCTCCAATAATCTCAAGGAAATTAGAGTTTACCTCTCCGTTATTTCCAATTGTGAATTGAACTGGCTGTTTGAAGGCTGATTTGTCATGTAATTGCTGCTGTTCAATAAATAAGATGCTACAATACTTGTTAATGATCCCAAATGCGAAGTCAAATTACAATTCGTACGATACATCCGAAACGTTCCTTGCTATAAAAGTGATTCTGGCAGTGACTTCTTTGTAGTGTTTTATAAATTTATTTGAGATTTAATATGCTATACAAGGAAAAATTCTTCCAGAAATAAACTTTCCTTACCATGGAATTCATTCAGAGAATTTAGTTCATAAAAAGAAAAGCAAATAATGCAATAGCGACAAGATCTGTTTTTAGCTGCTCACAGCTATTAAATTATTATATAAAATATGCTTCCCTTTCTTCTCATTATTCCGAGCGCTATTTAGTTTGGATGTACTTTGTTGGCAATTTATTTTTTGACCTTGAACAATGAGCAAGTGAGTCTCACTCGAGTTGTTTGAACTTTTTTATGAGATCACCAGCAACAATCAGCTTCATATTAAACATTATTTTTCTGAACAGGGTAGATTTTTTTTTTCTCTCTCTCAAAATTCGAACTAGAGGCATAATTTGCCATGTATACCAGTCTTTCAGCCTTAACGTATCAATGTTCGCAAAAATTTTATTCAAATGAGATGACTATATAGAATCTAAAGACATTCATTTGATTTCAGATGAGTTGAAAAATTCAATTTAAGGACTCTTGAGCGCAAAGCATTAAATATTCGAATCAGACTCAAAATTTGAAATTCTTTATATTGGGAGGATAATTATGAAAAATGAGCATATCAGAACTTCCCAATACCATAATGACACTAGAGCTGTAGACCAGAAGTGCAGAGGTTGAGTTTATCTGTCCTAATTTTCAATTCAATCTACTTGGGTTTAAAATTTTGAGTGATCTTGAATAAATGTAAATACAGTACACAATATTGATCAAATTTGTTTGTTTTATAATCAGCTGTACAGTCAACCCCCAAAAAAAAATGTCTCAATACAGCCATGATCTGCACATAAGCCAGCCCTCAAGAAGCCATTTTACACATCAAACGCTTCAGCAAACTGGGCATCATCTCCCGCATAAAGACCGCCCCCTTCAAAGCGAGTACCATCATCACGGGGAACAACATCCTCATCAACGACAGCACCCTATTCTAATTGAGCATCGTTCTCATCAGAGTGGGCATTCCCATCATCTAGGAGGAGGACACTCCCACCACCAAGCTGATAATTCTCATCATCACCAGAATGGACATAGATTGCTGAAGCAAGATCAAAGTTTTGACAACTCAATCAACGATTCATTTCAAAGCACCACCAACCAGCCACTACAAGCAGGAAATCTTAGGGGGAAATCTAGCGCCAGATCGTCTAAGAGAATCGAAGAAATAAAGGAAAAGATAAGAACAGTGGACAATTTTAGTTCTTTAAATTACTGTGGAATATGCGTGGGTGTCGTTGCAATTATTACCGGTTTGATATTCGTGATCCTTGCAGCAACAGCTACTTCTTTATTCCAGAATACAGGATGCAATATAATTTCTTCAACAACAACTGATAATACACTTTGCAGTGACACATCCAATGCAGCCAAAGGTGCACTCATTGGTATCGGAATAACAGTAATTGTATTAGAAGTCTTTAGCATTGGTGGACACTTAGTTGGGATCTCTGCTTATAAAAACTTCAGTTCAAGCCGAATGAATTGCGCTTATGTGTTTTATGTTATTTTCTTGATTATTGGCATTGTTACAGCAAATGTTTGCTGGTGCGTGATTTACTATATGCTTATGACGAGGTCTCAACAAATAAGAGAGATGCTCAAGGAGCTACAAGGACTCCAGGCCAACACAAAGTAAACGAGAATCCTAAAGTACTCAAAGCATAATATTTAGTCATAAATTGGGATTTCATATTGCAGAGAGAGAGAACAAAACAATGAGATTACTCTCTCATTGCGTTCTTATGTTTTATGATTTCTCAGTTTAGGAAAGTTGATGAAGGTGAATTGATGTTGCTATATACTAATTCACAACTATGAGGTTTGCTTCCAATCATTTCTGCTTATTATTGTGAAATGACTACAAAAGAATAAACTGTTTAAATAAACCCGATTTTCGATAATGATGTTCCCTTTTTTCTTGTTTAAACAATTGGAGTCTCTTTTATATTAGATTTTCGAATATTGTTGAAGTTGTTTCATCAGAATTCGGATGAAAGAGGAAAAATGTTGAAAAATAATAATGGAAGTGAATTTTTCCACATGTAAGATTTGCCAATGAATTTAGGTGAAATCTCGGGAAAAAACAAAGCAATGTTTTGCTTAATACAGAAGTTATATTTTTGTAAAGCGACTTTTCCTTGATATAGCTTTAATGGAAAATTTGGATGAGGCACTACTTTGTTCGCTATTCACAACTGTTCAAAATTTTTTCGTTTTGCACTGTTTAAGAAATGTTTCATATCATTTGAAACGTTATAAATTTAAAACAAAAAAAAAGTGCTCACAAGCTTAATCTCACAATATTCTCGGTTTCCTTTTTTAATGAGTGTAGCTTTCGAAGGGAGTTGAAATACGATATTGTTTATTTGCTAAAATAAGTCTGAAATTAATGAACATATATCGTTTGCTTGTTGGAAATACTCAATCCATTTTCGGTTGGCTCTTATGTAAGGTTACTCTCAGACAAACTCCACAAATTATAAAAATGTAAGCTTTATGTGTCATTTCGAGTAGGTCTCTAAGATTCTCAGAAATAACCAAAATTTAAATCATTATCGATAAATAAATAAGCTCATTCATTGAGCCATTAAAGATTCTGTTAGTATGGATCTCTCCCAGGAAGCAAAGAATGTACCAGTCGCTTGAATAAATGGTTTGTTTACTTTGATGAAAAATCTAGGCCATGAAACTCCAGGGCAATATGATGAGATTGATCCCTGGTCCCAAACCCCAGTACTCTCAAAGGTTTCCTACACTCGATTCTCTGTATGTTGACTGATGAGCATAGATTTCTCGCGGTTGAAGATGAAGGCACCCTGCTCTGCTGCTACCTATTCAAGAAACCAAATGTTACTCATACCTATCGGCATTTTTTAAAATTTGTTTTCAGGATCCTTCATCGAAGAAGCTTGAAGAAAAATTTTCTATTGAAAAGATTTTAGCTATCAATAGTATTGATGATAACGAGTAATAACAAACTCTTTTCGGGTTTTACAAGGACGACTTAGGTTTGAGGTGAAGTTCGAGAAAGCGACTCTTAATCTGATGGTTATTCAAGCAAGCGAAAAAGACAAATGGACTAAGGGTCTTCAAGTGCTGAACACATGGATAAAGCAAAAAAAAGAAGAGGCGGCTTCTAAGCAACAATCAGGCGGCACTTTCTCATGGCTTAAAAAAATTACAGGTGGAGGCAATTCAGACTCGAATAAGAAGGTACCAGCAGGAGAATTTTTGAATCAAGCGATAGATGAAATCAACAAACAAGAGGAGATGAAGCTGAAAACAGGAGAGCAAAACTCTTCCAAAAAAGCAGGCCAAAACTCTCCCAGAAAAACTATAATTCAAGATTTGGAGCTTCAACTGAAGCAATATATAAAGAGATTAGAGCAACTGGAAGAACAAAATTCCACTAAAGATGAAACCATTGCTTTGCTGGTCGATGAAAAGAAAGCTTTGATCCAAAATAAATACGAACTCATGGATGAGCTGAGGGCCGAAAAAGAATATTCCAGCAAAATTATGGCTGAAAGGAACAGATTTGAGAAAGAAAGCCATGTAGCATTGAATGAAAAACTTAAAGTAAAAGCCGAAAATTTGGAAAATGAAAATGCTGCTCTCTCAAATTCAGTAAAAGAACTGGAGCAACAGAAAGACCAAGCTGAAAGAAAAATCGAAATGCTCGAGAAAAATGTTGAGAGACTCCAAGGAGAAAATTTGGGTTATTCTCGTGAAATGGAGTCTATGAAGGCCGACAAGCTCCAGCAAGCTATGTTGTTAAATCAACAATTTTCGGAAATCGAGAAGTTAAGAAATCAGGTCGCTTCTCTAGAACAAGAGGTGCAAGAAAAAGAAAAATATATTAATACAATACTGCCTGATCTAAACAAAGAAACTGAAGAAAATGAACAACTAAGGAAGCAAATAGAAGCAGTGAAAGACGCTCAAGAAAAACTTGCTGAAGAAAAAAAGAATTCATTAGAAAAAAGCAATCAAATCTCTGATCTTGAGCTCAAAATCAAAGATGCGAAAATAACCTTGAAGGAGACCCAGTTAAAAACAATGGATGCACTTGAAGAGGTTGAAAAAATTCGAAAAGATAGAGAGCAAGAAAAATTAGAATTTGCCAACTCTTTAACCTCTGTTAAGGATGCTATTGAAGCACTCGTTCGAGCCTCAGTTACTCCTTCTACAGCAGATCTCTATCTGTCTCAAACTCCAAAAGATGAGGAAGAACTCACAACTACCCTAAAAACCGCATTGAAAGGAGTACCAGACCTATATTTCATCTTCGACATCTATTATTCAATGCGAGAAAAAGTCCAGCAATTAGAAGAGAAAGTGAAAAATCTCGAAGAAAAGTTAACATCTGTTCCAATCGTAGATGAGAATCAAGTCAGCAAGCTGGAGAAAGAACTTGCAGATGAGAAGGAATTGACACAGAGCCTCAACACCCAATTATTCAATGCCCAAAGAGAAAGTACTCAAAAAACACAAATGTTCTTAGACAAAGTTAATGAATTCAGTCTACAATTCAATATGCTGATCAAGAGCATGTTCTTGTATAACAAGCAGAGAAGAACTTCCTTAAGTTTTGCCACTCAGCTGGAAATGTTCAGCAGAGAGTATCCTCAAATGAAAAATATACAAGAGCTCTACGGCTTCCTTCGCGAAACCGTCAAGAAAGACTTGGATCAAACAAAAGTTTTGCTCCAGCAAAAATCTCAAGAAATTGAAACCCTTCAAGAGAAGATTAATGAGTTGCAAGCTGAATCCGATAACTCTGAAAATTTTGCTACTGAAAACAAGGTGTTCACCAACGATGCCTCCGAAAACCTTTCAAACGTGCCTGAGAAGGAATTTGGATTGCTGCTTCAACAGCTTATAAAGAGCTTAATTGAGTCAGGAAAATCCTCCGAAGAGCATCTCAGTCTGCTTAGCAGGCTCGATGATGCGATCAGCACTCAGAGATCTCGAGAGTATGGAAAGAACATTTACGAACTTGTTGCAAAGCGGATCGCCTCATCCTCAGAAGAAGCTCAACGCATACAAAATTTAACTCAGAAAGACCTTGGGAGAGCAAAATCAGAAGAAACAGAGAAACAGAAAACTCAGAAGAAGAGTCTGCCAAATAAAACGGCTGACGAAAACAACTCAGCAGTTGAGAAAGAGAAGACTGCAAGCAGAGATTCAAAGAAAGAGCAAGACCTTGTGGTGATGTCAAAAGAGCGAGAACAACTACTACATAGACTTAGACAGGATATTTCTAATATTGAAGAGTTTTGCTTGCAATTTTCTTTGTTGTTTAGAGAGGTAACTTTCTCTAGCAAGCTAAATTTGGCAGAAGTTAAAAGGAGAGAGGATGCGCTGAGGACTTTAGTGGAAGGTCATGTCAAAGTTGAGGAGTTACTGAAATTACTGGCTCTTTTGGAAGATCATAAACAAAAGACCCGAAATGAATCAGGAGCTGTAATGAAAGAACTTAAGGCGGAAAATGAAACTCTTATCAAAGAAAACAAACACCTCGAAAAACAAAACAACACACTCAAAACTGAAAATGAAGCCATCAAGCAAAAGCACTTTATTCAGGCACAAGTTTTTGAGGCTCAGAATGCTGCAATTAAGGCGGGAAAGAAGGTTCTCGCAAAAGTAGAAGAGTATAACAAGATACTATATTTTGTTATTCGAGAGAGCCAAGGAGAGGGTTCCAATTCGGGAGATTTTTACACAATGCAAGATCGAAAAAGTCGGCTGAAACAATTGAGTGATGGGATTCCTGAACTGCACATTTTGAATGAATTGTATATTTTCCTGACTAATGAAAGAATAAGAACCAAGCCAAGCCCTCAAAAAAATAAAGAAAGCAGTCCTGAACCTTCTCGGCGAATTTCGGCAGGGACTATGCTTTCACCAAACAATTCAAGTCAGAAATTTGGGAGTCCTTCTCATTTCAAAAAATCGAATGCTAGCACCGATAAACTTGGACTAAATTCTGAGGGTGGCAAACTACGACCAATCTTTTCTGGTAGGAATTCGAGCCCGACTAATGAACACAAGAACAATGGATCTCCAGAGACTACTCGAATTCAACCCGATCAAGAGCGAAGCTCAAAAGGGAAACATTTGAAAACGCCCTCCAATTTAAGAGTAACCTCCGACGATCTGAAAAGAGCAGTAAGAATCTCAGAATATCTTTCCACTCCAAAATGAATCAATGAGCAATATTAAGGATATATAGAGCCGATTTTTGTGAGGTTAGTGACTAAATCTTAAAATTCTGAGGATCTAAAACTATCAATCACATCTTTATAACTCTCAAAAATTTAACAGAATAAACCCTTTATAAACCAGACTTGAACAAAAATAAACCTGCTATTAGAGTGAGTAGTGAAATAAAATAAAAAGGAAGAGCCACAATTCAAGATAGCAAACCAAAATATGGAATCTTCAAGCAAGGAGGATCCAAATCATATTCCCTTTGAATTACAACAAACTTATGATGAAGAAGTAAATAACAAACTTAGTTGACCAGCAACGTTCAAATT
>ENA-UOTX01001042-UOTX01001042.1-compost-metagenome-genome-assembly--contig:-NODE-1042-length-23561-cov-40.050119_pt1 | contig 23561 bp, 19 predicted proteins | sample MGYA00238143_ERZ746982 | MGnify/ENA primary metagenome ERZ746982 (study PRJEB28758, sample SAMN06268862) | compost metagenome | isolation source: single cell | place: USA: California, Emeryville, Joint... | reverse complement strand
CTCTCGGGGGTTCCTTTCGGGATCTGGAAACACAGACCTTATTATTAATCAAACTCTAAGTAACTCTTAACAATAATAATAACTTACCAACTTTATTGAATTGATGAATGTAAGAAATAATAATAATACATTTGAATACATATTTGTAGTGTTGCAGATGTTTACTTAAGCAGTTTTGCATACTCTCCTACGCAGTTAAGTAGTCATTCATATGCTGATACAATTGATGCATAGCAATCTAATTTTTTTTTTCTATTTCCAACACTCAACCGAATTTCTCCTATCACCTTTTAGAGGCTAAGGGATAACGTGATATCGCCTTACCTTCCTCACATTTTGTTTCCATATGATCCTGTGTTTTTGCTCTGGAATCCAACAATTTCTTGAAGTTCATAGAGGATCTTATATATTTCGATTGTGGTGAACACATACTTTTTTTGAACATCCTTAGATCATTTTTATTTTCCTTGTTAAATAAAATTGAAACTGTGCTTCTGAAACGAATTTAACCTGATGAATGATAGTTCAAAAATATATACTCCAACAATTTTTTTTCTCTCTCTAGTCTTAATCGCATTTTTCAAGCTTCTCCTTTACTGAATTTGGTTTGCTAACATTATTACATACTGTAAGTAAAAAAGTCATTTATACTGAAGAAAGCATTAATCTGGGCCCTTCTTCATAATATCCTTGAAAAACTCTATTGAATGAAAACTTTTCAGGTTTTCTAGGCAACTTAATGCTATCTTAAACGCCCAGACTTTTTTCCTTGCACAAAGCCTGCTCTACGAGATGCCTCTACATTACTTTTATCCATAAAACCTGTATCAAATCCGTTTTAATTAGAATATTCTAATCTGTAGTAATGATTATTTTGCTATATTCGAACCTGCAAATGTACTTTCAAAAAGAAGATAGAAAAATTCAAAGCCTGGTTCCGGCTAGTGGTTTTTCAAACATATCTCTCATCAGACGGCAAGGTAGCACCAAACGAAATGTTTTTCATGGTTAGCTGAGCAGATTTCTCTTAATGGTTCGAAGAAAATATTTTGAATAGCAGCTTAGTGCATTTAAATCACTCCAGATCAGCATCACGCTGACTTATCTGATAAATGATAGGAGTTTGAACCCAATTTCTCGAACTCGAATGTAGATGTTGAATAAATGAATGATCTATGGAATTACGAACTCTCTTCATTTAATTTTATTTGGGGATTTGCAAGACAGGGAGGAACGTTGTTGGAGTGGAGCTTAGAAAAGCTCCGTGTTGAAAGCTAGCTCGAATTTTGTCAATGTCTAAAACGGATTGTAGAGCAGTTCTGAAATTCTTCAGAGCATTAGAACCCGCGAGTAAATGAATTTATTTGGCCGTTAGCGACTTTGAGTCCAATTAGAAATTTCGGTAACCTGCCGATATTGAATTAGCGTTCGAAATAGTGGAGTTATCGAAATTTCTTCAAGAACATAGAACAGTTGACAAACGGCCTATTTAAACACCGAGCGCTGCGAATAATACAAAAAGTAAACAAATCAATCAACCACAAACAACAACAAGTCAATCCAAATAAATGAAAGCTCTTACTCTAGCTTTATTCGGACTCTTCCTTGTGAGCAGCACTCTTGCTACTAAACAATTGGATGCTGCTGCCCTCACAGGTATTCCCCTCACAGCAGGAGGTTTTCCCTCTACTTTCGGAGGTGCATTAGGTGGTGGATTCTGTGGTATTCCTGGTTTCGGCAGTGGATTCTGTGGTTTTCCTGTTGTCGGTGGTGGATTTGGCTGTGGTATTCCTGTCACTAGTGGACTTGGATTTGCTTCTCCGTTTGGATTCGCTGCTACTCCAGTCTTTGCTACCAATTTCGCTCAGGACAGTTTTACTAACGCTGCTGCTGCACAATTCCAAAATCAGGATACCTTGGCTTTCTCACAAGTCTCGGCTCCTTTCGGGATCTGGAAACACAGACCTTATTATTAATCAAACTCTAAGTAACTCATAATAATAATTATATGTAAAATTGAAGTTGTAAGAAACTAATAATATTAATCTGTTGCATACAAATAATTGTTGTGTTGCGAGAGTCCAAGTACTCCTACTTGGCTTCTACAGGGTAAAATAATCATACATCTACTATGGTTATTGTTGCATAACATCTAGTTCATTTTACACGCTTCAACACACTAATGTCAAGTTTTTCAAATTATTCTTAAGACATGATATATTGAACGTACTCACAAGCTCATTGTTAATAATGCTTTCTCTGAGTGTATTAAGGAAAGGAATCAATACTTGTTTCGTTCTCAGTTGATTGTTCCAATGTAGTGTCTGATTGGCTCGATATCTTTTCACTAAGTTTGATCAATAGTTCTCTCATTCCTTTCTCTAAAATCATAAATCTCAATATTGTAAGCCATAATTCGTATTTCCCATTTACTATCATAGATCCTCAGTCAAAACCACAAAACTACTAAAATAATTAATAAATGATAGCGTATATCTACTTGAAAGTCCTTAGGCTCAGAAATTCAGAAAATTTGCCTTGCGAGTCAGTCAAACACCATTCGGCTTCTTTAGTTTCCCTGCTCTAATGAGTTAGAAACTATTCCTCATGCTTTTATACGACCTGCATTTTCTAAACCAACGATGACCTTTAGACATCCGAGGAAACCGAAAATTTTTTCTCTCTAAAACGAATACGATAGATTTTTATTGAAGTCGGCATCTATTCTGAGAGCGAAATGCCAAAGGTAAGCCTGAATCTCGTATAATATGCAACACAACTGTATAGCATCCTAGATTTCCTATTAGCTTCTTTTCTATTCTTCAGTCGTTGAAAAAGTAATAACCATCTCTCCATATAAATGAGGAATTTGCTGCTAAAATCACGTTATATTGAAGTAAAATGCATTGTAGTGGCTAAAGAGTCTATTATATAGGTTATGGAGATCAAGCCAGGGTAATGTTGAATAGATAAAATAGAAGTTTCCCACTATTTGAGCTTATTGAAACGAGATACGAAAGAAAAAAAAAAAGCGAGCGAAGTGGCTAATCACAGCACTAAATCTATTGAGTCGTAGTCTGCAACAGCCTAAAAAGAAGTGGCCTTAAAATCTCCTCTCTTTAACGAGTCCAACCCATTGTAAGGTCTGATTTTATGGCAACGGTAACGGAGAAATTTTCTATTTTCTATGGAAAATTCGAAACTAAAACATCAAGAGTTTTTATTTAATTTGTGACCGTTTATGAATCAAAGAAAGCTTCTAAGCAATGCAAGATATCAGGTACCGGATTAATGTTTCAGATGACGAAGCATACTAGAAAATTCTTCAGGAACTTAGAACATGCGGCAAATCGAGTATTTAAACAGCAGAGGTTTGGATTGAAACAAATCATATTTACAAAAGAAAAATGAAAAGTTTCAAAGTGCTAACCTTCATTTTCTTCGGAACTCTCCTTGTGAGTACTCTGGCAGTTAGACAATGGGATCCTGCTTTCCTTGGAGGTCTTGGATGTGGTATTCCTTTGGGTGGTGTTGGTTGTGGTATTCCCTTGGGTGGATTTGCTTCTCCGTTTGGATTCGCTGCTACTCCAGTCTTTGCTACCAATTTCGCTTCTGATTCGTATACTAATGCAGCCGCTGCGCAATTCCAAAATTCCAACTCCCTTGCTTTTTCACAATTATCTTCTCCATTCGGATTCGGTGGATTCCCAGTCTTTGGTGGCGGATTCCCAGTTTTCGGTGGATTCGGAGGTGGGGTATGTGGAATTCCAGGATGCGCAATTCCTGGATGTACACTCGGTGGCGGTTTCTGCGGAATCCCTGGATGTGTTGGCGGCAGCGTCTGCGGAAGTCCTGGATGCGGAGGAGTCGTTCCTACAGCTCTTAGCACTGCTCCTGTTACTGGCGCAGTGGCTGATATTCCTGTTGCAGTGGCTGATACTCCTGTTGATGGCGTAGTGGCTGATGCTCCAGCTAATACTGGTGCTGTTGCCACCATTGCCGTGGAGACGACTGACACAACTACTAGCTCTACTGATGCTACCCCTGCTGCCGATGTACAAATCGAAGTTACTACTGGTCCAGCTGACCAAGCTGTTACCACTGTCGATACCACCGTTTCAGCGTAATTTGACTGTGGATTCAGTCTTTATATCAAACCAATAATAATAACTCGTAATAATTAAATAACTATATCTATTCTATGATTGTAAGAAAATCTAATGTAATCAATAAGAATATTGCTGTTTTGTAAGAGTGTTACTTCTGGTAAAACCAGCATCGAAGACCTAAAGTACATTTCCTGCATTTTTGTTGGATATTTACTAATTTTTATATCCTAATACAACTCTTCAAAACAAAAACACAAAATATAGATCATTACATCATTCAGTACTCTCACTTTCAAGAAAATTCTTTAGGAGTCGTGAGGATCTTGACCTGAAGTAATCTTGATGTGCTCTGTTTGATAATTTTAATGAGTTCTCACAGCTCTGTTCGTATTCCACAAAAAAAGTCAATAAAGATAAGTAACAAAAAATATCTGGAATAATCTGATAATTTATCTGAATAAACCGATATACATCTTTCAAGTGCACTTAATTTAGAGCCGATTAAGAGAATTTCAAGTTTTCATAGAAAAATGGATGGTAGATGCTCTGAATAATTGGGAATATCAGCATTATCCTCAGCTAAATGGTGCCTTTCCAATATAATAATTTACTGCTTTGCAAGCGTTTATGGAATCATGCATGGGAATGCTTGCAAAAATTAAGTGTCATATGTTTTTTGCTGTTACTGATGCATATTACCTAATTTAGTTCGAAACGCATTCAACCTAAAACAATATATCTTCCTCTTAGTCTGTAGTACCTAATTAATCTAATAAAATCAGACGAATAATAGTTTCGTCCATTTTTCTTCACAATGGCATTCTCTTATTTATTGGAAGTCTTATAGATAATAAATGAATGCTTGAATTCATAAAGTAATAGAAATGTTGATATTGTTGCTACGGAGCTTGCTTGCTGAAATTTTGTTAAAACCTCAATAACTTTTAATTTTTCTGATGATAATAAATTTGAAAGGATTTGGTTCTTTCTATGGGTTTAGAAGGCATTTTCTGGACTATATCATCAGATTTTTGGAGATATAGAGCTTACGTTTAAATTGCGAACTTTCATATATTTATTATTATTTATAATCACGCCTAAATGTTACTAGGTATAACTTGTGTGAAATATTCAGATTTAAAGCTTTGGCTTTGGGGTAAGATATTTAGAAATGTTCTCAGGGGTTGGCTTAGGGAAGAGATCAGGAGTGAATGCACTAGCTTTCTTCATGTTGCCCTTAATCTTCATCTTGCCCTATTTAATAAATAGCATTAGAAATTCAATGTAGTGTGTTAGGATGTTACCTGAACGAAAGCAGTTTGTCCATTAAGTTTACCCAAGCAAACTTGTTCGAAATCATCATCAGTCATGGTGAAAGTGGCATCTGGCTTCTCTGGCTTTTCGAGTTTGACAGAACCATGTCCGTTCTTAAGGTCGATGGTCCAGACTCTGACTGGTGGTTCACCTTTCTTTGGAGTGATTTCGAATCCGAAAACAGCTTGCAATTTGTCAATAATAGGCTTTCCTTCGCCAGTAGCGAGATAAGCGTTCATAAGCTGGAACACCTTGTCAGTTTTTAATCCGGTAGCGCCAGCAGGCTGGGCAGCGGCGGTGGTAGTGGCTGTACTTCCGCCGTATTTGCTCATGTATTTAGCGATGTTCTCTGGAGTTGGCTTAGGGAAGAGATCAGGAGTGAAAGCGCTAGCTTTCTTCATGTTACCCTTAATCTTCATCTTGCCCTATTATACATACACGCATTAGATATTCGACTATGTGCAACAGAATGTTACCTGAACGAAAGCAGTTTGTCCATTAAGTTTACCCAAGCAAACTTGTTCGAAATCATCATCAGTCATGGTGAAAGTGGCATCTGGCTTCTCTGGCTTTTCGAGTTTGACAGAACCATGTCCGTTCTTAAGGTCGATGGTCCAGACTCTGACTGGTGGTTCACCTTTCTTTGGAGTGATTTCGAATCCGAAGACAGCTTGTAATTTGTCAATAATAGGCTTTCCTTCTCCGGCAGTGAGGTAGGCGTTCATGAGGTGGAACACTTTATCGGTTTTCAATTCAGCACCAGCAGGCTTGGCAGCAGTTGTGGTAGCAGGAGTGGTAGTGGTGGTAGTTGGAACTGCTCCGCCATACTTGTTAACGTATTTTGTGATATTTTCAGGGGTTGGCTTTGGGAAGAGGTCAGGAGTGAAGGCACTAGCTTTCTTCATGTTACCCTTGATCTTCATCTTGCCCTATTAATTTATAATCATCAATTCACTCATTTTGATTTAGAATCTCTACCTGGACGAATGCAGTTTGGCCGTTCAACTTGCCTTGGGTGACAAGGTCGAAATCATCATCAGTCATGGTGAAAGTGGCATCTGGTTTCTCTGGCTTTTCGAGCTTGACATAACCATTTCCATTCTTAAGGTCAATGGTCCAAACTCTTGCTGGTGGCTCGCCTTTCTTTGGAGTGATTTCGAATCCGAATACAGCTTGGAGCTTTTGAACAACATCCTTGCCCTCTCCGGTTTGAAGATAAGCATTCATCAATTCGAAAGTTTTGTCAGTTTTGAATGCACCTCCGCTTGGTTGAGCCTGAGTTTGTTGTTGTGGCTTTGGTTGAGTTTGAGTGGCTGGCTTTGGTTGGTTCTGGTGAGCATTTGGGTTCTTGTTTCTTTCATCGTTTTCAAGGATCTTGATAAGAGTGTCAGTGCCGGCAACTGGGTACTCAATCTTCTCAAAATCAGTGATTTGATCCCATTTATCTCTGATATCTTCAGGAGTGAATGGAAGCTTCATCATAGCTCCTTGAGTGCGACTCCATCGGTATTTACCGACATAACCGCCTCCAATTTCGTACAATTGTCCAGTTTCACGGCATGATTCATGAGCAAGCCAGAGAACCACTGGAACGACGAACTCAGCCTTCAACACCTCAAGGATCTCGGTGGTGAGGACATCTTCAGTCAAACGGGTTGCAGCGTAAGGAGCAATGGTATTGACATAAATGCCCTTTTTCTCACCTTCCTTAGCCAAACTCATGGCAAGTCCGTGGATACCCATCTTAGCAGCAGAGTAGTTTGATTGTCCGAAGTTTCCAAAGAGCCCACTTGAAGAAGAAGTGTTAATAATTCTGCCGTAGCCTTTTTTTCTCATATGATCCCAGGCTGCACGAGTGACAGAGAAAGTTCCATTAAGGTGGACATTCATAATAAGATCCCAGTCCTTTTCAGTCATCTTCTGGAAGGAAACATCTCTCAAAATACCAGCATTATTGATAATAACGTCCACACGGCCGAAAGCGTCGAGGGCGGTCTTGACGATCTTGTCGCCGAACTCAACTGAATCGTAGTTTGCAACTGCGGTTCCTCCGAGAGCTTTGATTTCTTGCACGACTTTATCAGCGGCCATTTGGGATCCACCGTCACCTTGTCTACTGCCTCCAAGGTCATTAACAACGACCTTCGCACCACGCTTAGCGAAAGCGAGTGCGTATTCTCTGCCGAGACCTGCACCAGCACCAGTAACAATTACGACTCTGTTGTCGTATCTCAATTCGTCACCCATTTTATCAAGCAATTCTTTTTAAAGGATTTTTATTATGTTTTAAACTAAGCAATCTCTAATTAACTGAGCCTCATTACAGTACTTTCTCCCTCGATAAATGTATATCATTCTGAATAAACCCGAGATGGCTTCGAATCGCTCATGGATATGAATACAAGTCTCTAAATTGAAATGAATATTGGTTTGGTCGATAAGTTGCCCGAGGACTCATTAAGCTTGAATATGATTTTATTCGGAGACAAAAAAAAAAAGTACTTAAAAATTATCTCATATAACTTGGAAATGAGCGAAAGTCAACAAGGTCAAGAAATGACTAATTCTGCAGATATCAGCGACTTTATCAATCGAGAGGACAGAGATTTTGTATCAGAGCAGGGCTGCTTTTCTAACAGTCAAGTAAGCCAGCACTCAAAATTTTCCAACAGCCAGCTATCTGTGATGCGATCTACAAATCCAGCGAATTTTAGCACAAATTTTCAACCTGCTCAGTTAGGATTACGACTGGAGGAAACAACTATTGAGCTGGGAGCAGCCGAGCCGATAAATCAATTTCCAAATGATAGTCAAAAGAATAACTCTCTAAACCCCACAACGTATGCGAGCGGCTCTTTAGAGGTGAAATCAGGTCAAAGTAATAGTCTTCACGGGGTTAAGACAATGAAAACGGAAAGTATTAAATTGGAAGAGAAAAAAATAGATGAAGAGGATCCAAATGAAGAAGAAATTGAGCTCGATGCAGAAATCAAGACGCAGAAGTGCAGTCCATTGAAAGAAACCACAATAACATCATTGCTCAATCAAGCTCAAACTGATGATTCGCATCACCGTGTGAGCAAGTTTCCAGAAAAAAGCTGTTTACAGCCTGTCAAAAGTCGTAATATTCTAAAAGAAACCACAATAACATCATTATTAAACGAAGCTCAAACCAATGACTCACATAACAAGGTGAGCGACTCTCCAACACCAAAATTGATGAATGGTGGCAAACATTCGCATCCTGACTATAATGATGTGAGCAGTACTAAATAGATTTTTTGTTATCTTGTAAATGCTTTTATTATTGCGAGTTGTGATTCAAGAGCATTTCCTAAATAGGCTATATAAGTTTATTTTGTATATTTTCGTAAAGCCCAGTAATTGTCATGGAAATGAACCAGATGCTCACTTCTCGAGCCATCACTTTCAATAAAAGCGTTATATTATATGATAGAATCAGAATTATGCATATTTTGGCGTTTCCTTGCTTCTTACTCATATGAAATTGATAGCTGAAAAATATCTCCCGCGCAGAGAATAAATGGCTCAAGATAGGAAATTCGCGTTTGAAATTTGTGAGAATTTAAATAATTAAAAACCTGAACTTTTCATCTCTGCAGCAAAATGGTAGAAAAGAGACTATATGACCTCGAAAGATTAACTAAATTCAGAAGAAACATGCATCAAAACCCAGAGCTTGCTTTTGAAGAAGTCAAGACTTCCAATAGTATAATTGAGTACCTGCTGAGCATTGGAGTCGAAAAATCACAAATAAGAAGAGCGGCAAAGACTGGAATAATAGTCGACATTAACGGAAAAGCACCACCAGTATCGTATAATTATCTATAAACAGTCTAATTCCCTCCAAGAGCGGCAAGAAATTCACTGTTGCGTTGCGAGCCGATATGGATTGCCTTCCTATCACAGTATTTGACTGTTGTTGTACCGACTAACCTTATCTTTTAAATTACAGGAGCTGACAGACCTAGAATATAAATCAAAAGTTGAAAACTGCGCACATATGTGTGGTCATGATGGTCATTGTGCTTGGCTACTTGGTGCTGCGAGTCGAATTATGGAGAAAATCGATTCGATTCCTTCAGACAAGAGAGTGCGACTCTTGTTTCAGCCTGCAGAAGAAAATATCGGGGGTGCATTTCCGATGATTCAAGAAGGATGTTTAGAAGGTGTAGACGAGATTTATGGAGCACATAACACTCCAGAAGGTCCAACGGGCTATTTGGTAACAAAGTCAGGCCCTGTGATGTCCTCTCTGACTGAAATCAAAATTATCGTAACAATTTTTTCTTTGAATGAGCTGTTGATCATCGTATTTTCTTCGTAGTTAATTGGAAAGGGCGGTCATGGAAGCGCACCTGAAAAAGCGAGAGACCCTCTTCAAGCAGCAGTTGACATTATGGTTGGACATCGAGAAATCCTCGCATATTACAAAGATCTCGTGGAAAAGAAAGAAATCATAAGCACACTGCCTTACTTACACTGTGGAGAAGCCCAGAACGTGATTCATGAAAAAGCTGAAATACAAGGAACCCTGCGGACCTTTGATGACAAGGTGACCATAGAATTCAAAGCGAAATTCCAGGAAATGTGTGAGAAGGTCTGTGAAAAATATGGAATTAAGCTAAATCTCGAATTGAACACGACCTATCCAGTGGTTGTCAACGCACCAACTGAAACTGATATTGTGTTGTCAATTGCGAAGGAGATCTACGGCGAGGAGAGAGTGGGAGGCTGGGGTCTTCCGGCACTGGGCAGTGAGGACTTTAGTTTCTATACTCGGTATTTGCCAGGAGCGTTCTTTTTCGCAACTGCTGGCAAGCAAGGGGAACCTGTGAATCTCCATGAGGGTTATTATGATTTCGATGATGAGGCGATTGAGAAAACGAGCGAGCTGCTCTACCGAATCGCTCTTCACCGATTTGATATAAAAGTGTAGGGAGCATTAGCAATATAATGTCCTACGCTCGATTTAAAATTAGATATAATGATACACATTTAATTTGGCTAAGGACTCATCTAACTATGGTGCTGAAAGAACCTTTCATTTAATAAAGCAAATAAAAGTTACTCTTTGGAGGCTCTTTCATAGGAAGGAACAGGCAAATTCACCAGAAATATAAGGAGTAGTCGATATCATTAAATAAGCAGTGTTTTATTGGAAATGGCTTTGGATTTGATCTGAGCAGCAAAATTTGATATTTATTGAGTGTTAAAATTCGTAGGGAGATTCTTAACTATTCTATAATCTGTTCATGGAGCGAAGACTGTTTGACCTTGACAAACTGATACAATTTCGAAAAGAGATTCATGAAAATCCAGAACTCTCATTTCAGGAAGTAGAAACATCACGCAAAATTATCAAATATCTGAATTCGCTGGGCATCAGTGATGAGAGAATCAAAAGAATCGCAAAAACTGGGATCATCGTTGATATTTATGGCGAGGCTCCTCCAGTATACCCTTCTGGTTGCAAACATCTAATCATTGGCAATAATTCGTTTGATAGACTGGAAAACCTTATAAGATTGCCTTCAGAGCAGACATGGACTGTTTACCAATGAACGTACATTGCAATTGTTTTCATTTCCTTTGAAATTTACAATGGATTTTGTTAAAGGAAAGAAACGATCTCGAATACAAATCGAAAAACGAGGGGAAAGCTCATACATGTGGACATGATGGTCATTGCGCGTGGCTCCTGGGCGCGGCAAGCAAGTTTCTTGAGAATCTCTCCTCAGTTCCTTCGGACAGAACGCTTCGGCTGATTTTTCAGCCGGCAGAAGAGCATCCAGGTGGGGCTTTCCCAATGATCCAAGAAGGTTGTCTTGAAGGAGTAAACGAAATCTATGGAGCTCATAATGTTCCTAGTTATCGTACAGGAAAACTGCTAATAAAAGCGGGACCAGTCATGTCTCAAGTCACTGCGGCTATTATTACAGTAAGCCAATAATTCATAGATGACTGAGTTTAATTTCCATTCTTAAGATAACCCAGAAACGTAAGCCTCCTTCATCTGAACCTCAAGCAGAAAATCACCCGCTTCAAGCAGCAATCGAGATTCACGTTGGATTTCGCCAATTGCTGAAAGAGTATGAGTACTATATCAACAAAAAAACCATCGTTATGACGTTGCCGGTTCTACATTCGACTGATATGGACAGCACAGGCTCCAACGTAAAATTGATGGGAACATTGCGATCGTTTGACGAAAATTTAACGCTTGAGTTTAAAGCAAAGTTTCAACAAATGTGTCAAAAAATTTGCGGACAGTGTGGGGTTAATTTAGATATTAAATTAAATACGAACTACCCATCAGTGGTGAATCACCTCGAAAACACTGAATGGGTAGCAAGGCTTGCAAAGGAGGTCTACGGAGAAGAAAACGTAACAGACGAAGGACTTCCTCTCATGGCGAGCGAAGATTTTGGCCACTTTACTCGACGGGTTCCAGGAGCTTTCTTTTTCCCGACATCCGGTAAGAAGGAAAGCGATAATGCCTATCTCCATGAACCTGGTTATATCTTTGATGATGAAGCAATCGAAAAAGCAAGTGAATTATTTTACAGAATCGCAATCGATAGATTGAGAACAAAATTATAACTTCTTGCGCTTAGTTGATAAGCTAGCAATTTTGATAGAGGATAGAAAATTGATAAATTCAAGTGTTTTCCAGGTTTCAATGTCTCCATGCATATCATGCCATCATAGCTATTTTAAAATTTTTGATACTATCTCTCTATTAATACTTATTTTGCAAACTTTTTCTGGCATCGAGAAGCTGCAGAGGGTCCTCTGTGCTTTCATCAATGGGCTTAGTTTAGTGGAAAGCCCAGCATGGATTTAAGAGAATTAATTGAGCTGTTTAAAATTTTGGCTCCGGTAAATGGAAATAAAATTAAATGAGGGTTGATTCTGGTTCCAAAATAATCATTCGTCTTAAAATGAGGAGAATATTCTCACTTTCCAGGAGAATATTCCTATTTCCACCATGTTTAGAACTTCTTCTGAAGAATAAAATAAATAGAATATCACACTGATTCAATGTACTGAAGGAACCTGTGGAAGCAGCTTCATTTAAAATGCAAGAGAAATGATTTTGCAAGTAATATTTGTCGATTAATCATAATAAGAATAGATAAATTTTGGCTATAGGCTGCTCAACAAACTCAACAAAGCAGTCAGCGCCTCATTTTCTTTTTAAGGTCTATGAAAGTGCTCTTCCCGCTTAGGGGTTTATCTGAGGCTGAAAATTGAAGTCAAATACGGGCTACAACGACCCGAATCACTTGTGGGTGCGTGCCTGTATGAAAAATATTGACCAGTAGTGAATCACGTAGTCTAATTTAGAATTTTTTGGATATATAAGATAAAGATTTGCTAAGCAAAAATAATAATCTAATAAAATTAATTTGAGGCATATTGCTTAAGAGGATATAACAGACAATGTTCAGCAAAATCTGCACCAAAAGCGCGGTAAGCCAACCTTCCAACACTGATTACTCATCGTTGAATTTCCATTGAATAGAAAACTCTGACCAACGAGTCCAGAGCTAACTTCTCTCTCCTTAAGAAGAGACTCCAGGAGCTTATTCCACAAAGACAAGCTGAGCTCAAGGAGATCAAAGAAAAGTACGGAGCCAAGGAACTCGGAAAAGTTACTGTCGATCAAGTTATTGGTGGAATGAGAGGCATCAAGGGACTTTTCTGGGACCTTTCTCAGCTCGACCCTGTTGAGGTAAATACGCATTGCGCATGTAAACAGAAATTCACTCATCAAATCACTTAGGGTATCAGATTCAGAGGCCATACTATTCCTGAAGCCAGTGAAAAGCTCCCAAAGGTTCCAGGCGGCCAGGAGCCACTTCCAGAAGGCTTCCTTTGGCTTCTCCTCACTGGTGAATTCCCAAAGGAGCACGAATTTAGCGATATTTCAGCTGAAATTTTGGAAAACAGCGAAGTCCCAGCTGAAATTGAACAATTCGTTAAGAATCTCCCAACTGACATCCACCCAATGACCCAATTGTCAATGGCCCTCCTCAGATGCCAAAGCACCAGCAAATTCGCCAAGGCTTATTCCCAAGGTATCCACAAGTCCAAATACTGGGGCCCAGTCTACGACGACACCATCAGCCTCATCGCTAAGATCCCAAGATTGGCTGCTTTGATCTACAGAAACACCTACAAGGTAATATATTAATTACAAAGATATTTCGAAAATTAAAACAAATTAAAGGAAGGAAAATTCATCAACCCAGATAAGAAACTCGATTGGGCAGGAAACTTCGCTAAAATGCTTGGCTACGAAAGATTCGAAATCCAAGAAGCCATCAGAGGCTACCTTTCCATTCACAGTGACCACGAAGGAGGAAACGTCAGCGCCCACGCCACTCACTTGGTCGGATCTGCCCTCTCTGATCCATTTTTAGCTTACTCCGCCGGTGTTAACGGCTTGGCTGGTCCTCTCCACGGATTGGCAAACCAAGAAGTCCTTGGCTGGCTCCTCGCTTTGAAGGTAATTATGACTGCTTTTGTTCTCCGTTTCTTATATCAATTCCCTCTCACAGAAAGAACTCGGTGACGACATCAGTGAAGCCAAAGTCAGAGAGTTCGCTTACAACACTCTCTCCCAGGGTAAAGTCATCCCTGGATACGGCCACGCTGTCCTCAGAGACACCGATCCTCGCTTCATGCACTTGAGAGCCTTCGCCCAAAGATACATCAAGGATGATCCTTTGGTCGAACTCACCGGAACCGTCTTCAAGGTTGTTCCACCAATCCTCAAGGAATTGGGCAAGGTCAAGAACCCTTACCCTAACGTTGATGCTCACTCTGGTGTCATTCTTTACCACTACGGCTTGAGAGAATTCGACTACTACACCGTTGTCTTCGCCGTCTCTAGAGCTCTCGGAGCTTGCAGCAACTTGGTCTGGTCTAGAGCCCTTGGTAAATATTGATAACAGCCCTTGATTTTAATAAATCTTTTAAAAATAGGTCTTCCAATTGAAAGACCAGGATCCATCGATGCCGCCTGGATCAAAAACAAGTTCAAAGACGTTTAGATAGTGCCGTTATATGATAGTTAGATTTATGAAATCTACAACAAATTATTGAGGAAAAAAAAGAGCAAAATGTAGAATCCATATCCATTTCTCGCTAAGACATTTAATCCGTTTTTGCTTAGTTGTAAGAAGAATATTGTTTACGGTGTAAACCCTCATTCAAATTGAAATAAATAAAGAAAAAAAAGATATTGTCTCTCTTTTTGACTTTAGTCGACCTTAGCGATTTTAAATCAACTTTATTTTTTGCGCAACAAGCAAACTTCAAATCTTTTAACCGAGCAATAAATATGGAAATCGACAACACCCTCGAGCTCCGGAAATTAACGAGACGCTTGCCGCACGAGTTGATCAGCGATGAAGAAAGAGTAAACATTCAAATATGATTTTCCGCTCTCTCGTTGTTAGACCTAAATAATTCAACTCATAATTCGAATCACTTAATGAATTTCTTTTGAGGGTAGGCAATGAAAGATGCTTGTGTGTTCGTAATGAAATTAATTGGCAACAAGACAATCGGAACTGAAATTACAAAAATCCTCCAGCAAAAAGCAAAAATTTTTCCTATGGCGAGTTGTACTAATCGAATTTATATCAAATGCAAGTGCGTGGCCGTCCCGCCAGCGCTTGCATTGAATGAAGATATTGCAAGATAGAGATTCAGCGGAATTAATTAGCGCGGGGTTGCTCTATGCGATTTTAATTGAAAATCCGCTTTCTAGTGAAGTATATACTGGTGTCCTGTGCGCTCGAACTCAAGTTTCGTTTAGTTTTTCCAGCAACTTCAATTGATCAAAGGCAGTGATTTTAGAACGCTTGTTTCGAGGCTTCAGCACGTAATTCATGGCTGAGAAAAACTGATATACGATTTAAATAAGTTTATAGACCATAAATTCCTCAAGCTGCATACCCTGACGATCTCGCAGATGCTTTGGTTTGTTAACCGGATGATGAAGAATAAGATCGCTGACGCATGGGACTTGCTGATATCTATCGCGAGGAATATAATATTAGAAGAACTGTCAGAGTTTTCCAAGCAATTGGCTGAGAGGTTATGCAAGTTGATTGAAGACAATCTGGAATTTTTGTTTGAAAATCCCTCTATGATCACTACGCTTTTCTTCAAATTGTGTAAATTGCTTGCTGGATGGCAGGCTTTCGACTCGGATTTCACGAATCGGACGCGGATTAGCAAGCTGCTTATTTTGTTTTGGGAACGGTCGCCGAACGACTGTCTTTGTATTGGGAGAGAACTGCTGAGGATATCGCAAACAGCTCTGAAATCATCAGATTTTGAATTTTTCATCCAAAAACTTGCAGCGAAATCGCCTATCTCAGAGTAAGATTCCTTCGTGAACTGACCTCAAAGCCTTGTGTAGTGACAAGTTAGTGAAGGACGTGCTGAAAAATGCATTTGGAGTTTTCTCTAAATACGACCTGATGAGGATGAATATAAGCTCAAATATGCAAAACAAATTGGATTACATTCTTAATTTTGTAAGGCTTTCTCTTATTTCTCATTTTCTAAAGCGCTATTGCAACAGGTAACTCCCCATAACCTCGATCGCTATATGAAATGGGTAGCTTCAGATTATAAAATCGAGGCGAACCCTGCAAGAGAATTGCTTTGGGTCGAAGTGATTCGATATCTCACGGCTATTTTCCATCCGCCAGTGGAGTTTCACAATCCTACTGTCGTCCAGCGATGGCACATTGTGTTATTTATTCTAAAAGGAGCGAAAAACCCGCTTGCAAGGGCATGCTTTAAGCAAGCTTTACTTTTCGATTGGATATTTTTCGATCCTCAACGCGACGAGGAGATGAACTTGGAACCAGCGATACTCATTATTCACTATTGCTTAGTTGCGAAGCTCTCACAGAGAAATATCGCCTACGAATTACTTGAATACCTGCTTTATTTCAGCGAGCAGTAATAATACAGAGAAATCGATCAAAGAATTCACTGCAATAATCTATTTTTCAGGTATTACCCCGGTTCTGATACTTATAAGAACAACCTTCGACTGGCCTTTGAAACCTGTATTAGGAAAGGATATGTTGAGTAAATACGACCTCCATTCTTTGTGATTTCAATGATATTATGTAAAAATAGGCATTATGGTTTCATTCTGCAAGATGATCAAATAAGTTCGTCTTTGCGGAGTGCCTTGCGTGATATCCTCGAGAATAAGTCTCGTTATGGGGTTACGCAGCAGCAACAGCCTCAAAACGAGGCTGATAAGATAAAGACTGAGGAAGAAATGGACGGGCAGCTTTCTCCTAAATCGCCTGAAATGGTGGACGAGGACAATGAAGGAGATCCTCTTCTCTACGATCGCAAGCTCTATGATGACATTCCAGAAAGATATAGCCCAGATTATGGCATTGACCCCGAGAAACACCACACCAAACTTTCGCCGGGTATTAATCCACTCGAAGAAGAAGAAAACGAGAAAGAGATGCAATTAGAACGACCGAGGTTAGAAATGAGCAGCCTTCCAGTCCGAGAAAGTTTCAAAGAGACATATGGCAGACTGATCCAAGAGCTACTCGAAAAGCCGGTCATAGAACGCTTTGAAGTTTTTCTTCAAGAATTCCGAGAGAAAAAGCTGCGGTCTAAAATTTCGATTAATCTTCAACATGAAGGTGCTAAACATCTAGCCTTTGAACTTTCTTATGATTTCTTAGACTTTGAAAACTTTTGCAAGATCGTTCATATCGTTTTTGAACCAGATTTCGCCCAAATCCCAACAGGTAATGACGATTGATCAGCCTTTTATCGATAAATTGTCAACTTGAACAGTCGGGTCAAATTTAATGAAATGCTTCCTGACTACGATGCACGTCGCCTCGCGAAACAACATAGGAGCTTATTCAATTTACGAGAAAGTCATGCAAAGTTTTGCCGAAATTGAGCCATTAGCGACGACGCATTATCTATACTATATAGTGAGCTCAGGTAAATACAGGCAAGGCCATTCTTCTAATAAGTTATAGCGGAAAAACTCCCTCAAATTTTCGAGGAAGGCTATTTTAAACTCTTTACAGAAAAGCCTGGAATCTCCTATGTGAATAGAGACCTACAGAACCTGTATGCTAAACTGGACCAAGACGTTTTCAATGAGCTTCTCAGCATTGTATCACAAACTCTTACTTCATAGACTCTTTTTAACTGTGGTTTACAAGGCAATCAGGAAATTTTCTCATCAAATTCGCGTTAATCCCCCATTAATTCACCCGTTTATTGAATTTAGCACTACAAATTTCACTCTGCAAGTAAGAAGAAGCCAGCTTCTTTTGTCTGATGAAACTAGATAAAATTGGGGATGTCGGATGGATCGCTACATTTATTCGATGAGAACTGCTACAAAGTGCTTGAAGACTCGATTTCCTGGCCTTCTTATCATCAAATGTATCTCTGGAGTCTCTTGCAAGCACAGTTTATGAGGTAATCATTGGGCCATTTCCCAGCATTTTTACACCTGGTTAAGCTTTGTGAAAACAAATTACCACGATCTCTTCTCCAAAATAGTACAAGAACTAAACTCGCTCGCGAGATCACAACAAGAAGAGCCCATTCCAAAAGAGTTACTAATGGGATTCCGTGCACTATCAATCGCAATTCTCTCTGCACTGAAGGAAGAAGTAAAGAAAATTTGTCTGGCCTTCATTCGAACATATTAATCTCAAAAGTTGGAGGTCGTCGAAATCATTTCAATCCTATTAGAGTTGGGACCAAGCTTTGGGGCTATAGTTTATTCAATTCTTAATCAGTTCCCGATAAATCTGGTCAAACTGAGCATCCGCTCTTTCCTCAAGAATAATGGCGAGAAACCCGACAAAATAAAGTCTTTGGCGAGTAACTTTGAGAAAGAATTTCTAAAAATAAAATTTTTATGTTACGCTTAGGCCATCTTATAGTTTGGAAGCAGAAAGAGTTCTCTTTTCGAGGCGAGAAAGTGGTCTTCGAGGACCAACTTAAGAGTCTTCTTTTGAAAGCCGTCAAAGTAATTCTCTCTAAAAACAGCACTTTGCTAATCTTTTTAACAAATTTCCTTTAGAAAATTGGAACTGGAATGGAGTTAGAATTATTCTAATGGGAACTGCCACGAACTTTTGAAATAGCTCTCTATTCTTCTAGTCAACTCATCTTCTGTATACATAGTCTGGATGTATGATAAATCATTGCTAAGAGCCAGTTTTTACAAAAAATATAGGCTTAAAAAAATTAAATTTTTTACGGGAAATTACATCTCCAAGATTTTTCTGCGTCCTGAAATGGTAGATAGAGAACTGAAGTCGTTTTGATTTTCTTTCTCACGATCTAAGTTAAGCTTCGTATTTTGGATCTCCCAAGTCTAATTTGTCTAAGAAAGCCGTTTTCAACTTTTTCTAAATATCCGTGTCGCGATACAGAAGTTCCGAATAGAAAATTTCGAAAAAATTTGACAGCCTCCAAATGAACGAAGCATGATCTCTAACAAAACCTTCGATTGCCATGAATAACCAAAAGCTTTTTCATGTCTTTTGTGGGAGAGGGCTCATCCTCGCCACCATTCGTGCGAATCCAAATTGACCAATAAAAAAAATTTTTGAGCTCTGAGTTAATGATAGCTTGATACAGAATAATTCTATTGAATAAACCAATTCAAATTTTTAATTGTTTTTACTTAAAGTTCAGCTCAGAATTCTTCTAATATCATAAGATGGGAAGCTGTGGTTGTAAATCTAATCAAAATGCCAGCCGAAGCATCGTTAATCCTCGACATATTGTCTCTCGGCCTCAAGACCCAATGACTTGCCCGTACTGCGATATGATCTTTCCTGCAGAAACGACTCTGATTGCTGTAATTAATTCGAATCGTTCAGAAAAATAATGCCAATAGTTTAACAGCCACACGGAATTTTGCCTAGGCGCAGTAGATGAAGGCGGTGCTGCTCAAGTCTCTGGGGCAGCGAATATACCACGAGCTTCTGGAAGGATCTCAAGTAATAAATTATCATATGCTTTTGTATTCATTGGCGTTTGTCGGCAGCTAATCCAAATAACCCCAGAAAAAGCAACGAGCCATTCCTATGGGTAAAGAAACCAGCAAAAGGAAATAAATACGTTTGGGTCAAACAGCTATCGAGGACAAGTAAATGCGTTTCTCGCGCAGCAACTGGAATATAATTAACTAGAAATCGGAGAAGAGGCTACTAGCAACATGTCGATAGAAGAAATCGCGAACCTGGGGTTTGAGGACAAAAGGAATTGGTTTAGAAACGGTTTAGAGCTTTTGAGAATTCCGTGGATCTATGGAGCTGATTATTTGCGAGTGGAAAGGTCTGCATTGCTGGAGACTTCAGTTAAAGGCTTTGAGACGTGCAATTTGTTTAAGGTAAGTTTTTGTGGGTTATTACAGAGAAATTGATCGAAATATGATCATACTAGGAGGTCAAAATCGAGTTTAAAGGGGACGAGAGGGTGAATGATGCCGGAGGACTTATGAGAGAGTGGATGAGTCTAATAGTTCGTGAATTAGTGAAGCCAGAAATTGGTAAAATTGCTGTGTTCTGGGAATTTGGTGGACTGATAAAAATTTGAAGGTCTGTTTGTTAAATCTGAGAGCGAAGAAATTAGTTATACAATTAATGCTAAAGCAGATGATACTGAAGAGAATTTGAAAATATATGAATTTGCTGGAAAGGTGGTCGGAAAGGCAATTTTTGAACGGATAACTTTGGATATCCACTTTGACGACTGTCTTCTCAAGGCAATCTCGAACAAAGAGCCTACGCTTGAAGACATCAAATCGCTTGATACTGCTGTAAGTTTCCTCCTATTCAAATCCTCTCACTCCTTTTTGAACAGTTATATAATTCATTAATATATCTGCAAAATAATACAATCGGAGGATCTGATATATTCCAAGAATATTTCGTTGTTCCGGACCGCGGAACGAAAACAATTGAGTTGTGTCCAGAAGGGGCGCAGAAACTGGTTACTGATAATAATAAGCACGAATATATAAAACTAATGTCAGTGATTTGAACGCTCGTATATATAGTGTTATTCTGGATAGGGTGGAATGGTATGGGAAAAAACTCATTCAGAAGAAGCTTAGCGCCTTTATCAACGGAATAGCCTCAGTATCATAGCTTTTCTGGCTCTTTTGTAACGCTTGCGATGTTTCTAGTGCATTCCTATCGAGACGCTTAGTGTATTTGAACCGAGAGAGCTTGAGATGATTATAAATGGAGTTCCTTTTATTGATATACATGATTGGGAAGACAACACGACTTATAAGGGTGGTTACCATAAAAATCATCAAGTGATAACTTGGTTCTGGAACATTGTGGGTGAGATGTCTCAGGAGGACCTGGCAAAGCTGCTGCATTTTTGTACAGGGTCTTCTCGCACGCCTGTCGAAGGATTCAGGTACTGGTTTTTTAATATTAAAGCAGTGATTTATGATAAATGTGTATATTTTAGAGCTCTGGAGAGTAATCGTGGTACATTGGCTAAATTCTGCATTGAGAGTACAAAGTACACGAAAGGACAGTCTATGATAACTGCGCATACTTGTTTCAACCGGCTTGTTCTGCCAATTTATCCCAGCGAAGAATTGCTGAAGAAAGAGCTCTACAGCACTATAAGGTCAGATTTTAAAGGAGTATTTGGACTGGATTAAATGACAAATTAAAGAAGACTACCCCTAAACTATTTCAGTACTGCGAGAAAACTCGCAAAGAATATTTATTTACTGATCATCGTGTTATAGATCAGCTACGTAAATGCATTTTTTTTACGGATACTGGTGATAGGATCTAATTTACTATTACTTTTCTCCTATTTATTTATTGTTCATAAAAAAGTTGTGTGCTATACATGTAATTAAACTTATACTGTGTCTTCTACTGCACCTAATTTACTAAAGCGTCTATGGTGTTGGATCCAAAAAATTTGCAGCGTTTGCTTCTTTAATGAGTTATGAATAATCGAATAATGACTCACAGAATGAACTTCATTTGCACCAAGAAAATTTTGAAAATGATACTGTCGATCATATGGGCTCCTCAATGGCATCCTTCTATGGGGTGGGTACTAATATTTCAAGCCTAGACGGAGGATATCATTCAGAAGACGAGTGTTATTGGAGTACCAAGAAGAGGCTTATTTTTTGGTGGTGGTATCTGGAGAGCGGCATGACACTACGGTGGAGTGTCTGCGGGAAATGAAGGGATGAGAACCCCTATGTATGTATTATTGAATTCTCATAGCAATATTCTTCAAATAGCTATTTCCATAGTTAGAACTCACGATAGGAAGCTTGTGTCTGCGAAGTTTGTATTCTACAACTTTCTCTCTTTTAAAGATATACAAAGTGATTTTACAAGCAAAAAATCAATTCTTTTTCAAACTTTCGCAGAGAAGGTCCGAAATTACTGTCATCTGTATCAAAATTTTCTAATGGAGCAGGGCCGATTTAACTTTTTCAGAAGATGATATTTCTACAACTTCTCTCTTAAAGCTTGGATTTGCTAAACTCAAAGCTCTTGAAAAGAAAACCAAAATGTTAGAAGTATAAATTTCTCTTTCTCGAATTTATTTTAGAGGGTTCCGCGTGTTCCGACCGAACGTTCTTTGAAGTAATTTTTTCTTTTTGATAAATTAATTTCGAATAAGCTGTTTTGATGACTATCAATGCTTTTGTGTGAATCTTGAGTCTAATTCATCGTTTAAAATCAAGCATCACAAAAAAATCGGCAACACGATCCTCATGCCCTAATAAGAGTGATTACGCGATGAATGAATTATAAATCTGGAGCTTAACACCCCTACTGCTTCGATAAGTCACTAAGAAAAGAAGTTTCATAAAATTTTAGGTCATTTGGCTTATTAATACTCCATCATATGATTTTTCACGTTTATGCCGCCAATGAAGCAAAAGCACATTTTTGCGAAAGAAGTTACCTCTATTCTAACCACCACATGCCTCATGCGGACTTAATTATTCGCTTTTTTCTTCAGGATGGCTTACTTGGAAGATATATTCTCGCTTTCCTTTTTTGGAATGAATCCTTATTCGCTCGCATTGCTCAAAAGAACCATAATATTCTTGGATAACCCTTACAACGAACTCAGTGCCGCGTTTACTACAACATTTTGTGTGTTTTATGAAAACCTCCGTTTAAGCAAGAAAAACTTTGAAATTTTCATATGGAAGAATTTCTTTAATATAAATTTCTTAGCAGCAAGTTTCCTTTCTCTTTCACATTCAACGACTGCATAATCTCATCAAATATTGCCTAATTCATTAGTATGAACCTACATGTATTTCGAGGAAACATGTTTTCTAAGAGTATAACTCCAATTTTTAAAAAAAGGTATTTTATAAAAGCCCACCATCAAATTAATAATTAGAAAATCTGGAAAATTCAAAATTAAGAACCTGAAGACCTTCGTATTCCTTGACGAGAACACATGTGTATTGAAGCAAATTTTGCTCTCGTGTCCGAATGATATTTTTCGAAATCATCTGCCGCAAAAGAATTTAGCTATCTTATTTCTTCAATTGTTAACCAGAGAAACAATTTTATATGGTTCGGTTACAATGAAAATTTTGAAGCGCTTGCTATAATATCGGAGTATCTTGCTTGCAAATGATTAAGCCTTTTTTTTCTAAATAAACATGAAATGTAGTTAGAGCGCGTTTATGTCGCAGTCGTAGTTATGTAAGGAAACGCAGGCGCATGCCTTGCAGGTAAGTAGTAATTTAATTCCATTTTTCCTTATATTAACAACATCGAGAGAGCATTCGCTTGATTTCTGTAAAAAAAAAAACACAAACTACGGAGTATTGCTGCCGCGAACCAGATATCGTATCCGTTGGCGAGTTCTCGGAAATACCAACAAACGCACAGTTACCTGCAGCAAAAATCATTTGACTAACGAAGCAAAGGAGAAGAGGGTTATCAGCTCACTCGGTAATCTCGGGATTAGTTGAAATTTCTGCCTTAAACAAAAGAGATTGTGAGTCAAATAAAGGCAGCATCTCTCCCTTCCGGTTGA
>ENA-UOTX01001041-UOTX01001041.1-compost-metagenome-genome-assembly--contig:-NODE-1041-length-23608-cov-18.252730_pt1 | contig 23608 bp, 8 predicted proteins | sample MGYA00238143_ERZ746982 | MGnify/ENA primary metagenome ERZ746982 (study PRJEB28758, sample SAMN06268862) | compost metagenome | isolation source: single cell | place: USA: California, Emeryville, Joint... | reverse complement strand
GGTGCAGGAACTTCATCAATAAAATTGCAAATATATCTCTAAATTATTGGCCAACTGTTTCAAGAAGTAAGCTTAAGGAATATGTACCTCTATGGGCAACTCGTTTTTGAATTGATGAATCTTATAGAATCCTTTCAGCACTTCTGTAAACTGTTCTGTAAATGCATGAGTAGAAGTAATGCAAATCGCTTTCTGCACGAAAAATGTTTGATCTTGATCATCATTCACATAAGGAAGCTGAATTTGTACTCTGTAAGTCTAAAGTATTTATTAAAATTCAAAATAACCTTTTTTAAGTAGCGCTCAGGGAGAAGTTCGTCAAAAATGAGACAGGTCGCATAGATTCGTTGTCCGTCTTGTTGCGTTAATATAAATGAAAAGGACTTTTGTGAACGTTTAATTCTTGAGAGAGTGAGTCCAGCAGGGAAACAAAACTTTTATTCAAACTCATGAATAGGAAAAACCAGACGCAAGCTTACCATAGCAATCGCGGGTTGTAATTCTCTACTTGCATGATTTTTCTGAGGGTACCGGCTCAGTAATGCAGGTGCAAAAGACAATTTTTCTATATCAGGACCTGTTCACATTATAGTGTTATTCCTCAGGGTCTGCGCGTTTATTTTACATTTTCTGTAGGCCAACATCCGACAAGTTGGGTGCTTTCCAAATTTGAATTTTCGAAATTTATATTGATCGGGCAAATTTGTGATGGATGAATCGTCATTTTGGTTTTTTTCAACAGGAACGATGATGATATCACTCAACGGAATCCTGTAATTTTTCACGTTTTGCTTTTTCATACACAACACCTTTAAAACAAAAATTTCCCAATTATTTTCAATTCCACTGATCACCACAATACCAATTGCTTTCTCTTCTTCGGCTCGATATTTAAATAAGGTGCTAGATTATACTCTCCTTTGAAAAGCAGCGTCTTCTCCCTAAACCTTCCTCAGCAACCAAATTCAGATAGTGTACAATACCTATTGTCCACGGTAAGATGGTCTGACTCTCTTGAAACACCGATTTTGTAGATAGGGACCGGAACGATGCCATTAGAGATAGGAACGACCTGTAATCGCTTTCAGAAGGCATAAACAATAGCTCTGCTTACAAGTAATCCAGCTCTGTCCTCCGAAACTTCATAAATCCCGATCTTAGTGACGGCCGGTTTGTCTTCATTAAATTTTATTTTCAACCAAAGCGTCTGCATGCCGTCCAAGTCTAGCCATTTTTCAGTGGAGGAACCGAGCATCCGAGACTCCGCGTTTAAATATCCGGCGTATATAGCTAAGCTAGTGACTTTATGATCTAGTAATGTATCATTAGACTGGATTGAAGCACAATCGAACCTAGCTGATTGTCTGGAGTGTTTAGTTTGAGTTGCTTGGTAATTCCGATTATGGCGAAGTAATCAGCAAGCCGAGTAAATTGTGTCTCTTCCATTTCTTCCGTAATAGGGTTTTTTTTCCGAAACACAAAAGTATGAAATGGTTCAATATATTTTAATTTGATAGAAGGATCATTTATACTCTTTAATTCAGTAATCGAACAATTTGGCCAGTTCAACTAACTCAGTATTGAATAATTGAATAATTATATACTTGTTTGCTTGGGCAAGCAAGATACAGATTTTTCGAGCGTTTCATCGACAAATAAGGCCAAGATGGCCCTTTCCGTCGCCTCTAAACGCTTTATTTTATGCAAATTAGAGACATTTAGTAACGAATAAGCAATTGTTTGACACTATCAACAGTCTTAGAAGAAAGGCTAATGGTAGATGAACCTAGCGAAGTGATGCTAAATTCTCTCGACAAATCTTGACAAAAGGAGTAATCTTAATGGGAACTCTTGCTTTGTGAAAGGCATGCTGATAGCGATTGCTTTTTAAATTGAAAATGTTCAATTAATTAAAATTTACCAGAAGGTTCTTTAGAGTTTTTTGAGAAATATTTTTTTTTCTAAAGGCTTAATATTTTCTCTGCATATTACCAAAACAATACGTTGTGCCCAAAAAGAAATACCTAGCGCTATGACTACCAACTCAGTCATTCATAATTTGTATCCAACTTTTGGATAGTGAGCAAACTGAAATAAAATAATTTCCGATCCACTCTCAAATGATTCGACCTCGAGTCGAGCGTTTTTGCAGAACGAAAGCTCTTCACCTCGTCAAAACTACTTTCTAACAGCAAAGAAAAATGATTTTGGTACTTTTTTCTGGAAGATACAGCGTTTTTGGATATTGCCCAATATTTAAAATTTCTCACCAGCTCTTCAAGAGAACAAGCAAGAACAAGTTCGCATATAGTTTTGCCCTGCTTCAAGGCAGGCAGATAATACACAACTCATATAAAAATTTGCCTGACATTGTCAAAGTTTCCACTAGAAAGTCAGAAAATATAGGACTCGCTTAATCCGAAAAGGGCATGAACTGACGAAAATCAATTCCAGGATAGTTACTGAGATCAACTATCTGGTCAATTCACAAATAGTTGCGTTGGATACTGGCTCTTGGCTGAGCTGAGATCCAGTTTGGTACAAAGCCATTCAGTAGGATTAAGAACTTTAAGTAGGCAATTCTGATGCTAAAAAACCCCACATAAATTTTCATCGTTATTAATAAATTAATTGACGCTCTGTTTTGTGTTTAGGGTCTTTTTGCCTTACCTTACTCTTCATAAAGCTGTCAGCAATAAATATCATTCGAGATTTGTTAAAAAGATTTGATTAATGGCAGAGCTGCCTTATGCAGGTAATGATTTATTATCAGGTAATCGGCATAAATATTTGAATACAAATAAAAAAGCCTATCCTGAGTGAAAATGCAGCTAATTAAAATGAACACTCGAAACTACACAAAGAAATAAAATTTCATAGAGATCCAGAAGAACAACCTCAAACTCTTCATGTGTGCGAGGATTGGAAATCCTCTCATAATTAAAATTATAACTTAATACTCTTTAAGATAAAATCTTTTATGATGCCTGGAAAATCATAGTATCGATTTTACAGGTCATTCTTTCGCGTTAGCAACGGAAACGGACTGCTTTGCGTCCTTTCTTTGTCCATACTATCGGATGTGCTGCTATTTCTTGGGAGAAAGGCGGGAGCAGTTGCAAACAAGTTTGTAGGAGGTAATATCTGTGAGCTATTGAACGTTGGAGTCATCGTATTAAACTGCTGAGTGGGAATGGCATTACCAAATCCCACGGGCTGAGAATTACAGCGGTCCTTTTGAAGGTCAGCTGAGCTTTCACTTTCCATTATTTTAGAAATAAGCATGATATTTGCATTGATATTATCTAGTGCAGCTTTGACGACTGGATGATTTGTCGGACTCGTTCGTACCGATCCGAGCCCTGGATTGGCTGCGGTTGGGAGGAGGTTTTGGTTGTTGAGCAGGAGGGATGCTCCTCCTCCTAACTGACCATAGTTTGTGCCATACAGTTGCTGGGCTTCAAGACTATTGTTGCTAGTCAGGAAGTTTAAGTTAAATGGAAGCAGCGACCTTTGCGTTTGAGTGGATTGCATTGGTTGTTGTTGAAAGAGAGAGGCGAAATATCGACTCTTTTCGTTGTCGATGAGTTGAGCGCTTTGATATTGCTGAGGAATTTGATTCATCATAAATGATTGCTTTCCGGCCTCAACAGTGGGCAACTTCATGCATTGAGGATTCAATTGTTGGAATTGCTGTTGTTGAAGCTGCTGTTGCTGAAGTTGCTGCTGTTGTAGTTGTTGCTGTTGGAGTTGTTGCTGTTGGAGCTGCTGCTGTTGGAATAACTGCTGCTGGTTTTGCTGCTGCTGGAACAATAGCAAATTTGCTTTCGTCATCAAAGGCTGCTTATATTGGTCCTCCTGTGGGCAAATATCCATCAAATTTCCTTTACTCACCAAATTTCCAAGCGAGTTATTCATGTAATGTGAAAGATTTGAATTCTTTCCTTTTGGGACATTTGGAGTTTGGACAGTGTTGAAGGTCATATTTGAATGAATACTGCTGTTCGTCGATTCATAGCTCTCATTTCTGAACGGATTCATAAGCTTGCTAATGATATTCGACTTTGGCTTGTCCATCACCTCCTCAGCAGTTTGACTTCGAGATTTTTCAACTGACAAGAGATCTGAAGCTTTCTTTTTCAGTAGTTCAATCAGGCTTAAAGTCCTGCTTTCATGAGAATATGTAGAAGCTCGCGTCTTCATGTCCATGTACTCTTGAGAGTAGTTAGAAGGACTATCATCCTCCATTTTAATCTCAGCAAGCCGCTGTTCAATGCTGAGACGACTGCACTCCGATTTTCTTTCCTCGTCAATGGAAGAGATGTCGCTGAACTCTTTCTTTACTTTCTTATGCAAGCGCGGTTCACTTCCTTCAGTTGATTTTAAGAGTCCGTTTTCAATATCCATCACGCTTCCGTTTTCTGTTTTTTTCAGTTTTGGTGTGCTGTTATGTCTTGCGACGGGGCTACTACTGTCAGTGTCTTCTTCCATGTTCTTGAGAGCATATTGCATGTAAGTGTTCTTCAAGCTCAAAATTGTATTGTATTTTATCAGATACGCTCTTTGTAAATTTTGCTAATAAAAGTTAAGTTTTTAGAAACCTATTGTGTGATTTACCCATTGAACGGGAATGAAGTAAGATGGAATCGCCGCAGAATTGAAAAAAATGTGCATAACGTCGTTCTGGAGTGGTTCCAAATAGTCGGATATTTTCTTATTGAGCATGAAACAGTCTAGATTCGTCGGGTCTTCCACGAGTAAGATATAGCTCTTATTTTCAATAGGGCACGATTGCCCAGCTCCCTCAATCTTGATGAGAGATTTCAAATAGTTCTCCCAGATCTGTCTCTGAAGGTGTTCGACGAGATCCAACTCGATCTGGTCTGAAGAGTCTGAAGGTTTGACACTCTTCGCGTTGTAGTAGAGTTTCACACAATTCGAAAACTTGACTGAAAGGAAGATAGGATGTTTGACCTTTATGTATTGCGCGGTTAGAAATTCCGAAGAGCAATTGTTTCAAAATTACTTTGTTACGGATATTCGAAGCAGCAAAATATTGAGCTAATCCCTCCAAATTGTTGTTAATTGGTTCTTCATTTGGTTTAGTGTTTCTTTTCACAAACGCTTTGTCGAAGATGTCAGGAGAGAAAGGGTCGAAGAAACTATGAGCAAGCTTTTTGCACTAAAAAATTTGATAAGTACTTGCTGAGATTGCAGAAATATTTACTCTGTCCTGGTTAGAATCACGAGCAGATTTACGAGAATCCACGAATATGGGTGGCGAAATGCGAGAATAAACGATTTTTTGTCTGTGCTGTCCTCCCTCGTTTGTAGATACGATCAACACAAGGTGGAATTTCACGCCGTCATTGTTGTATGAAGTAGTATCAAATTTCAAATCTGTGAAGGTAGCTTGTCCATCAACCAGCTCCATGAGGGTTGGTCCGGTCAGTTTGATCTCGGTTAATCGAGCCTGCTTGGTGTTAACCCAACAAAACTTAACAGCGATGAATTCTGCGACCAAATTTGAAGGAGGGATGGCACTCTCATTTGTAACTGGATCAAAAAACTACACATAGCGAATGAATTTTAGATGAAAAAATGCTTAAACGAACTTGCGTACCTTCATTGTAACCTTAATGGAAGGTAGTTTCATTACTTTGTGCCAATTCCAACCAAGAGATTCATTGTACATTAATGGCCTTTCGAGTTGGATAGTTCCTTCGACTTTTAGCGGCGCTTGCATGTTATTTGATAGTTGAACCGACGGAGACAAACTAATTGACGTTTCAACCAGCTTGCTATCGCTTACTAGTTCATGATTGCATGTACTCCACTCCCATTTTGCTTGCGAACCTGGATCAGACTAAGAAAAACGATAAATTTCAGCGATATCACTCATATTTGCCTTAGTTTTCTCAATTGGTAGACTCCCAGATTCGCTTGACTCTGTTCTTTTGCTGCTTCTTTGAAATTCCAATGGTTCTTGCCTGAACATAGCGAGGTTATGCACGAAAAGAGGTTTTTGGTGTACTCTGCACTGAGCATTGGCTTCTCCATCGGTTTGACGCCTTGACTGCTGTTCCCTATCGTCAGATTTTCGATAAGTTCGTTTGGATTCTGAATTTAGTATAAATGCTGAGTTAAATTTGGATGGATTTACTGTCAAGACGATCGCGTTTCCTCGTCTTTTTCGAGGCATAAGTTTCTCATCCAGATAGTTCATGTGATGGTGACAAAAAACGAGAAGGTATTGGCTTCGCCGTGAGCAATAAACCAGTTAATGAATTTTTTGTTATTATTTGATAAAGTCGGAATGCTCCCAAGCCACTTTTTTCACGATCCAAATTTTGAATGGTAGAAATGCAGGAATAGGTTTGCAGGGGTCTCATGAGCCAAATTGTGGAATTCTCGGCAAAACAACTCGAAATAAGTCATAAAGGTTCATTGGCAATCAGAAGAGAATGCACGATTATGGAAATTGAAGTAAGCTTCTGAAGTTGCAAAAGGTGACGTCAGTAGCCCAACTCTTAATTCTGTAGATTTATTTAAATCGCGGTGTTGTTAAAAAAGGAAGTAAGCCTTCTGTGGCCACATTGTTGTTTTTTTTGGATTGATTCAGCCACTGAGGGTCACAGAGCTAACGAAAAACCTTTGTAACAGATATCTTAGTATCCTGGACACCACAATAGGAATTATTACTGAATAATAGTTCGGAAATGGAGTTTGAAGTTTATTCAGCTTGCTCGTAGTAAACATTGGTTCAAATGGCTATATTTTCTTTATTGAGAATCCAGGACATCTTGAAATTATCAAGAGATGTATTGCTTTCTTTCAAGAAACGCTAGCAAGCAGATTTGTTGATTCAATCTTAGACATTGGACTTGTAACAGAGACTGTTTTCAGTTAGAATTAGTAACCATTCGCTAGTTTGCAAAAGATGCATAATACAAACTAATTCTAATTCAAGATCCCAATGCTAATAAATGCTTATCTTGACCAATTTATTGATTGAGGTGAATATATTTTTCTAAATTCATGCTCGAAATCGGACGAATTTTCCCGTTTTTCTGGGAATGGTTTATGATAAAGTACTCGTATCACAGGCTGAGGTTCGCGGTGGAGAAGGTTATTTCATGATTGTTTTGAAGTAGCCATTTTCGAACATAAGGTTCATTGATGAATAAGAAATTTTCACCAAGAGGAAACGATATTAATTGCGTTTGCTATAAAGATTCACATTCTTGAAGATTCCTCTCTAAGGAAAGAATCGAATATAATCGATACGAGTTTGGCTGTGAAATTATCGACATGGAGTCTCATTAAATATGTATTGGATATGAAGAGAAAAAAGATCTCTTTGCCCCATTCGACTTATTTTTCATTAAGGGTTCGAAATAATTGATCGGATGGGATATCCTCAATTTTCAACCTTAAGGAAGAAAGACTGAATGAAATTAATTGTTCAAGAATCTAAACAAGTAGGAATCAAACAATTATTGAATAGTATACTCTAAAAATTCCACTCCTCTACAACTAAACTCTTTATCTCTTCGCTCTCTACACTGATGGTTTGTTTGCTTTATTACTTTTTTGTTTAAACCCACTTCATAAGTGCACGGCAATTTCTAACTGAAGATACACTCTCTTTATCGGAGGATTGCAATTCCAGAGTGGATAGTCAGTGACGGAGTTAAACTTTGTATTATTTACAATTCAAATTCATTTTTAAAGCTCTCAAGGCCATTTGACATTCAAGGGCACTTGAAAACCTTCTGTTCAGTTCAATAGTGCTCTCTCCAAACAATAATAACAGAGACAAAGTCAACACAGAGACCACCATGCTGTTCGAATTGCGTAACTCATTGATAACTATGGAGGTTATGTTAACCTCTCCGAAAACTATTTTTCTGTGATTGTTTCTTCGCAAGTTTCAATCTCAAAATTGCAGAATTTTCAAATAGGATATCATATCTACATCTCAAAGCAACCTTACTCATGAAGAGCGACACGCTTCAGGGACTCGATTCACCTTGCAAAAAGAATTTGTAAATAATTTTACGGACTTCTGAATTAAATAATTTTTCAGTATGTTAGTTCTGTTTGCATGGGTGCATATATTGAGAATTCAATCATTCAATTAACAATCAGTATAATTTCTCTCTTGAATCAGATGTCACTTACATGCTCGGCTTTCATGAGACCAGAAGCCATAGGTTGTTCAAAATAAGATATTACACTTACTCGCTCATCTGATGATGGAACTGACGCAATAACTTAATTTAGCTCGAAAACCTGGCAAAAAGTTCTACTTCAGCAAGGCATTAGATTTAAAAAAACGAATCGTAAATTATTAATACATTAAAAAAGAATACAGAATTTCAGAATGATTTTTTAAAAATTATTCTTGTAATTTCTTATCTCGAAGTTATTCGATAGGTCAATAAAATTAATATGCGGTTTTCCTTTCCAGAACTTGTTTTAACGACATAATACTCTCAACTTGAAAAAATAGCTACTCATTGAATATGATAGTGATGCTATGAATACCCAACCACTTAGACGCACGATGATTTTGCTGATTCTGCAGGGAAGCTGTGATGTAATGATTCTGAGAGTTAGTATTTTTTTAATAAAAATTCCGCTCTAAAAAGCCAATTAAAGAGATTTTTTAATTTTCGGTATTAATGATTGGAAAAAAATTACTTGTTTATTGCTGAAGCTTTTCTTTTATGCTCAAGAACGTAATTCAAAAAGAAATTATAAATCTCCTTTGATTCGAACTAAAAGAGTCGTTTAACTCCAGAAACCTGCCTTTTTCGTCAAATGATGACCCACGAAAACAACTTAATTCAAGTCGAATTAGAAAGCACATGGTCAGAAAAAAATGGAAATAGCAGCTTGATATTTCAAACTTTGGAAGAAGAAGAATTAAAGATAGGATCAAAGAACGACGTATTCCAGAAGATATTCAGCGAGCAATCAACTAAATCCGATATCTATGATTTTATTAAGAGCAAAGATACACTCGAATCTCAGAAAGAGATCAGCTTTCAAGAAACCACGATCTTGAGTAAATCAACGCCCAATGGAAAACGCCCTCACGGGAAATGTTTAAGAAAGGCTGAGTCGTTATATGTCGAAAGTTCGAATACCAAAGAATCTAATTATAACGAAGACGATTCGACGATGAATTCGCTCGCGTATTTAGATAATTCCTTCCAAAATGAACTCGAAAAAACTGCTCTAACTACAAATTTTACAAATATGGTCATGGATGACAGTGTTTACGAAAGGGCTGAAAAATTCCTGGATTCGACTCACAAATTTGGATTCGTGATTCCAAGCGAAGAGCACCGTCCAAGGAAATTTGTAAAAGTGTTGACAAAACACCCTTCATTGAAAGGGGATCTACTCGATAGTTTTGCGAGTCCGCTGCTAAGCAAGGTTAATACTTCAAGTCTATTGCTTCGAAGAGAGAATTCTCCTGAATTCAGCGCGAAAAGCAATCGGTTCCAACTAACTCTCTCAATGCAAAAATGTGTTTCTCAGACATTGGACACTGAGGAAGAGGAATCAAAATAAGTCCCTCTATCTTCTATTGGCTCCTCCTCGAGTTGCTGTAAGAATCCGCGATGCATTTCTATTGAGACTTCAATTCATTTGAATATCTTCAATCAAAAAGGAGAAATGATCCCATTGTTTCTATCGAGGAAGTCCATCACCAAGTAATAAGAATTTCATTTTCATTAATTATTTCAGTTGATAACACACAGATAATATTTTTTGATAAGTAACCACGATGTGGTGAGCGTTCATTTGTCATTTCATTATCCCTATAAAAAAAATTTATATAATCATTATGCACAGAATTTCAGCTTATTTTAACACGTAAAATTTTATTCTAATAATTACCTATTATAACATCAACTCCAATCAACTCAAGTTCTTTCCTCTCCAACAAAAGCTCCTATCACTCCAACCCCACGTAGAAACAATAAAAATTTTATCAAAGTTGAGTTTATCTTCACAACCATATTCCTCTGTAGATTTTTAAAAATATTGAGCGAGACCTCCGAAGTGCGAATAAAAATTTAACTTTTCGGATCATGGCTTACAAACCACATGTGCTGAATAACAGGAATACTCATGATATTTCAATCAGAAATGCACTTGATGATTCAACCACAACGATAATTCGCTCAGATATTCGGAACCCATCTCGGTCACAGACAACCCACACCTACAACGTTACAGAAAATCTCTCAAATCAAACCAAGAAACTCCAACCCAAAAACGATCAGAGCGCACCTCGAAGAAGCTTTTTCCTAGAGATGTTGAAGCGTCACTCGACATTTTTAGCTATTTTCAGCAGGGTTAAGTAACGCGATTTACTCAGTTTGGATCTTATGGAAATTCTTAGGGAGAAAGAGCAAAAGAAAACAGGAAATATAAGCATAAGGGAAAAAGAAATTACAACGACAAAGCGATATATGAAAATAAACGATACTATTGCAGCTATTCTGGCTGTACTGTCTGCGATATTTTGCTACTACGAAAATGAATTATTTTACGATGCTGAAAACCCTGGCCACAGCTCTACGGCCAACAGCGTCCTCAGAGGCATTATCATCATTTTTACTTTGGCGTTATGTAACTACAACTTCGTGAGCAAATCTTATTAAACGTATACTCGAAAGGTGCTGCTGTTTATCTTCATTATATTTGGAGGCTGAGGCTGTTAAAACTGAAAAAACTGAAGCTGCAGACTGGTATTGAATATCAAATCATGTTGTTATCTGCAACTAAATTCAATTAGACACTTTAAAATCCTCAGGATTGCTCTGGCGGTTGATACTCGAGCTGATAGTTTGTGCGATTTGTTGTCCACCAAATGTTGACTTTTCTTTCTCTGGGATGGCTCTCGGAGGGACTTATACTTACAGTTGGGACGCTATTGTGAACGTGGTTATGCTCGCGAAAAGCTACCTTGTGCTGAGGCTTTATGCTCAGTATTCAAAATGGACAGGCGACAAAGCCATTAAAGTCTGGTAAGTGAGAAATATTTGTTGCAATATAATAGTCTTCCTGCATTAGTAAAAGATACAAGTGCAAGGCTGATATCGCTTTCGCGATAAAAGCAGAGCTAAAAAACCGTCCTTATTTGGTTCTGGCTTTTTTCATGTTGATAACCATTGTTTACTTGGGACTCGCACTGAAGACCTTTGAAAGGTGAGATGCATGCTTTGAAAAAGTGCAATAGTTCTAAACTGTTTGTTTCTTACAGATCTTTCTCTCTTCCAAACGGCTCTGTCAGTTTCGATTTCAATTACATATCTAATGCTTTTTGGGTGACCATTATTACTATGACAACAGGTAATACACTCTCTAAATATGCAGAAAATGAATAACTCTACTAGTTGGGTTCGGTGACTTTTATCCAAGGACTCATCTCGGAAGGTTTATAGGTAAGATTCGCAACTAATTTCAAACGTTATTCAAAATTCACAATTGATCAACCCAGGTGTCATTGCTTGTATTATCGGAATGCTGCTTATATCGTTAATGGTAGTTTCTCTCACAAATGCCTCAGAGCTATCTCCCGAAGAATCAAAAGTAGCATTCTAATCCACAGCGTTAATAATGGAATTTCGCCTCTATCCTCTAGGTATTCTTTACTCTGAAGAAAGCGTATCTAAGAGATAAGGCTAAAGATAAAGCGGCCAATATCATCAAGACACTGTTCAGACTGCGCAGTGTGGGGAAAGCGAATACTGTGAAAAAGACGGTCGAAAAATTCGTTTGGGCTATCAAACTTAGAAAATATGCAGCAGTTTATAAAAACGACTATAGGTAATTTTTATTACAAGCTTGTAGTTGTAATCGCATATCTTGCACAGAGTTGCTAGCACTATGACTGTTCCTCTCACCGAGATGCTGCTGAACCTACAAGCAAGACTGGGAACAGACATTGCTGATATCAAGAAAGAAATTTCGTCAGTGTCAGAACTTGAAACTCGATGCAGTGCACTTAAGGTATTGTTGATTGTTAGATATCTTATTTATTTCGAGTAGAATCGACAACAGAAGCTAGGAGACAAAATGGATGAAATCATCAAGTTACAAGGCTTCCTTGGAGAACATTTAATCAAAACTCATAATAGTGCTCACAAATAAATCACTCCCCTCGACATATCTGAGTTTATTTTTATTTGCCTGGGCTGGCAAAGTTTTTCAGCCCGGCCTGTCTTACCGATTTTTTGCTTTCGTAATTCAGAAGCTAGTTTAGAGTCAATTAGAGTTGAATTTTTTCACTTTTGATTGCCTTTACTTTGTAGAAAATGCAATACCCAGAATTGTAAAATATTCAAAATGAGTTTTTTGTAGCTGAGTCGAAGAAGTGAGCTAACCACCTTGGTTTGTTCCAAAATTTCTTTCCGTTTGTGTTATGTTTTTTTCCCGAATTTAACAACTTCATTTTCGGAGTAATTTCACTGAAACTACTATAATAACCCGATGTATAACTATTTTACAATAGCTTTGACGATTTTAATTTGTTATATTTTCAATGCAAAATAAGTAATTTTATTACTATTATTATTGGTGTGGAGAATACTATTACATACTCAATTTATTTTAATTTTTTTTGCATTGTGTTGAAATCATCACTCAAGCTTTGAATGAACTCAACTAAATGAATTACTATATTTTCTAAAGTATAATCTTTACAGATTTATCGAGGCTAAATCAATGTACTTACCATTTTTTCTATAATTAATTTAATATTTTTGAGATATTAAGAAATTTGTAAATTGAAATTCAAATACTCAAGGAAACAAAATAATGTAATGTGTAATATTCGAATCCCGATCTTGAAGTCTATTTTCCATAATGGATTGAAAATTGAGAGAGAAAACATATCCTCGAAATACATAAATTGATGCTAAAATCAACAACGATATAAAATATTTGCAATGTTATGGTATAATATGTAACACGATAATTGAGTTATAAAAGAAAGAAGAAATCAACAAAAGTTATCAACACATAAAAATATCTCCAACAAGAGTTTTAGTGTTTTAAATGCTAGATTAATGACTTCAATCCTTCACTCTAATCGAAACATTCAAATAAGATCCAAATAGTTAGAATGTCAATCCAGGATCAATTAAGTATAGCCTGAAAAAAAAATATTTCCGCACATGCTCTATTTTCATAGAACACCCATAATCTCAACAGTCTATTCAGTTTTCCTATACATTCAACTTTGATAAAGATAATCGGTAATTCGACATATTTCAAATATTTTCTCTAAGTTTAGCATTGCTAACCGAGCTATGTAAAAATTTATTATTTTTCTTTCTTAGACACGAATTTGTATCAGTCACTTTGAATATAAAGGCCTTATACAAACAACATCAAATCCCATAACAATAAACATTATCAACACTAATAATCAATCATTCACCTGACATTATGGTCCTCTTTTTTTTTGTCTGTCGAGCGTTTTTAAGATATACAAATTAATTATTTCACAAATATTTTGATAGGTTAAAGCTTTCCCTATCATTTTCCGGATTTTCTTTCGATTTTGTGTATGGCTCCAAAACTGGACTCGCCTCAAGCGAATCATTGAACCTGTCAGAATCCTTTCGGGAGTTGTTCATTTGAAAATCACTTTGGCCTTCAGTGACTCTATTTTCTTTGTATGGAGAGATAACGTCTGGTTCGATTCTTTTAAGAAGAGACAAATCGTATTCAAATTTATATGGCTGGAACACAATCAGGAAATATAGACTCGAATAAGAATTCTTTTGCAGTTTCTGCATCTTGAATTGGAACTTTCGGAGCCATTCGGGTCTGAATTGGTTTTTGTGCATGAAGAAAATTTGTACACAGTCAGCGTATTTGAAGATTCCGACTTTGTTAGTTGAAAGCAAGCTTGAAGCCATTTTTTCACATTGATCCTGGAACATAGGAATATGCGACTCAACCCATCCTGAAATAATATGTCGCTCCTTATGGTCATTAGTATTGATTCGCTAGCGGGAATAATCATTTTAGGCTCAGGGAACAGGGAGGAAGGTTACCTTGTTAATATATGATTCGATTTTAGCTTGGGTTGTTCCTTGGACTTCAATTGAGTGTCCTCTATCTGTCATAATTTGTGGAATCTGTTTCACTGTTTCAAGAGGACTGCATGTGAAGAAGCCGACTTTAGGGGCGAGATGGTCTTCAATGCCTTTCAAGACACCGTTGAAAATCTATATAGGGAGATAGAGGTGAGGAGAGATTATAAAAATGATAAATATACCTGGAAAATAGAGTCGTTAGAGGCTTTTGTGCTTTTTGAAGTTTTCTTGTCATCGACTGTTAAATCGAGATCTGATAGTCCAAGATCATCATCATCCTCATCAGGGTCGTAGAGGATTGGAGCTCTATTATTCTTGCTGCGATGCTCAGAGTTTTTGGTGCGAGGTGAGCGATGAGATTCCTTAAAACTGCCCCCGAAATCTCCAAAGTTTCTATTAAAGTCAGGTCTTCCAGAATTTGAAAAAGCATCGTCCTCATCATCAAAGTTTTCTCCAAATTCTCCGGCCATCCTAAAATCATCGTGTCTAGTAAATTGGTTGCCGTCATCAAAATCATTTTGATCTTTGAGTGGACTGAACTCGGTGTAAGACGTTCTATTGCGATTCGAATGACTCAAACCAGACCTGAGCAAATTTTCGTTGGTTTTTGTGCTTTTCAAAAGCTTATTTTCTTCAATTCCCATTCCCTTTAGCAAAGTTTCAACAAGAGAATTTTTCATCGGATTTTTTTGACGCAATTGTTTATGCGAATTTGCGATCGATTCATGGACCATATTGAGCCTTTTGTTGCTATAATCTCTCTTTACCTTCTTTTTGATGGCACGTCCGTCTGGAATTTCACTCGGAAATTCATTTCTCGTTGACTTTGTAGCCTGTTCAGTTTGTTGTCTGCTGGGAACATCACTGCTTAATTTTCTTTCAAGATTCGTAAGTTCTTCAGTTGTTTTGGTAAACAGCTTCGAAATGAGCTTGGAAGGGAAGCTCTTGAGAGCAAGGCCTCTATAGACGTTGGGATATTTCATGAGACGCTTTAAGAACGTGCAAAACTCTTCAAGTTTCTCTCTATCCTGGTTTAAATGCGGGAATTCATCGACGATTTGTTGCGCTAAATTCACAGCAGTGATATTGTCAAACGTCACGCTGCTGCCGCTGTTTTGAATGATCTCTCTGATTGTAACCATAGCAAACGATCTCTTTGAGTTTTTCTCAATTGGAAGGTTTGAATTCATTTGGTCCTTCATTTTTGGTTGGCTCATTGGAAGTGTGTTCTCAATCGGCCTTAGAAACTCTCTTTGCTGATTGCTTCGAGAGGCATGTTTCTCAAAATTATCAAATTCTTCATCACGGAAGCGCTGGGAATTGAATGAGGGCTTTTCAGCATATTGGCCCGACTCAGCATTAAAGGAGCGGCTTGCAAGCGGTTTCATTTGTTGAGATTGCATTGCTCTTTGCTGTGGTCTTTGGGAGAAATTGAAGTTTTCGTCTGCTAGCAACGCTCTCCTTTCGTCAAATTCTTGGCTCAAATCCAAGAATCCTAGCACTATCCTTGGCATCCGCTCCAATGTATCAGAGTTCGTAGCTGAATGGATCTCTCTTATCTTGTTATCTAGTTTTCTTGAGTAACTATCCATCCAAAAGAGAACTTCATTAAGGATTTCGTTTTCCATGAAACGTTTCTCCAAAGTATTCCGTAGATTATGTCCTTCCCTCGCCAAAGAACGGAACACGTCAGCCGACATTGCTAACGGCTCTCTCTGTCTGCTATAGAAGGAGCCTGCTCCTTCCTGTGCTCTAGCTACCATTTGAAGGACTTTCACACGCGAAACAAAGATATCGATCTTCAGGTCAAGGTACTGATCTCCAAGAGGTTGAAGTTTCTCTTTGATTTGTTCGCTAAAAACTTGTCTGAATTGCTCAGGGTAGATATCTCTTCCGCTTTGTAAGATGTTATCAAGGGAGAGTTGGAATTTTTCCAGATATTTCAAAGATTGGTCGCCTCGGTCCTGGCTTTTGCTGAATTGAGATCCAAACTGTGGATAACTGTTCGCTTCTGGTCGCATAAATTTCATTGCGTTGAGAGTTACTTTTGCGTGTTTGAATTTAGATTGTTGGATTCTCGGTAGATAAACCAAAACAGATTTAGACTAATATCCAAATTTTTGAGTTCAAATTTTGGTATGAAAGTTCAGTACCTTAACGAATTTAAATTTAAAAAATTGATTTTGAATTTTGGAGCCTCAAATTTGCCAAATATAAGAGCATGAATTCAATGAAATTTCTCATGCCATTCCTCCACTGAGTATAAATTCATGCTAATTGAATTGAATCATAGGAATTCACAAGAAATCGTCGGCAAAGTTAAAAGATAATAAATATTATCACTCGGATAGTTTAATGGATTAGTGCTATGTGTTGTAAAGTTAGCAAGGTTAGTGTCGTCTGCTCGAAAAACTTCGCTATTATGGTCTAACTCTCGAAACATCGCAAGGAAATTTTCTATTTGAAAATGTAGATGTATTAGTTGCTGATAGTATCGCAGGCAATGTGCGGCAAAGTAGACTCCTGAATACTTAAAAATTATTTTTTTATAAGCAAGAGGAATTTTTCAATAGAAATAACCAGACTCAAAGTTGGCAACTTCATGAGAAGTATTGTTAATATCAAATTTTGCTTGCTCAGAAAAGTGAGTCTGGTTGCAGTTAAATGACAAGAATATAGATCAGCACAATTTCATTCATTATTAAATCGCTATTTTCTATATCAGCTTTAAAGCTTCTCCTAAATGATGAATGCTGCTGAATGAATGAATCGAGAGCGAAGTCAGATCTACAATTTTACTGATTCTATGAAAAGTTTCATTTATTCTTTGCGACAAACTCAAAACGCCCCCATTAAATGCACTTTAGGTTCAATTCCTGTTGAAATTGGTCAATCCGTCTCTGAGCCATTTGCTTTATATCGATTCCAGGGGATAAAATATCGATTGCTCCTCGGAATATTTCCAGGAAATCCCGCATTTGATATTTCAATCAGATACTATCTGCTGGCAATTGTAAACTACTAATTCTCTCTTTCAGTATTGTCAGAAAAGTAGAAATTCTCCCTCATGCTTCAATTTATCGTACTAACTATGTTAACAATTATACAAGTGTGCGAAAGTCCTTGATAAAGATCCTCTCAATCTGATTGGATTAAAGGCAATAAATTTGGATACGGAATTTTGAATTTGAATTCGCAACACGAACAAATAAAATTTAAATATATCAAAGTACGCCGAAAAATTACACCCAACACGCTAAAGATATGAACCGTTCAAGTCAGAAAAAAAGCAAACGATATTATACACAAGAATCTGATCTTATTAGCCAATCTAATTCTTCAGACTCAGAGCAAGATGGTAACTCAACTAACTAACCAGCAACCAATAATTCAATTGCTCAATAGATGCAAGCAGTTTCATGGACGAAGAAAAAAGCAATGGAAATTCTGAAATACCTGCCGATGAAATACGAGTGCGCAAATTCCAGGTTTTACACTAATGCATCTTGCCATATTAACTCTTTTCTTGCTTCGAACCAAAAAAGGATGATTCAACAGGAGCTCAGATCACTGAGTTTAGCATTGAGTTGCCAAAGAGAATGTCTTCATATGAAAATTTTGTTTGGAGCATTGAGCCATTAATCGAGAAAATCGAAGAGTTTTTCCGCTCCGATGGAGAAGCAAATCCCTCAAACGTAACTAGCACCATCAGCATTTGCTTATGATTTCTTTGAAAATGCAGAAACCAAGCGATATAGAATCAGAAAATAAGTTCGAGCCAACAAACGCGATCCATTTTACAGGAGCTCTATTACAATCATACTTAAAATTTTTTCAAGAGGACAGAAAACTAACCTTCAGATTCGAAAAACCCCGTTCAAGGGGGAAACCAGGGAAACTCCACGAGCAAGTGTTAAAGCCAATACTCTCGAAATTTGATAAGAAGATCAAAAATACCAATAAATGCTTTCAGGAGTTTATTATGGTCTGCCAGGATAAATTTGACCCATTTAGTCAGTATGATGAAGACGTGGTGATAAACGACCTCGCGAAAATCATACGAAACTATGAGCAAATTATAAACGATAATGAGAGCGGCCATAAAACCAATTTTTTCGATAAACTTGACAATGTGGAAGATATACTCAAGCTGCATAAGCCTAAATACAATAATAAAAAGAAAAAAGATAAAGACCATGATTCAGCGGCAGAAAACTTGGCTCTTTGTAGAGTGAAAGCGGGAGTATTGCTGAAAAATATGAAGAGTATAGATAAGAGCCCTCAGAAAAACCCTGGTGCAACCAATAAACCTTTGTCTCCAGCCGACTTGACCGAAGCTTTTGGAGGAGAGATTGAACTTTCATATTGCTCGAAGCCAGAAGGGGGGAGAGCCCCCAATCCATCAGAAAAAGAGCTGCGAGAATTACTCATTAGCGAGTACAATGAACCATCTGATGAAAGTTTTTTATTTAAATTGTTATCTACGCTCACTGAGAAAGCACCTTTAAAAATATCTTTATACACAGCTGTTCTCTTGTCCGTCGTGTTTAACCAAAAAGCTAGCAGAATTGAGGATGTCACGCTGGCGGATCTATCAAGCTTTATTAATTTGTCCAATTTTATTCCCTTCCCAGCAACCCCAGCTTTAAAGTTACTCAACACCGGGTATTTGACTGCAAAATGCATCGACCGCTTACTGAGCGGTGAGATTGAAAGCTGTACACCGAAACAGGCATATTCTTCTGCAACAAGAGAGTTTAACAAGGAAATTTATTGCATTAATGTCGCTTCTGCGAATTTTTGCTCGAAGTATGTCGAGCTGTATGCGTCACAGAGGATGAAAGTGACTACCCCGACTTCGGCAAAGCTGGCACGTTATGAAGGACAGCTGGCTCTATTGAATAAAATTTTCGAGTTTGCTACTACCCAGCTTGAGGGTGCTGATGGGGAATCTACGGAGCCAACAAAAAGGGGTAGAAAACCATTGATCAGCCAGATTGAGACTATTGCTAATGAGATCAAAAGAAACACAGGGGCGAAAAAATATGCTGAATGCGAATATTTAGCTAGCTTATATGAAAAGATACAAAAAGGGATTCCCATCAGCAACATCATCAAGAAAAATGAGAAGAAAAGTGAACCAAAAGTGAAATCACAATCGCAAAATAATGTGAAGAAGTCTAGTAAGTTAAGCAGCGCCCGCCAGAATGAGCTGAGCGGTGTTGCAAAAAATTTGAAATTTTCAGAAGAAATCAAGGTTATTGAAGAGGCACCTTTGCGTGTTGTAGCTCTCGATGATGATGACCTCCAAAACTGTGAGGTTAAATGGGCAAGAGGAAAGTCCCAGCCTCAGTCCGATAAGAAGGTTGCGAAAAAAGACAAAACCACGAAAAATGAGGTGACTCAAGATAAACCTCAGAGAAGCAAAACACCTAAGGATGAAATGCCTCAGACGAAAGTAACCGAGAATTTAATGCCAATTGAAAACGAAGGGCAGCAAGATTTGATGTCTCATGACAAAACACCAAAGAAATCGGTTTCGAAGATAAGCAAGCAGATGGAAATAGAGTTCGATAGGACTCGAGAGACTATGCAAATTGAGACGGAGGACAATTTTTATTTTAATGACAGTTTTGATTTCCCGCCCAAAAAGCCCAGTGTTTATAAAAATTTTCTAAGTCCCAGCAAATTCATCGGCGGTTTTGAGCCTGAGGAAGAGATTAAAATGAGCAGGGAGTATCAATATTTTGAAGATTACCTTCAATCTTTTGAGGAATCTAAAATGAACGACGTATTCAAAGAAAATGAAGATCTTTTTACTGCTGACCCTGCTATTGAAGAACAACTTAATAAAGACGAACCTAAGGCCGAAGAGCCTGCTTCCAAAAAAGATCTGAAAACAAGAAAGATTGAGAAAGAATTCGTGAGAAATATGAAAGGGCTACTCAAAAAGCCTATGTTAGAAGACGCGAAAAATCAATTGGCTAGTCTCCAAAATGGGCAAGCAAAGAAAAAAAAAGAAAAATTAAGAGAACAGATACAGAAAACTGAAGAGTGGCTGGAGCAGTACAACCAGAAACTCGTGATAGAGACTCATAGTCTCGATAAAGTGCAAGATTTGATTGAAAGTATTTCAGAAATCCCTCTTAGAGTGAAGGAAATGGAAGATTTGTTCGAGAAACAAAGAGTTTTTGAACTATGGAGGGTGAGGTTTGACTCCCTATTGAAAAAAGACAAAAAAAGAAAGACGAAAAACACTGCTGGTCAAACCAACATGCTTACATTTGAAGAACTTGAGGGGATCTTAGTAGAAGCTGTTGATCTTAAAATTTATGACTTATGTGATGAGCCCAGACTTGAGGAGCTTCGACTCAAATATAAGAAGATTCAGTCTCTGATCCATATGTTTGAAGCATGTCCAAATGACCTAACCTTAATGAGGAAAGTTAGCAAGGAGCTTACTGAGACGAACATTGCATTCCCTGCTTTTGCTGATGCTTTACGCGAGAGGATCGAGCTGAACGAGCGAGTGATATTATTGTTAGAAACCGTCATCAGCATTGAGAAATTGGAAGAATTCACGCAGAGTCTCGGCGATAAAATCGATATGTTAGACCCTTCGTTGTACGCGCAGCTAGAGCGCAAGCACGAGGAAGGAAGCAACCTGAGGAATATGCTCCCAAGTCTCCTCAAGAATAGGGATGTCTATGATTATGAGCAAATTAGTGAAATAAGCTCAGCGATGTCTGCGATCAAGAGCTTGAAAATAGAGATTCCAAACCATCAAGTCCTTAACAATGTGCTGCTGACGTTTAAATGGTTGTTGGACCTTGAAAAATTGGTTCGCGATTGCTCGAAATCAGCCTCGAGAGACCTTGATTTAGTCGCAGAGAACTCTCAAGCCAGCACGGCGGTGTTTGAGGAGGAATTTCAGCCTGATGAGGTTGTTAAATTCTGTACAGGAAGTGTGCTGAATGCTTTCAAATCGAGATCAGTGGATAAACAGATGCTGGATCAGTTAAAGAGTCTCTTGCAAGAGGCCAATGGTTTTCAGATTGTTGACAAGAGAATCGAGTCTTTGTTTCAGTTATTAAATCAAAAAGTGTTTGAAAAGGAAGGAGATTTTATTGAGGAGCGCCGTGAGGGAATGAATGAAAGGATAGAAATTGAAGACGATGAGGATGATATGGCAATTGAAGCTGAAGGAGAGCCAGACCATTTCAAAAACTGGAATGAATTATACGACAAAGTAGTTGCTCTGAATCCAGAAGAATTTCTTAGAAAAAAGGCGGAAATCAGTTTAAAAGACCCGACACTGAAAACATCGTTAATGGAGCTGAAGGAGAACTTAAACACGCTCTTGGAAAGCTATGAAAAACACCTGAAAGGTGAGAATGGCTTCGAAGAGAGAGTAATATTCCTAAGGAAACTACAGGAGTGGCTTGAGTGGCTATTTACTGCTGATACTTGGAGCAAAAGAATTGATGAAAACTCGCAATTCAGTTTTAATGAGCTCAAAGTGTTCTATTTGAAGGGAAAAATTGTTGAAGTCCCAAAATCCTGGGCTTTATTCAAGAAAATAGAAGAGAAATTCATCACAGCAGATTCTCTCCTTGCTGAATTCGCACAGAAATTCAAATTGAGCGATTCTAAAGGGAATACTCAACTAGGAAGTCAAACGAAAGGTTCGATTCGAAAACAATTTGAAGATAATTCTCACAAGACAACAGTGACGGAAGTCAAAAAATTCAGAAATACCTTCAAGAAAAAGTTATCGTTTTTGTACTGTGATCAAGAGATTGCCGACTTAGATGCACTGATCGATGAGCACTCAAAATGGAAGCTAAAGATGGACACTTACTCCAAAAATAATGGTAAGAGAGTTTTGCACGCTGCGATTGATACGACCACTGTATTGGAGGACTTGCCAATCATTGAATCGGAGCTGAACCAACTTAAAGATGATTATTTCAATTTAGTCCTACGCGATGAGCAAGATGAAAAGGCTCTTATAGGTTTCGAATACCAATTGAAGAGCTACATGCTTTTGAAAACTGTGAGCAGTGATTCCAACGTCGAAGACTGGAAAAAAATCCTAAAGTATGCTCATGAAAACCCCAAAGTTGTTGATCCAACAGATAACAGCGCGCTGCTATGCCGGCTAAAGGCTGAACTTGAACTTGGGAAAGAGCAGCACGAATTTGTCCGGATGCTAAAATCCCTTAATCAGAAACCTGTAGAGTCTCTAACTCTTCCAGAGCTCAAATTTTTCTTGAGCGAGCTTCGAAAAAGCTTGATAAGAATCCCAGAAGATGAAAAATTTGTTGAGGAGCTTGTTGAAAAGATGGAGAATCTCAGCAACCAAAGCAAACAACTCTGTGATCCTACTAAGAAAGATAGCGTTATTGATTTTACGAATTTATTGGATCAGATAAAACGTGCACCTATTGACCTCATCGAAGAGGAAGAACTCCTCGAAGGAGCTTTGAACTGCGCTGAACGCATTGCTCGGACAATGAGCAAGTCGAGTTCGAATATTGATATGCGGTCTGCTGAAGCGATCCTGAACGACTATAAAAAATGTCCTGTGCTTATCACTGACGCGGAGAAACTCTTGGACAGATATGAAAAATCAAGGGGCCTTTATGAGAGTCTTAGAGCCAAATTAAATAACTACGAAGAGTCAAAAGCTGCTGATGGAGATGATAGTCAGCTGAAAGAGATCCAAGATGGTTTGAATGCTCTTAAATTTGATTTCGATGGAAGTCTAGTCTATATGAAAGCGCAGTTATACAGTCTGCGAGTTAAACATTTGCAAAAACTGGCGAGTAATCAAGAAGGACAGGCGAGCTTTAAGAAGAACATGGAGAAAGATGCGGATTGTATGGAGCAATTGTCAGAGCGATCTCAACTTTTAACCCCTCAGGCGGTGAAAGACCTCTCGAAAGAAGGGCATGATCTCAAAAAAGCTTTGATTGGACAACAAAGAGACACAGCAATAATGAACCAGGCGTTATTCTGGGTTGACAATCTCTCCAGAAGAATCAATGATAAAATCCGAGAGATAAACTCGGTCTCCAGCAGAGAGGCTCTCGATCGTTTGCCTAAGCTGCTGCTAGGATTCGTCGATTTAACACAGAGCTTGAATGAAAAACGAGCGACGCTTCCAGTTTCAATACCGGTTGAGCCTCCACAGAAATCAATCACAGCTTCTATTAGCTTCGCTAAAGCAAAAGAGACTCGCGAAGAGCAAATTCAAAGAAAAGAACCACACGCAGAAAAAGAAAAGATTATGGAAATACAGAATAAGCTTGACATTATGACAAAGCCAAAAGAACAGCAGACTGATGTTCAGAAAATTAGCGAAAAGAATGAAAAACAGCTGCTAGAAAACTTGCAGCCTGGAAAATTGGTCCTGAAAATTCGGGATAAGCTCAAAGAAAACAATCAAAAATCCAACACGAAGAAAGAAAAAG
>ENA-UOTX01001040-UOTX01001040.1-compost-metagenome-genome-assembly--contig:-NODE-1040-length-23608-cov-22.886235_pt1 | contig 23608 bp, 15 predicted proteins | sample MGYA00238143_ERZ746982 | MGnify/ENA primary metagenome ERZ746982 (study PRJEB28758, sample SAMN06268862) | compost metagenome | isolation source: single cell | place: USA: California, Emeryville, Joint... | reverse complement strand
GAGCCAATGGTTCTGAAGAATAAAATTGAGAAAAACTATACTGATGGAATTCTTTCATATACTTATAGTGATGTTCGGTAATCTCCTTACGCTTCAAACAGGCAATTACCCTTGATGGTTAAGATGTGATGCAGTTATCAAAAAGAATGATATCTCGGCTAACAAGAGCTGCGGAATCTTCTGTTATGGACTAAATAATGCCACGAGAATAGTATCAAACCCATATATCGCTTACAACCAAAAAGCTGGAATAAGAGTCGATAAAGAAGCGCATTGCACTATCGCAAAGAATACAATTTGCAAGAATCTAATGCAGGTAACTCATGAGATATAATGAGTTTTGTTCATGCTCACGGCAAATTTAGGGGGTTTTAGTCGTTGAAACTGCAAGCGCTTTTGTTGAAAAAAACAACATTTTTGAAAATATCAAAGCGAATATTGCGTTCGGTGGTCGCGACAGCGTCAACACAACAATTGTTGAAAACGAGATATACTCGGGCAGATGCGAAGGAGTTTTTATAATTAATGGAGGGAAATCCCGCATTTATCGAAACAGAATATATGATAATAATGATGGATTAGTTTGTATTGGATCGGTCCCTGAGGTAATGAAGAACAAGATAACTAAGAATAAGAGCAATGGTATATTGTTTATTTCGCAGCGACTTCATCAATAATTTAGGTTTGATGTTCTGGAAATCATCACAAGTGACTTTGAATTCTAATGAGGTCATGGAAAATCAAGGAGTTGGAGTCTATGTGCGGGAAAAGTCAAGAGGAAACTTCACTAACAATCAGGTAATTAAATCAATGAAAAATAGTGACTAAAATCTCAATTATATAAACAAGGTTCGCTCGAATGGGATAGACCTGGTTATAGAGAAGAAACACCAAGATTTTGACCGTATTCTTGATCAAAATCGTATTGCTGGGGACATTAGAATTCCTCAAATGTTCCTTTGTCGCATTTTTTGATAGTTTGATAGTTTCTGTGCTATTTAATATATGCTTTTGATGTGCATAGTTTCTATTAAAATATCATTGATATAACCTTTTTTCTTACCATAATTTGGGTAATAACTAAGAAAATTTGATATCAGGTCGATTTGACGCGTAACATTAACACTTACCAATATTCCTTATTTCAACAATATGGAAAGTAAATACACAACAATACCATTCAACACTGTTACAAAAATCGCCCAATCATTTAATTTTACAACAAAAAAGTACAAATGAAAATTGATTAAAATTTAATATTAGAGCTCTGGAAAAGAGATTGATGATCTGATTTATAAGGACTTGAGATGCTTTTCATCGTATTACTGAAGCTGCTTGACAGCTGAGAAGAGAGGGAAATGCTTTCTAGAGGCGCTCTGATAGTCTCTCTAAGACGGCTTCGCTGGGTCGCTGTGGGAGTATACGCGAATTCTTCGTTTAAATTACTTTCTCTGAGGTATTTCTTGAGCAAGATTTTCTCACGTGCGAACATTTTCCATGAAGTGAAGACCGCATAGAGCTTGGAACGGACTGAGCGGGTCTTGTTTTCGTAGTAAATGTTCTTAAGCACTCTGAAATAGAACATGAGGAGCTTGCGATTGTTTAGTTCACGAGACTTTGCCACGATCATGTCCTGGATCTCTGCTCTTCTTTTCCTATAAGACAAAGTGAAGGATAAATACAATGTATTGAAATTAAAGAAACCTTTCTTGAACGAAAGCTTTGAACTTGTTGAAGGAGGCCGCTGTGATAGATTTCACTCGGTTTTCTACAAATGACTTGAATTGGGGGTTGCCTGGATCAACTTTCTGTGTAATTGCTTGTTTTTCGGTTGTTTGCTCTGGAAAAATATGATGAGTTTTATGTCAAGCCAATATCGCAGAATTTTACTCTTCAATTTTCTAAAGAAAGACCCAAGACGAGACTTCATGAGGTTATACATCATCAAATCGGTACGATTTTTCAGTGATTCCTCGTTCTCGAGGGTATATTGTAGCCAACTTCGGAAAAGAGTCTCTTTAAATCGTTGTAGCCTATAAGAAATTTAGTGTTAGTTTCAAAAGGTTTGAAAAGAATGTGATTACGTTGATTCATAGAAGGAAGAAGCTTTTTGCTCAAGCTGACGCTTGTCTCTCTTCATTTCTAAGTAAATCTTCATTTGATTCATTCTAATTATCATCAATTAAGATTTGTCAGCAATGAATGGATGAGTACATCATTCTCTTGAGAGAGAAGTTGCAAGCAATTCTGAAATTGTAGGCTTTCACTGAAGCAGTCTCAAAATGCTCGAAATTTTTAAAGAGCCTGAACATAAATTCTCTTTTTAACAACGCCACTCTGTAACCGATGAGCTATTTGAAATTTCAAATGATTAGAAGGTTGGGCAGAGCCACAGTTACTTTTGATTCGAAATTTTCGGCGATAGTAGCGAAGGCAGCAGCATTCTTTAACTTCTTCAAGGGTCTCATAGCCCTAAAGATGTTTTTGTAGATCACAGCTGCTGCTTTAGTTTTCGAGGAGATTTGGAAGGTCCTCTTTCTCCACATTCTCATTGCTTTTGAAATTAAGAACTTCGCTTCAATCGCACCAGCGACTTCACTGAGGAGATTTAGACTCTAAATCCGTCATTAATATCCAGCAAAACTTCAATCAATTACCTTTCGCTGATGCTGGGCCTTTCTAACATAACGCTCCCAATTCGTGAAGCTATGTAACAGCAAATTGAAATCATGCCTGGCTTTCGCAGCTTCTAATTTTGCCACAAGCTTTGTTTCCTCTTGAGCATTCTCTCTCCAAGTATTTAACCTTGTTAGTAGCACGTCCTGCTCATTTGTAATGCGGACATGTAAGTATTTCGCGATGACATTCTTCATCCATTTTCTTTCTTCGCTGTTTTGATATAGCGACCTAGGTTGAGTTGAAGATATGATTTAGCCTGATGTTTGAAAGGGAAACACATACTTGAAACACTTCGCAGCAAGTCTCACTATTTTCGCTTCACACATATGCTTAGCGGTTCTTCTTTTGAGACAATGGTTTTTCCAAGAATAGAAGCATTGGTACTTAGCCACATTGAGTCTCTTCTGAGCCTATATTCGGTAACAAGATTAATTCTAGTTTTCAAAGTGTTTCGATTTACGAATAAGTCTATCTGTTTCTCATAGATGTAAGCAACGCGGATTTTCTCAAAGAATTTTCGTTTGATCTGCTGGTTGATAACTTTGGCCTTTGCCATGAACTTCTTCTTATTCATCAGTCGAGATTTCAATGCGAAGAAACAATAAGCTGCGATTCTGCGACTCGACTCTTCCCTTCTCGTCTGAATCTCACCCTCGAGTCGGGCATTATCAGCCCACACTTTAATCACGTTGCTCAGAACTTGAAGTATCTTGGGGTAAGCAACTCGCTCAAGCACTGATGACAGTTTGAATTGCCTTTTCCACCTAGAAGGACAAAGATCATAAGAGAGTTGCTCTAATCGCTGATTGCTACTTTTGGAAATATATTCCTCTCACTTTCGCGTTTATTTGGCTGATCTTGGCGTTTTGACTCTGCTTTGTTTCAATTCGTTGATCGGTGTATGATTTCCAGCTGCTAAAGAGACGAGAGAGTGCGTTCTCATTGAGCATTGATCTCGCGTCTTTAAGGAAATCTTTTGATTCTGTGGCATAGACTCGCCATGTATCAAAAACTTCTCTGAGTGTAGCAGAATTATTGACGGTAGTGATGGCTAGGAATAATTTTTCTCTTTTTAAGTGACTAACGCGCTTTTTGGCGAAATAGTTAAGCCAACTCTGCAGCGCTTTGATCGCTAGGCTGACACTATCATGCAATAAGCTGTTATCGTATGGCAATGGGAATTGAGTTACGCATATTGGTTATCAGCTCGTTGGTTTTGTAGAGTCCTTTCGATTTGCTTGCTGTGATGCAACTTGAGTGCCAGGAACGCTCTGATTGATAGTCTTCTCTCGCGATATCTATTGTGTCAATACAAAATTATTTAATTTGAATGGGTCGAGATTTTGATATTACTTCGTTGCTCTAGGCAAAAGGACATTCTTTATTTGGCGGAGATAGAATAAGTATTTCAGGTTTTTCATGAACTGCTGTCCATACACTTGCCGCCTTTCTAATTGCCGGTTCGCGAGATGGTAATTGATTATTTGCTTTCTGGTACACAGCTCACTCCAGCCTTTCAAAATCCTATCAAAACGTGTGTAACTAAGACTCACAATGGAAATAAAACTTACTTCTTGGCCGTTTTATAGTACCAGAATTTGCCTGCATCCTCTTGAACCAGCCTTCGACTGATTTTCTGATTTTTCTGATAATACAGACACACTAGAGCTTTCTTCATGAGAGACTGAGCATAATGATTCAGCGACATATCATTCTTTTGCTGCTTGGTCTTTCTCTCCCAAGCATGACGCAAGAGCGCTTCGAAAGTCCCTTGCTTCAGTCTCTGAGCCCTAACGACATCGATCTCCTCGCAGAGGTTGTCTCGTGCAACGGATTGAGCATACACAGTTTTCAATTTTCTGAAATAATATTTTTTCAGGAAAACCGCGAGTCTATTGAAAACTGCTCCAGCTCTTTTATACGAATCCATTCGCTTCGTAGTTGCGTTCAGCCAAACGTAGAAAAATTTATTGCGAGTGCGATATGGGTGTTCAAACACGCCCCGAGCAACTCTCACTCCAATAACCTTGTTTTTGTAGCGTTTCCAAGCTTCAAACATCGTTTGAATAACGCGTCTTCGTTCGAAGCTCTTCAGGTCGTTGTAGAACCTTGAATAATTTTTCTGGACCTTTTCCATTCTTTCGACTCTAGTTCTTAAGAATTTCATGTTGACGCCTCTCGTCACGTCAAATACACGTTTCAAAACAATGTTTGAGCCAGTATCGATGTTAAACTTTTCGACCCATGCCTTTAGGAATTTATGCTTTTGGACTCTGTGTAACACTTTCTCGAGCACTTCGCTCTTCTTTATCTGATAGCAGCCATCTCTCCAAGCATTTAGGAAGGTGGACTTTATCGCTAATGTCCTCTGTTTTTCAACATTGAACTCTAAGTGCCTCAGTTCATTTTGCCTCTTGGTGTAGGCATTCCAGCCTCTGAGACCAATCACCATGGCTTTTCGGATTCTTTGATCGAGGTATCTCCTTGCGAATTGTTGGACCTTCCAGTTGCGTTTGAGTCCATGATAATATTTCGCAAGGAGCTGGTTCTTTATGTGGATGATGGTGTATGCGAGTAAGTAGCGAGAGTTCCTTTCGTAAAGATATGCTCTTCGCCAAGCTGTAAAGCTGGAGTTAAATCTTCTCATAAGGAGCTCGTCAGCGAATCGCTCTTGGTTGTCGCGCAAAAAGTTCTTTTTATTGCTGATTTTCTTGAGGGCCATAAAATGAATGCGTTTGCAGTGGTAGTCTCGGCTCTTGTGGAGCACTTGGATTATCTTCATTAATTTATACGTTTGTAATGCCATGTTCTTGAAAAACATCTTTTTCTGTAGCTGAGGGACTAGCAAGCAAAGATTGCGGATTCCGAGTCTCTGTCGAAAGTTTTTGTTCCATGTGTTGAAAAACTAATTGCCATTAACATGATTAAACTCTTCGAAGTTAGGTTAACTTACGTTTTTAATTGGAATTCTCTGCATTCTCTTGGTGACGAATCTATCCCAAACTCTTTTGTTTCGACGAGAGTTCACGTATTGCTTCAATTCTTTGAAAACTCTGAATGGCAATAGAGTTATTTCTAGCTTGCTTATGATGGAACAATACCTTTCAGTGATTTGCTTATTATAACGAGCATCAAGCTTCTTGATCAAATTTAGTTTCACTTTCTTTGCTCGAAGTCTTAATTTGAATGCCTTGATTATGCGTTTGCAGAGTTTCATTGAGTATTTCTTTCTGAAGAGTTCTACCATCCTAATTTTTTTCGTTAGATGAGCTCGATGCTTTTAATAAAAGGAGATGAAATACTTTCTTCGGCTTGCTTGGGCTTTATTAATTTTTTTCCAGCTGAGTAGGATACGCTGAAGGAGTTTCCTGCCAAACTTTTCTCTATGGCACTTTATCATAGCTCTGTTAGTTTGTTGGTGCTGGCACCACTCTTTCCATGCGGCAAAGACCTTTGTTTGATTGCGAGTGACACGCTTCTTGAGCATTGTATGCTTTATCCTCTCACCCTATCATTTTAGAATTAATATTACATTGATATATCCTGATGTATACCTTTGCTTTTTGCTTGGCATATTGAGCCCAGAACAAGAACGGTGTCTCACAGTGAGTGACTAATCCGAACTCTTTGGCCTTCTGAATGTTCTGTCTCTCCTGGACGGATTCTTTATAGGCTGAAACCATCTTGGCTAAATATAGTCGTTTGATCCGGTTCGAGCTTCTCTGATAGCATTTTTGGAATAATGCTTTGAACTTTTTACTATTCTTAGTAAACTCAACCCATTGAGAGAAGGATTTCTCAACATTATTAATATTATAGTGGCCAAAGTAGTTGCTGTAGTTTTACCTGATAGTATATTTTCTTCAATGAAGAATTCGCCAGGTAATTATCGTATTTTTTAATCATATGACGATTGGAGTACACTTTCCATGACTGGAAGTACCTCTTGAGGAAATTGCTTTCGACCTTGGCTCTGAAACTCTTTCTGATCCTATGTATATTAATTCAGCAATAAGATTTTGAACAATCGGGAATATCTTACTGTGTAGTCTCTTTCCAACTCGAAAAAATCCGTTGTTTGATATAATCCAGCAGCGATAAATTTGCGATGGTGAAACGGTTGGCTTGTTTGAAGTTCGAAGAAACCGCTCCAATTCTTGGAATTTCTAAATCAACAAGTCTATTAGAAAAAATCTACGAGCAGGTTGTTTACCAAACTGGAGGTCTCCTGAGAGAAAATCGTCTTGAATAGGCTTCATTGGTGCGGTTTTTGACAACTATATTGGTGAGTAGCGATTAAAACAGCTGTATCGAGAATGAAGACTTACTCCAAGAGTGAATTGCGTTTGAGAGAGCGCGAAATTGTCCTCTAAAGCTCTTTGACCAGACTCAGTTGGAAACGCTTTGAAGAAGAGATATGACAGGTATGCGTTTCTATCATTCAATTGCATGGGCTTCCTGGAAGGATTATGGAACCACCCTTTCCATCCAAAGAATCCTTTTCTTTTGATGATTTCAAGGTAGTATTCCTTTTTGTAACTGTTAAAGAACTATCATAGTAAAAGTTAAAGCTACCTCAGCTCTATGCTCATCGAACTCAGTGTTGATATGCTGCAATTTCCAGGCTTCAAAAAATCTTCGCAAGATTGAGAAATAGTGGTAAGTGAAAGCTCTGTTCGTTAGATTCTTCCTCTCATAAGAGTTATAGCAATTCCTATTATCATGTAGATTTAGCATGATCTTTTTGCATTTTATGTACTCTCTGAGCTTTTGAAAGAAAGTTCGTTTGGCTTTCATTTGGATTAGCTCAATAACGTTTCTTTTCCCTTGTGTTTTGTTCAGGGTCCGTTGAACTCCTTTCTTTAACTGAGCAAAACCTCTTTTCCTCGCGAAAAACAAGCTCCTTTCGATTCGCTGCAAAATTTTAAAATTAGCACATGGTTTTGGAAAGCAAGATTCTTACTTCTATCTTCGCATTTTCTAGCTGCTCCTTCGTGACTTTGTACTGTTTCAATGCGTTAAAGCATTTATTCACAAGCGCAGCCTTGTACTTTCGGTAGCATTGCAAAGATAACACCCTGAGTTCTTTCTATAATTTCATCGGAATTCAGCTTTCCCAACAACTAGCCATGATTACCTTTCTTAGTAGGTGATGAACAAAGCTTTTCATGGCTTTCTTCGTTAGTGTTTTCTCTCGAAGATATCGAGCAGTATACACCGCGACATCATCATGCTTCTTTTCAGCAACCATATTTTTCCAAGCATCATACACTTTTTGCGTCACTTCATGCGTTTTCTTGCCCTCAAATCCATACTTCTGACTGCGGAACGACCTCACTGCCCTTGTGTATTGTTTCTTTATTACGTTTATTTCAGCAAACCATAACCAACATAGTCAAGAAATACCATTCCAGCAAAGCACTTTGCTAACATATTCTTTTCATAAAGACTGTACGCGTGAATCATGTCGTTTTTAGCGATCGCTTTGATGGTCAAAAGATTCTTTAAAATGTAGAAGATGTGCTCTTTGATCCTTTGATCCTTCATTTCCCTACAAGAAACGCAATTTCAATAACTTTTTGAGAAAAGAAACGCAAACCTGATTTCTTCGGCTGTTCTTCGAGCTCTTTTGAGACGAAGTGTATGTATCCTCAAAGCTTGAAAATAAGCGTGTAGTATCTGCGCATCAGTCTATTGAAAAATATCTTTAAGAGACAAAAACTCAGAATCATTGCAAACCCTGCCAAACGTTTTCTCTGGTGACTCCACATGGAACGACGTTTTTGTTTGCTGGTCATCCATATGGTCTGAAGTACTTCGGAATCTATTTATTCTTTCTTGTGACGAGAAAACTTTTCTGTTGGAAGACTGATTCCCTCCTTGCGGTGACGTGACCGTGAACTCGTTTAATTGCGTCGAGTGAGTCTGGTTCAGATATCTATTTGCATAGCCTGTGCTGCTCAGCTTCCCTGTGTCCTTTCTATACTCCTCGCTTTGGGTTCCTGGTAATTTCGTCGGCATCTCGCTTAGTTGCCTCTGCTCTCGGATAGGAGACAGATCATAGGGTCCGATTACTGATGAGAGTCCTAACAGCCCAGATTTATGGGCTTTATCTTCAAGTTCCTCTGCGATTGTGACCCGTTTCGGTTTGGCTCTCTCTAATGAGATGTCTGCAACATATCGATTTCTATAAATCTTTGATAAATCTTCATGCTGTAACTGTTGCTGTTGTTTTTCCTCGCTGCCCTGCTCGCTTGGAACATCTTTTTCGGGTAAATAATCAGCGATTGAGTCTCTTTTTCCAGCACCTGAGGTTCTTCGCAATGATACTCTGATGGAATTGAGGGCGTTTGCTGATTTGAAGTCTAAAGGTTCTCCAAAAGAGAAGAAATTTCTGTCTTTTTCAGAAGAATGAAGCGAACCGAAATCTCCTGATTGCTTGAGCATTGAGTCATTGGTGATCTTTTGAAACCAGTCTCCAGTTTTGTTTCTTGAGGCACGGATAATGGCTTTATATAGTTCGGATGCAAGTTCTGATTTGGAATCAATGTTTCTAATTGCTAATTGAATGAAGGTCATTCGCGTTAGATGTACAACTGCTATGTTACCTAGAAAGTCATCGTATGATTTCAATATTTCAGTTATTCCGATTTCTTTTGACTCTGTGCTTTTATCATACGCTCTGTTAATTATCTCCAAGAGGCACTCTTTCTCGGTTGAAATGACACCTGGTTCCATTATTATTTGAAATTAAATCAGATTTGAATTTAAATCGATATCTAAACAATTCATAAAAACTTTTGCATTTTATCTTTATATTTTTCTAATGGCATGACAAGCCAGCCTCATTATTAACTTAATCTCTCTCAGATTAGAGCCAAATTCTTAGATCATTTGATTTTTCTGCTCAATGATTGCAAGAAACCTTTTCCATGGCGTTAGCTCTAAGTCTTCAAGCTTTCTCGTTTATGACTATCAACTATAAAAAAGCCCTCTTGTTTCCTTGAAGGATCATTATTGGAGGACATTCCATACTGAAAGGCTTTAATGATTGAATAATGGGATTTGAGAAGTCTATTATTATAATACTTTTTATGAGATTAGTACCATCATAACGTTAGAGTTTTTTGAAAAATATACTAAGTTCCAAAGCTTTCTACTTATTTGGAACTATAGAGAATGCAAGTATTAGCACCTAAGGAATTGATGGTAGTACTGCCAGGTGTATAACTGCACTCTTCAGTTCGTATTATCGAAAATTTGATTTCGTTAACCCGCACAATTTTGTACTTCTCTCATCGAATTTGAGAATTTAAACTTAAAATAATTTTTTTCAGCAGGAGTCTTTTTTCTGAAATAAAAATGTTTGAAATGGTTGAAGAAAAAAAGGAATCCATCGACGGCGAGGAAAAAGAGGTTATGAATCGGATTAAGGAATTGCTTAACCGGACAGATATTGAATTGGATGAAAAAATCTCTAGCATCAAAAATAATGAGTTTATTTCTGCTGGAATCGACCGCCTTCTAAAGAAAAATGCAAGATCACCCTTCCTTAAACTCTGCTCATACTTTCTTACTCATTAGATTGGCGAGAAGAGTCAGAACATCCTGTACGTGCAAATGACCCCGACAACCCAGTCTTCATTAGAAATAGATTCCAAGAGCATCCAAGATGTAATGAAAATTTGCTTTCATCAAACCTTCATGGTCTAATAACATACAAATAGCTATTCTCAGCATTCGGAAAGATTGACAAGATAACGCATCGGTCAAATACGGATGCAATTATCTGCTATAAAGAAGCAGTGAGTGCATTTTTAGCTCAAAGAGCGCTTAATAACTACGAATTCCGCATGATTGGCTGGAATATGCAAGTGAAATTCTGTACTCAATTAGACGAGGCGCTGGAAACCGAAGCCTTCGTACCTACCCAATTTTTTCTCATTGCCTAACTGTTTGGTCTACAGGGAGATAACAAATATGTTTGCAAGTATGAAGTTCAAATCGACGACGAGTCCTTTAATGTCATGCGTCGCATCCGAGGAGCTAGAGTACTTTAATTGAAGCATTACTGATGCCTTATGACATGATTTCATCTGCTAGGACTGTAATTTGCAAAGAATTAAAGGTTTTTGCTTGAAAGAAAATCCTGAAAATGAAGACATCATCAGCGTGTCTCTGCGAAAGGGCGACTCGCAGCAATTTAATTACGGTACCTGACTCATTAGTCGTCGCATGGCTGACTGTTTTTATTAGAGAAAGATAATTATACCTACCTAATTCTGACCTCGAAGTACATCGATAAATATAACTTGGCAATTCGACTGGCACATGAACTCCTTGCAAATATTTATGAGGATTATAGACAGCATTGCGATAAAATGAACCAGCCTTATCCAAGCACGCTGAAGATCAAAAAGAGAGAGTGCATCGAAAATGACTTCCCTCTGTTCTTCCTGGATCAGTCCAATGAAAATCTGAAGCCAATTTGGAGTTTTTCGAACAAAAAGTTTTCCAAGTTGGACGAGAACTCGAAATCTCTGCGTTTTATCAATCAGAAAAACAAAGCAAGTAACTAGCTATTTGTGTAATTAGATAATTAACCCAATGCTTTAGACCAGCAACTCAAAGACAAGGATATGCTCGTGGTTGACGATGATTATTAAGTTCCTGCTTGCATTGAAGCTGATTTGTGAATTATAATTGATAAACAGAGAGCTGTTTAATTTTTGTAAGGCTGACTAGGCTGATTCAATGAATGAATAAAAGCGAATTCTTTTTCTCTTTTTTGCAGAAGAACTCTTAGGCGGTAGCCAAGAAATAATTTGTGACCTTGAGACAAGTATCATTAGGGAGACCAGTGGCGGTATTAGTATTATATATAGATATTAAGGAGAAAAAGGAATTTCTAGAATCAAGAGAATTTCTGTAGTTATTAGTTATTTTATGTGTAGGAATTTGGTCAGCGTAACCTTTTACAGAGAGATACTAACATGACTTGAATATATAGTCAGATAAGATAAATCCATAAGGTTAAAGTTCCTCCTGCTTACATATTTGGATGAGGTTGGAATACAGGTTTTCTCACGGTATAAAACAGAGTAAATCCGAGAACAAACCAGAAAATCAATAATCCCAGCCCGAGTTTCCTCACTTTTTTCTCGTACTCGACATTTCGGTTGAACGACGCCGTCATTGCCGCCATTCCAATGAATATCCCTGTGTAGAACCCTCCTAGATGACCATACCAATCAATCAGAGTCTTAGGAGCACCGGAAGTAGCAGTCGTAGTACTCGAGCCAGCTCCGAACCCGAATAGGATATTCATGATGATAATGACACTAAACCAGCACGTAATCATGCATCTCATATCCGATTGCGACTCCAAATTCTTCCAGTTCAAGATCAGCCAGCCAATTCCAGCTCCGAGAAGTGCAGCGATTGCAGTGCTGGCTCCTACTGAAACGTTATCTGAAGTCAGAGCTCCAAGTAAGTTCCCTCCGATCGCACCAACAACGTAGATTAGCACTGTTTTCTTGAATCCTGCGATGGCTTCGATCATTGATCCAAAGATCAATTGAGAGACACAATTCGATAACAAGTGAGCAAACCCGCCATGCAAGTAGACTGGGGTAAGGAACCTCCATATTTGAGGAAATCCGCCAACTCCTTTCATATACCAGGCGTCTTTGTCACCGAAAAGCCACAAGTAATACATGTTTGGAGTCAGGAAATTTTTGTAGATTTTGGCGGAAGCGTCGCCTCTGCTAGTGCCTCCAATGGCAATAACGACAATAAACATGATAATATCAAAGATAGTGATTAGGGTCATGAAACTTGTGAGTTTCAGTGTGGGGCAGCATGAGAATCTAAACATGTCGCAGATGGTTTCCTTTCTTGGATCACCTTGCTGAGCAGCAGTATCTTGAAAAGTAAGGATTATTGGGAGCGTTAACAAAAAACTTCATTACTGTAGAATGGCAGGGTTCCTATGTTCTGGGCGCCACCAAGACCTCTCATTCCGAAACCTCCTCCCATTGATCGATATGAGCCTCCGGCGTTGCCGTTGTTGTAGTCTCCGATACGATGAATATTGGACATAGAGTGACCAATTAATTTGTTAGAACAAAGAATACAATAAATAAATTCCTGAAGTAACGAGATCAGAATATAAAAAATTTGAACTCGATTCAGATGTGATGTCAACCTTGGATTTCAGTTTAGTATAATATATACATTAAGAGCACATTTCGTAGCATAAAAATCATCCTTCTGCATCATTTACTCACAAGCAATCTGATAATCTAACATGATAGTCATTTGTTATTGTGCAATGATGGGAAATAATGATTTAACTGCCACTTATAATAATAACGCCAGGAAGTCTTTCATTTTACATTCACTCTCTGTAACGACAACAGCAATCCATATCAATTCGCGATTTTTCAACTTTCATAGACATAATACGATCATATACGATTTTAAAGAAATTTTGGATGATTTGAGGGTCAAAAAAACAATAAAAATTTCCAATATTCGTGTTTTATTGCATTAAGTGTCTAAACTTTCTCAAGATTATTCCTGCAGCCACACTCACGTTCAGAGAGTCCAACAAAGTATACGGGAACACATATTTGTCTTTCGGAATGCCGGTGTTTATATAAACTAAATCCGTAGCGTGCTGGAGGATCTGGTGACTGATACCTTTTGACTCGGATCCAAGCACCACGATAACATTATCCTAAGATTCGAGACGATCGTTAACCAACTGAGAAAAGGTTAAAACTGTACCTGTGGAGTTAATTTGTAGTCATCGAGCTCCTTAGTTCTGGAATCCTTTTTATCAAGACTCGCGCCCACGATCTTCCAGCCTGACACTTTCATTCCTGAAAGAAATTAGATCATCTTTAACAGCATTCAATATACTTTCGAAGAACAGATCAATTTCTTTAACACAGTACATGTCAATAAACTCGAGAGCGCCAGCGCTGGTTTTGCTCACAGTAGGAGTCAGAGTGCATCTACTTTCCTCATTCACAACGAAAGCATCGCATCCCTTTGAAATTGATTGCAGGAATGTTAATTATCAATAGTTGCCTCAAGCTTACGAGATAAAATCCACAGCGCAGAGCTGCACCGAAGTTTTGAGGATCAGTGATCTGGTCGAGGAACAAAACGAGCTTTCCTTGCAATTTTTCTTTCTTGTCTTCAGCTTCTTCGAAAAGCTGCTCGGGGGAGTCAATTCTGAAGTACTTTTTCGATTGGCATTTCAGGACCACGCCTTGGTGAGGTTGATGCTGGCAAAATTTTTCAAGTTTCGCCTATGATTTGCTATTAGAATGCTTGGTATTGATTTGCTGTCTTGCCTTAGGAACGAATTTCACAGGGAGTTTCTCTGTATAAGCGTAATTGATGATATTTTGCAGTCTTGAGTTAGTTTCAGCTGGTTGTGAGGGTTAGGATCATGATTTCTGCAAGAATCGCTTACCTGTTGGTTTTTCGGCGACCATAATCTGATGCAATTGTCGTTTTTTAGAATAGATAGCGGACATGACGGGATTGATGCCATAAAGGTAATCTAAGCAGGAGAGGAGTTTCTAAATGTGAAGAATGATGATTTCAATACCAAACTTTCTAGAGAAGGATGGGTTGTTAGAAAAGTTAATGCGAAGGATTAGTTACATTTTTGGAGGAGGGTTGCTGGAAGTCGGAGCCTCATGATTGCCTTCGGAAAATGAACGAATGACTTGCTTAAAAAGCTGCTGGCCTCGCAATAAATTTTTATTCAACATGAAACCAAATTTTGACTTTATATTTCACAAAAGGATTTTTGGATATGATGCATAGATGAAAAAAATTTTCTGGACGCGAATTTAGTTGAAAAACTTATTATTGTTCATTTTGTTGATAGTTGATAGGAAACCTGCTGCTGAAAATAGTAGTTTTCTTATGCCTCATTAATGTCCTTAATTAGCAAAAAATAATCAGTTTTTGCTCACTAAATTTCAGGGAGAGAAGGTTTACTCGGAGTTATAAGATTAGAATTGGCTGGCATCAGAACGCCAATTACAAAACAGGCAATCGAATTGAAAAAAATCAATCGGTTGATGAAATGTTAAACACAACATCTCACAGAAACGAAATGTTGATTGAAAGTCACTTTCAGGTTGCGAAATTTATTCGCTTCTTATCAGAGAAGCGAAATCAACCCTCAAGCACAGATTTATCTCCATGATCCAAACAGAATTATGCTGGTCTTTCCAACTAAATGTGCGTTAGAGACAATACCCTTGAATCATTTTGATCCTCTTCTCTCTCATTTGCTCACGAAGCGATTCAAAATGCGATAAACGATATTACTGGTTTTCCACAGAGCTTTTTGAATTTAAACTTCAGTCTTCGAAAAATTGACTAATTAGCAGCGCTCACCTAAATCAAATTTAAATTAACAGCTTTTAGATCAATTTAATTTGAATTTACCAAATTGCACTTACGATTGTTAGATATCAAATGGATCATCTCTCTCCGGAAAAACAAAACAGCGAAATAGATAATTCACAGCTCTCACCGGTGGAAAACTGTCGCGGTTCCACCTTATCACCGATCAGTGGAAAGAAAAGAACCCCTTCAAACTTCCCCACAACCTCCCCAAGAGAGATGCCACGCCAATTGAACCCAACTACACCGAAATCGACCGTCCAACTCACGGAGGAGTCACCTCAGCACCACCAACAACCTCTCAGCGCTGACCAACCTGCCCAGAAAGAAGTACCTCAACAAGAAATTCATGAAGAGGAAGAACAGAAAGTAGAGACAGATGAGTTCAAGCTTCAATCATTCGAGGGTGAAAATGACACTTCAAACTCTCTCCACCCAGGGAACATTCAAACTAATGATACTAGACCAGAAGAGATAAATCAAGAAAACAACACTTTCGGTGTCCATACGATGCCAGTTGACCCTAAAGACTCTCCAAAGAAATTGAAGACGGACTCTTCTATGCAATCTCCTCAAAACAGCCCACAAAACATCCCACAAAACCAAGAAAATAACACAAATGTTGCTCCTACTACAGGGAAGAAGATTGAGAAATCGCGGCTTTCTTTCTCGAGTCTGGATCAGAGCATATTGAAAAGCGATGAAAAAAGCAGCAATAACCTCCTCTCGCATCTTGAAAATCAAGCGACCTTTAGTCGAACTGTGGATTTGCTCACCTCCGCAGCTAAGAATCTTGAGTCAAACACGTTTCCTCATGAGATCCCAAGAACAAGCCAAAAACCAAGTGCAGATAATAAGATGATTGAGGAATCACCTGAGCGGCCACAAAAAAATCTGCTGATGAATGAGCATTCAATTCAAAGAGAAGACCGATTACTCAATACGATAGATAAACAAGACATTCCTGTCTTTGGACAAGACTGCGAAGGTATTGTTACTGAGGAGATGATTGTTTCATAATTTTTCAAAGTTAATCTTGACTTTCAGACTGGAAATGAAGCACAAATTGGAGAAACTATTCACACTGCTGTTAAAAATCCAAACCTTATGGAGGAAGAGCGACCGGAGACCCAACCTAAATACAGCATCGATTTAGGCGATGACGCGCTTCTTACCCACAACACTCCTTTGGTCAAGCACCAACCTCTTCAAGGGTAAAAGCTAATATAATGCTTGATTAAACATTAAACCTAATTATTAGTGGAACTGCAGAGTTAGACGCGATTTCCAGAAATCTTGAAAACGAAAACGAAATGAAAGACAGCTCTGAGGCGGTGCCTAGCGGGAATAGAAGCCTTACTGGCAAGAATAAAACAAATTCGGTTCCCAGCAAAGTTAACACCTCCACCTCACGATCTGGGGGCTTAGCGTCTAACACCAGCAAGACCCAACCTCGATTCAGCGCTCGTGATCAAAAACCAGGCGTTTCTAACAAAATGAATACCAGTCTTTCCAAAACAGACACTCGCAGCGTTTCCGAAAAGCAAAGAGCTCAAAGCATTTCTAAGACGCCCACTAACCCAACGTCTCGCAAAATCGGGTCTGCGGTCTCAAACAACTCAGCTCGACCTTCTTTAATGAAAAAACGAACCAGAGACCAAATCGCTCCTAGTGTCGAAAGGGAAGAGGTTTTGAATACGAAAGTTCCACAAGACAAGAAAACTAAATTGACTCAACCACCAACGATAAAAAACTCATTAAATCAAACACTCCAAGCCCAAAAAACCGCAAACGTCAAGAAAGTTGAGACTAAATTCCAAAACAAACCCATTATCGGCAAACCCAAAGCAAATCCAGGTAGCCAAGAATCCAAAGAAAACGTTCCGAATCAGGAACGAAAACTCTCAGCAAAGCCAATGAGTGTAGGGTCGGTTAAGACTCCTAAGCTATCTGAAAACGGTACAAAGAAACTATCAACTTGCGAAATCTGCAAGAAAGAGCTCAAGGTCACACAAACCCGTGTTTTAGGGTGTTTGCACAAATTCCACATGGTAATTTAATTTCTAGCTCATCAAACTGAATGATTTATAGGACTGTTATGTCCAATCAAGCAAGAAGAAACATGGTTGTCCATTGTGTAATGGCCTGATCAAACCGGCATCAAATCCGACGCTTTCTACAAATGCAAGCGTGAAAGCTTAACTGAGCTTTGCTGCAGAGAAAGCAGAGTGTATATTTAAGATATTCGCTTACTTTCTATGCAAGGATGAATCCCTGAGGATATCAGAACATGAAAATAGACCTATCGTCTACATCTATAGTTGATATTATAGGATTTCGATTTATCAAAACGTGTTTATAGTAAGGCAGGTCCATGATGAGTTTTATATTTATTGAAATAATCCAAACGTTATTACAACTATTGAGCTCTTATATCTTACAATCTTATTGTTGACTCTGGTTCTACTATCGTCAAATACAATGCTGATTATTTGGGGATGGTTCGTTGTGGATGCTGTGACTTGAAAACGATGAAAATAGAGAGATACTAGACAAGCAAATTATAAACCATTTTATGCATGAATCTTTAATATTCCTAGCATGTTAGCAATTCCTGGCTCTTTTGTTTAAAAATCTCGGACATCAGTCTCAAGAGAGTCATCCAAAGGAGCCATCGTTCTTGAAGTCATCTGAGTTCCTCTAAAATTGAAGCTATTGAGTTGCTGAGGAGTCACATGTTTCGATTTTTCTTTGACAAGCATTCTTTTGAAGATACCAATGAGATAGAAACCAAATCCGATCGCAACTACGATAAGCAAGTAATGCAGAATCTTGCTCGGTCGAACGTGACGATATTCACTCACTAAACACTGCTTTATCACACTGAAATCATATTGATACGGTTTTTCCTTCACACCATTGAAAGTCACCGTCACTAGGTGCTCGCCGGTCATTATACAGTTAAACTCCAGGACGAAACGCTGTAAGTCTTCTGTTACTTTAAAGTTTGTTGAGGGAATCTCCACTAATTCAGCCTTTAGACGTCCCTCATCGGTTGTGATAACAATCTTATCAAAAACAACCTCAAGTGTATAGTTTGTCTTATCAGACACACTTGAAAAATCTGAAAAGATAAAGAATTCGGTAGCCCCGATTTCTGGGTAGATCTTCTTCAAATTATTATAGGAGCGAGCTCTCTCATTCGCATGATAAGCTTCTTTGGCGTTGCCTTTATCAATAACGTCTTTTAATCCTGGCGCAGTGCCTATGGACAATGGAAAGCTTCTATTAAAGTTCTGGACTTTGTTGCAGTCGGCATACATAAGAGCTTTCACGGTCTCATAAGGTGGGACATGAAACTGTAGTTCGAATGGGACAAGATAGTCTTTGACGTGTTCTTTAGGGGGCACTAAGCACTTAATCTTAACCGGCACACCAAATTTGAGGTTGGTCTTGTTGATTAGTCCTCCTGGAGGGTGACCAACAAATTCTACTTTGAGCTCCGGAGTCAGATTTGTTACGGTTAAACCAGCGATGGGCTGATCGAAATACGACTCCGTGCGAATCTGGATGATGGGTCCAGCTGCAGAGAATACGAGCTTCGTGTTTGACTCCTTTGTCAGATCTGAGACATTGAATATCTTATTTTCTGTGAGATCCTTCTCATTCTCGATGACGCGGAACACCAAATCGGTTTTTTTTCCAAGTTTGCATTTTTTTACGAGTGTGAAGGTTTTTGCAGCAGGAGTATTGAACGTATAGTTCGCGTCCTCAGTGATTGCGTATTGAATGGTCACTGGGTGAGACGCGTTATCCCTGCACAAGAACTGAACGTACAATTGTGATGCAGTTTGTGAGTCAGGATAAAATATCGAGTCTACGGCGTTGCTAAAGGTTGCTGCGGAGAGTTCATAGAGCTCGGCTTTAAATTTTGCAAGCCTCACTCCCAAATTGGTGTTAGAAGTAACTTTTATCTTTCGAGGAGAGACAGCTGAAGGGTTGATCTGTAGTGTGAAGTAATTGACGTCTTCATCAAATACTAGTACATCTGTCGAGTCGGTTTTGTATTGATTAATTTTAGTTTCGATTTCAGTTTTTGGGAGTAAGAAAGGCTTGACAAGGTTTCCATTGTCATCAGTGATTTTTATTGTATTGTTTAAGGTCAATTTTAGGAATGCTGTGGATGTAGCTTCATTAACAAGGTTTCTTGATCGCTCAGTCCAGAGACTGCTGCAGTGTCCAAGTGATGAGAGCGTTAAAATTAAAGCTATCACTTGAAGAAATGACATTTCGTTGAAAAATTGCGTTTTGAAATTTTTGATTATTTATTTATTGCTTTGGGATATTTAGAATCTCAAGTAATGCGTTTCTTTGGGAAATTTGATTATTGGGTTTTTACTCTCTCTAAAAATGTGGATAACTAATAGCTTGACTAAAGAAAGCATCAAGCATGAAATTCGGAATTTTTTACGATTATTGTAATGTAGAAGCTGTGATTGAAAAAAGTCAAGACTTTATTCCATTTAATGATTCATCAAATTTTTTTATTAAGGTGAGTTTTGAGTTGCTTTCACTAGATGGCTTGATTGAGCAAGGTATTCATTCGTGACTCTCAAACAGCTCATATTTTCAAAAAATACCTTTAAATTTTGAAAATATTTTCATTCGAGTTCCGTTCCGTTCCGTTTCTTTTCTTCCCAAATAAAAAAAAATGAAGTTATTATTTTGGATTAATTTAGCTAATGTCTTGATTATCGTTATGCAGAAAAGAAGAACCTATATCTATCTCAAGCAAATGATCCTATTGTGTTTGATAATAATTTTTGTGATTCATTCCTCAATGATGACGGCAGTTTAAAGATTAAGGAAATTTTCCTCTCCAATATATGTTGATCTCTTCGATTGTCACAGTAGAATTTATTGTGGTCCCCTTCGGGCGATATATACATAATTTGAACATTAAAATCGGATATGTATAATAATAACTCTTCTATAATAATATTGACAAGCAATCAAATTATAACTCGATATGAATTTTTTCCACTCAAACTATGAATTATTAAGTTAACTACATCCCCAATTCGGTTAGTATTCTCCCATTATTGAGAAGTGAGGGTCTGATGTCTCTCTCTCTCCGCTTTCTGTTGTCGCGCTTTCTCCTCGATGAGCATCTTCTCAGTTTTCATTCTCTTTTTCCTTCCCTGATACACTGCCCAGATCATGAACAACACATAGGCAATCCATACCCCGAAAAACGTCCAGATAGCAGGTCTCATAGCAAATATCAAAAAGCATACGTAACCAATGAAAAATATGAAATAGATAGTCTCGTTTACAAGGACTGCACCAATATAAAACAGAACATCGGACCAAGTAACTGGATAGTAATCTGGTCTCCGAGCTTTAAATTTTGGCTGGTAAGTATTATATTTTCTAACATAAAAATGCTGTTGATTATACAGCTGATTCTCCACGGATCGGATAAACGCAATATCTTCTGGGAGAGCTCCTTGGCGGCTTCCTTGATGACCTTGATGACCTTGATGACTTTGTACTCTAGCAGAGGACATTTCTTTTGAATTATTCGTTCGAAATTCGATTTCTTTCCTTATTTTTTTTTTAAAGAAAAACTAATTAATTTTATTCGTTTGCTCCAGGTAGCGAAGCAAGACACACAAGTAAGTTCTGCCATTATTCAGAAATAGCTAATTGAAACTCATATCGCTCTTTCTAACAGCGATTATAACAATAAGTGGGTTCTAAGATATAATGAGTGTAGGAGGATTGGTCCTATGGGCTGCTTTGGGTGGCATTTTGATTGTATCGATGTCATATTTCCTAATAACGCAAGGGGAGAGTTAGAAACTGATGCCAACTGAAAAGACAGCTTAATGTTTTTCAACGATAGATTTTGCTAATGCGGGGATGGCTGGGCAGAATGGAACTAATACTACCCAAAAATACAGAGAGCAAAAGAGTAAAACGATCTGCAAAAAACAGGCTCATTTAATGATATTTCACGATAGATTTTACATATGCAGAATTGGCTCTATACAATGGAATCAACAATACTGACATCTACATCTCAGTCAAGCATGTGGTCTTCGATGTCTCGAGTTCAAGTATTTTGGATTGTTTTCTTGCATTATATTCCAATTTGCTTCTGTGAATAGATGCTTACAAACCGAATGCTTCATATTCTATGCTTGCAGGCAAGGATTGTACGATGGTGTTGGCGAGAGGAGATTTCGATGAGAAAAACATGAATTCATATGTTCCAAAAGCGAAGTTGACTCAAGAAGAACAAGAAGGCATGGAACAATGGTTTGATTTTATGAAGAAGAAATATCCGGTCGTGGGCAGGATCGTGGAGCTAGAGAAAGAACAAAACTAATGCGAGCTGGCCTTGTTGATGGGTTTATTTACAAATTTCTTGAATGATGATCGCTGCTTTTGTTGTTGGCTTGAGCCTTCGAGTTAATTTACGAATAAAAAAAGAAAGGCCGTGAAAATGTGTCGAATGACATCTGAATCTGAATTATTTGTAAGAAATGTGAAACATTTTATAAGATTACGTCGATAGAAACCTCAAAACACGCCGCAATGAAAGATAATTTGCAGCTTTAGTCTCTAACATAGAATATCAATAAATTTTCAGCTATATAAGTGCTCTCCTCTGGTTGCTCAAGACTATAGCGTCAAAAGAATGGCAAAACATATCCCAAATCTTTAGCAACCCAATTATAATCGTGTTATCAAAGCTTCAAAAAAGTATTTATAATAGTGTTATTTTATGTTCTTTGAAGCAATCTCTCGAATTATCTCCAGTTGTCTGAATTGCGTGAAGGTTATGAATGAATCCACGAAATAGTAAGTAGTTGTTCAAAAAGAAAGCTTCACAGAATCGAGATCCACTCATTGCACTTTCAAAAACCTAAAATTTAACTACAACACAATTTTTCCGCTTAGAGTCTCTAAGACCAAGCTCCTTAAGAGATGTAATCTAGCATTTACAAAAAAACTGAAATTTATGCTAAGCTGTAAGCTTTACCATAGCATAAAAATTTCTATATCAAAAGGTTAGCAAATCAGTGTTCAAGAGCCGAGTCGAATTCTGATCCGAATCGACAGCAAATTAATATATAACAAACGTGTAAATTAAATTCTAAACACAAATTACCATGGATATCGAAAGACCCATTTCCGACACCTCTGACATCAAGCTGCCCTACACCACCGACCCTAATGGTAGGTTCAAGAACGTCATTTCGCTCTCCAAAACTCCGGATACCATCCCATATATTTTCGTTTCTGAAGATAAAAAAGAGAGCGTTGCGGTATTGATCGACAAAGATCGAGAAGACATGCAAACACTTAAAGAAATCTCAGACGAAGTCAGCAACATGCTTGAAGACGCTGAAATAAAGATCTCAGGCACCTATTTCATAGACTCGGTCGATTTGAAGCAACCAATCTCTTACTACCGCGACTCTCAACCACTCTATTTTCGGATTGTGAAAAAGATCAAGCTGCAACTACTTGTTGACCCATCTATCTCCTTCAGCACGGATTCCTTCGAAGTCAAAATCGGAGGAGAAGAGAACATTACGGCCTTAAAAGAACTTGTTGCAAAAAAGCTTGGTCGAGAACCCAGAAGCCTGATTTTCGAAAGACCTCAGCCAAAGGAAAGTCTTGAAGAGGCTAAACCAGAAGCCAAAACAGAGGAGAAAACTAAGGATATGAAAGAAGAAGTTACAATGAATTCGGCAACTCATGTGAAAGTAACGGTGAAAAGTTTAGCGAATGAATCCCACGATATAGTGATTGCCAAAGACGCTAAAGTTGAGCTGCTGGCTAAGGAATTTCTCGCCCACACAAAGCAAAACTGCGACTTAAAGCTGCTATTTGCGGGAAGAGTATTGGAACCAACACAGACTATCTCTAGCTATGGAATATCAACTGGAGTTCAAATCCATGCGATTTATCCCAAAGGAGCTGGGCCATCTGTAAGTAATAGACCCAAAGTCAGCCAAAACGACTTGCCACTCCCTTTTGGCAGGATTTTTGCCTCGGTTACCATGTTCAACAACCAGATATTCAAAGATGGCGAGCAGATCATTGTGAAAGGTAGACTAGCCATCTCCATGGATAAGGAATTTAACATATCCGTTAAGACTCTCACTGGAAAGACCATTTCGATATATGTCGCTCCTAATGATACTATTCTGACATTGAAGAAAAGAGTTCAAGATAAAGAAGGGATTCCGCCCGACCAGCAAAGGATTATCTTCGCAGGAAACACGTTAGGAGACTCAGATACAATTTTCGAGTCTGAAATCGATGAAGATTGCACTGTTCATCTCGTGCTGAGACTCAGAGGAGGTGGAGGAGGAAAATCCTTCGTAGACGTCGCTAATGAAAAGAGCGCAATCACCATCCAGTGGTCTGAGACAGCTCCTGATTGGAGAGTGGCTAAGCCAGGGTTATGCCT
>ENA-UOTX01001038-UOTX01001038.1-compost-metagenome-genome-assembly--contig:-NODE-1038-length-23632-cov-26.463384_pt1 | contig 23632 bp, 22 predicted proteins | sample MGYA00238143_ERZ746982 | MGnify/ENA primary metagenome ERZ746982 (study PRJEB28758, sample SAMN06268862) | compost metagenome | isolation source: single cell | place: USA: California, Emeryville, Joint... | reverse complement strand
CACTTTTTTCGGTCAATGGGGAAAAGTAGCAGCTTTCGTTGGGTTCTAGTGAGTCTAACGCTCAGAGAGCCAATACTAGACCCAATTTATTAGATTTCACGAATTAAGATCAGAAATTTTGATGAATTTGAATTTTTATCCTCTCAGAGTGATTCAACACTCTATCTTAACTGATATTATAATCCAAATGGCCACTCTAAAGGCGTACTAAGTAAGTTGGATCCGCAAACAGCGATAGCAACATGGAAAACAGCTTATTATGTAATTATTTAAATTTGAAAATGGAAAAAGCCTCTTTCTCGAAGTTCAGGTCAAGACGAAGTCAGTATTATAGTCTTTCATTCAATTGCTCTTCCTTTAGAACTTTAACATGTCGAGGAAGCTGTTAGAGATGCAGGTTACTAGAGCTTTCAATTAATTTTGATTTTTAAACTACAGCTTGTATGAAATCCAAATGGAAGAAAGATCTTGCATAGAACAAGCACGAGGGTTTTCAACTCGTCTTTTCTAAACAAACTCATTAATGCTCTCTTTCAAAAATGAACTGAGCCAGTCTCATATTTACAAAAGCTCAAGGAGGAAAAGAAGAAGAGAGAAGGAAAAAACAGTCAAACAGTGGAGGAGATTTCATTCTCTAGTAGGCTAACGGCTTGATCAGTCCTCTAGGTTAACCCATACAATAATGAGGAACTATATCCGGAAAAATATGAGGTAACGCATGTAAAATTTTCAATTATTTAGTGATATTCGCTTCCGTAAATATATAACACTCTATATGAACACGGTACACCGAATTTTAGATTCATAGCAACAAACTATTTTATGAAATATCCAAATTGAGTATCATTATTATAAATACACTCTAAAATATAACAAACATCAAAGTAAATGTTATAGGTATTATTACTTTTAATTCACTGCTGTAGACACGTCGCGCCTTATCAGACCTTTCACAAATCAAAATGATTTTGAAAGGTCTCTGAATGTAACAAATGGACCGCGTTTCCATTCTCACAGTTAAATAACTTATCCAAAATGTGAGGATTCGACGCTCTGACTGGAGGAGTCAGTCTCTCTTCATATTCATAATCCTCATTAATCTGCACCACCGCCAACTCTTGTGTGAGATTTCTTGGAAAGAAATCGATTCTAATGCAATGAAAGAGTATCAAATAAGGATTCTTGTTCGAAAGATATGATCATACTTGGGTTCCTTTTCAAGATCTTCCTTGGCAAGGTCAAGGAACTTGCGATAAATTAATTTGTTAGGGTTCTTCGCCGAGTCTAGCTTTTCGGAGCTATTGTGCTCTGAATCTAGCTTGGTGAGGGCTTCCGTAGTAAATTTAAACGAAAACGCCAAAATTTGTGGGGTTCGAATTGGGATAGGGCTATAAACGTGACGAGGAGTGCTTTCGGCGGAGATGCTGAGAGTGCTGTCTGTGGAATAGTTGTCCATTTTGGCTTTGCTGGAGGTTATGTCTAAATTAGACAATTAATTGTCTTGAATACTGGACCTTTAGCGGTTCGAATTAAAACAAAATTTTGTTTTGACTATTTTAACATGCTGTAATAATGCGATAAATGAGATGACGGTTGTAAAATCACTCGAACTTAATTATCGCATTATTTGCTTTATTTCTATGCAATTAATGCGTATTTATCCACAAAGATGGAAGATCTCTTTGCTGATTAACGTTGCAGAATTAAGCTAAGGAAATTCTAACGAAAATAGTGCTTTGAATGGTGTATTTACCGTGATTTATTGCGGTAACGATTTCAATTAAGGGATACTGTCATCTGACTCACGGCAGGAAACCTCAATTCATTATTCATTGAAATAGATACTGATATGGTGATACAGATAATAAGTTATTTCTGAAAGAAGAAATAACTAAATAGCACTGAAAATAGTGCAAGGACTAATTTCCTTAAGTATTGATATTGTTCAGCCCTGGTTTGTTTTTTTTTTCTATGGCTGCTCAGTGACTCCGTTCTGCTGCGTCTCCTCTTCTTCAGTGACTCCGTTCTGTTGCGTCTCCTCGTGTTTCTCAGTGTCACCGTTTTGTTTTGTTTCTTTATTTTGGCGATTCGTTTTCTTAATCTTTTCCAGGATCGCAGCTCCAAGACTCTCCAGTTCTTCTAAATAACTTTATATTTAAAAGCTTTTCAGCCAATTCAACGAAAAGGAGGTTACCTTGTTGGAAGATTGCGAAAATCTTCATCATTTGCGTCAACAATAATTTCACGAAATTCTTGCACTTTTGACAAAGGAATTAAATCATTCACCTCTTTTTTCTTCGCAAGTAGCCTCGCGCTGATATCTTCACTCAAAAACGCCCGATGAGTCTTCTCTTTCGTTGCGCGTTCAGTTCCCAAAGGAGTAACCAGCGTTGTCCCTGCTACCGTTTTCGCAAACTGGCCAGCGTCCTTCTCAAGATTGTCTTGGGCAAGATCTCTTTGACTGTAACTGCGAATGCGATTCAATTCTTGTGACAACTCAGCGAGAGGGTTGATTGCTCGAGCGTTATCAACTTTAGCTCGCGGTGTAGGATTTGGCTCTCCGATAGAATCACTACGATAAACACGCATTAGTAAAGCCAAGCAAATTTATAGTTACAATAGCTTGTTTAGATCGGCAGTTTTCGAAAAAGTTGAGAGAGTCCTTGTGTTTTTATTGGTTCCTGGAGACCCGGTTAATTGATAAGGTTTTGACTCTCCTCTAAACTGCAAAGAGTTCTTTATGCTTTCCAATTTTCTATTCAAACGAATATAAATAATCAGCGCTGACTTATTCATTTACTGTCGAAGGGCTGAGCTGTCTTCACGTTTTTCTGGAGGAGTGTTCCCAAAGGTGATTGGATTGAAACTTCCCTTTGGAGAGCTTATAGAATTATTTGTAACGAATGAGATTTTTGAGAATTTATCAGCGATCGAGCTCGATAATTGTGTGTGTTTCAAATTGCCCGGCTCTGAAGCTTTAGCTTTGTTAAATTCTTGTTTTGGACCGCGTTGCTGATTAAAATTATCGCTCTTTGGTGGCATGTTGCGCTCTTTACCCGAACTATGTCCCCTAGCTGCATTCATGAGGTCTCTATGAATAGATGTCGATGGCTGTGCTTTGTCCGAACCCAAGCCGGTAAGCCCCAGTCCAAATTTCATAGAAATCTCTTTATTATTTGATGAAACCGTCGCATTGCTTTCAGTTTTGAGTTTTTCGTTCATCTGTTTTTGCAGTCCGTCTCGGAAAGAAGAGAGAGTTTTGAATATCTCATCCTGTCTGTGAGAGTTCAGCCTGCTGCTAAAAGGAGCAGGACGATCTTCTAATTGATTGCCTTTGGTAGAATCCTCAAGCAAATTAAGTTTCATCCTGGAACTTTGGAACTGTAATGAAAAGCTTAAAGGACTGATACATGGATTGAACTTACTTTTAATGTGGTCATTTTTGTGAGGCTCTCCCACGAGCTTTTAAAGGTGATTTTATGTGCGTTTAAAAATTAAACAACTATTTCTTCGATTGGTAAATATCAAGATTTAAAAGTTGCAAATTCCTTTGAAACTTTCATTGAACGATTGGGATTTAGCTCGAAGCTTTTTTTTCCTCAGTATAACGTCTTAGATAAATTCCTTCGAGTGACGCTTGTGTAGGAGTTAATGGTCTTGACCATCTTTCTAAGCTAATTATGTATGGAACAAAATGTTTTCATACAAAGAATAGGCTTCAAAATATGACACAAAAAAGCTATCCATAATTAATTGAGGTAAGTAGCAAGTTCGATCCTTGTCTACAATGAACCATTTATAACAAAATATTTACAATTTCGGTCTCAAACTCAACATCTTTTGAAGCCTCATTGGAACTTTAATCTCGTAAACCTCATCAACTGATTCTTTGAAGGCCGTAAAGTCCTTGAAGACTGCTCTTTCTTCCTTTGAGAGGTAGTTGGATCTCCGTAATAAGTATCCTTTCTGTTCCTTGTAGTTCCACCAATGATAACTTCTTCCATCTTCAGTAGGACCACCAATAAGTATCAACCCATCTCGAAAGGACCACGGTTCGTCGCTGTACATTTTAGTTATGGTATCTGAAATCATGACCTCTCTATCGAGGGTCACGGGGACACCGTTCTCTCTCAAAAAATAGAACAAAGGTTGGGCTTTGCCTTCAAAGACAGCATTCACTTGATAATAACTGGGTCCAACAACAATCTCATATTTCTCGTAATCAAAGAGAACGGTTTCTTGTTGAGTGTTAAAATCGAATTTCAAGGGGCCCCGAGCGCCGTAGAAGCTATATGTGGTGTCGACGAGATAATAGCTTGATTCTACTTCAACTAGAAGTGAGCAATGAGCTCTTCGTTTGTCTGGGTGATAAGGCATTCCAGCAGCAGAGAGAAACTGGACTTTGAAGCCAATTGCGCTGAGTGCAGCTTCGAGCAGAAAATGTGTTTCACTGCAAATGGCTCCTCGTCTTCGGTCCAAAATGAGTTTCTGGAGAGTGGATAGGTCCCAGTCTGCTTTGGAATAGAGTTTTTTGCTTAAATAATAATTGGTTTGAAAATCAACATTCTGAAAAGGAACCTTGAGAGCATGCCTTTCTACAATTTTCTGGAGAGTATCGAGACTAGGCTCCGGAAGAATCAATTTGTACTCCTCTAAACCAAGGAATGAGAAGTATCTCTGGAGGTCGATGACGTTGAATTCCATATCAAGGAAATAAAATAAATTATCTTTACATTTCCGAACAGAAATATGGTTTATTTTGGTTTTAATTGTCAAAACAATAAAACATGAAGTAGAGAAGTGTTTTGATTGGCCGAAAATCTGAGAGAACGGGAAGGTTGGTAGAGTTGAAAAAAAGTTCTTCAAGCTTCAGATAGCATCAATATTTCCTCCGAACTAACTCACTTATACAACAATCAAGATATGACTCCCAAATTGATCCCATCATCCTACATCTGGTAGATCGAGTATTTCATATCGTAATGACAGTAATTGCGCCTGATTGGTTGAAAATATTGTGTGACAAGAAGAAGGGAAAAAACGAAAAAGCTTGAAGATTGTTTGGAAGAATTTCTGTTTTCAATCACAATAGTTGCAGATTTCTCAATTTTCTCTGATCTGGTAAAAAGTATTTAAGTCCTTTGAACAATTGAATTTCAGACTATGTATACGATCACGGTTTTACGTTCTCAGCAGGAGAAGAGAGTAACAGCAAGACGAGGATGTATTGGTGTGGTTGATCTGACACATATGATATCAGTTTTACTAGTAAGAATGCTAGATGCCTATCGCCTTCTGATATCATGCAAATTCAGATAAAGAGCAAAGCTTCGTCCAGATAACAAACAGCTGTAGAACAATAGACCTAATCAAACTATATAGATGAATAATAGTCTGAAAGGCGCTACTATCAAAACAGGCACATTGTTACGGCAACAGGAATCAAAGAGCCTTATAAGGCGAAAGTTCGATCGATCCCAGTGAGAGCATTTCAATTAACAATCGAAAATTCGAAATTCGAAAAGTATTGCAAATTCGAATTCGATTGTGGAATATTTCCTTAAATCTCCTTCAGAATTTTGTTAATAAAGAATATCTAAAATATCTGCGCAAGTCAATGAAAAAATTTCTTGGAGTCACTCTGACAGGTCTCGCCGCTGGAGCTTATGGCTACCATTATTTCACATTTCCTCAGATAAAACCCGACATCAAGCCGGAAGGTAGTCCAAAGCAGATGTCAACCATGATGTTAGAAATGAGATCTAAAATATTGCAAAGAAATGACCCATTAAGTGGGCATCATATGTATCTCATAGGATTTCACCCGATGAAAGAAACGCCTTGTCACCAAATGGAAGCTCATCATTTCTGCAAACAAGTCAATGAAGATTTTGCGGAGTGCTTAATATTTGATTCAAGCACGTCCAATGCGAATTTAACGGGCATCGAATACATCATTTCAGAAAAATTGTTCACTCAGTTGCCTCAGGAGGAACGAGGGTACTGGCATCCTCATAACTTTGAAATATTATCTGGACAATTAGTGGCACCTGGATTGCCGAAAATCGCAGAGAAGATGCTCCTTAAACAGAAAATGAACAGCTATGGCAAAACCTTCCATACTTGGCGTGCTAGATGCTGGGAAGATGAAAAACCTTTCTTAGACACTCTGCCTCTGGGCCCCGCGATCCTGGCTTGGTCATTTAATCACGATGGTGAAGTCAAACCGGAGATGGTAAAATCACGAGACCAAAACTTAGACGTTGATACAGAGAAAAATAAGCAAGATAGAAGAGACTTGGCAAAATATGCGCATCCACAAGAAGGGTCAGATCTTGATATGAGAAAGCACAAATCACATCAGAACGCCAAATAAGTTATTGTGTTATCGATTAGTACTTTCGCATTTCCTCTGCAATTGTAATTAGTTGGGAAAATAATTAAAATTAATCGAATCATTATGAATAAGTTGCAGAAAATACTTATTTTCAATGCGTTTTAGGAATTGAAGCTTTTATTTGAAGATATATCGGTTTACTATTGATTCATAGTTCTCTATTATAAGGAGAACCAAAATGACTTTTTTTTTCCTTCTACGTGTAGCTGATACTTGCAAAAACCGTCTTAAAGATAGATGTAGTTCAGATGACATGGAAAGGCAAAAAAATTAAATTAAATGCGTTAATCAAAACCGTATGACTTTATGCTGATTACTTTCGTTCTTCGAGCATCCATGTCTTGCTCTGTGGGATTTAACCGAATCTTTGACTCTGGACTTGATGCAAGGTCCTTACCGGTATCAAATCTTCGGTTAGAACTACCAACTTCCTTCGAACGAGAAGGAGTAAGGCCTTCGGTCGTCCAGAGAGAAGCCCTTTCTTTTTCTCCAGATCTCAAGTTTCTTGCCTGATTTCTCGCCGGAGAATCTTGGTCAGCTTGTGGAGGACTCTTGTTGTCACTATTGAAGGGCTGTGGTGTCATTGAGTCAAAATCAAACCCCGGACCGAGACCATCCATTGGAACCACTTTATTGGAATTCTTTTTATTTTTTGATTTTATTTCTTTTTTGGTCTTCAAGGAGTTCCTTTTTCTTCTCTGCTTGTATTTTTTCTTGAGGAATGATAAGGTTCCATACGCCAATCCACCTACTCCAAGAAGCGTAGTTAATCCAGTGTTCACCATTATTATGTAAAATATTGCCCATCCCAGATTTTCAGCATTCGAATCACTGATCGCGAGAACAACATTAATGATGGACACGACAATAAGTAAGACAAAGGTGGAAAAAAAGAGGAATGACGCTGATTTGTCCTCCATCGGTCTCACTATAGCCGTAAATATCGTGAATGAGATAACCAAAATGGCCATTAAAGCACACTGAGCGATGGGAGCGTTCTGCAAGCTTAATATGATCACACTAACAGCGAGGTTGAAACCGGACATCCAGCAAGAGAAGAAAAATGCGTGCTTTTTGTCTTCTTTGAAGCCGTCGTATAGCATCTCGTATTGTTTTTTGGTCCATTCATATTTTATTTCTTCTTCAGATGGGCTCTTTTTCGAATCATCACTCTCTTTTTGGGAAGGCATTCTCTCGAACTCTTCTCTTTTTTTATAGATTGTCCGGAGTTTAAAGAAGGAAAAGACTTGCAACACGAATACTAGCACCGTCGTGATAATCGCTATAGCATAGCTGGCTCTAGAATATGCATCAAAGAATTTATCGACTTTTACTATTTGTATCCAAGCGAATATTAACAATGTTTGAAGCTCTCCAAGGAAGTTTGAGATAAAGAGGCCGATCGCTGCTGCACATATCTTTCCGAGCACTGAATGTAGAAGCTTTTCTGGTTTAACCAACGCAGAGACGGCAAAGGCAGCCATGCCTATGGTGAAATAAAACAGTAAGGTTGTAAGAGTGTCTCCAAAGTTGTCGAAGTAAAGTATGCTTATCTGGGCCTCTTCAAAGATTCCGTATCTGAATACGATGTCATCTTCTATGGTATTATAGTTGATTATCCAATTCGGAATGAGTGAACCCGTAAGACCTGCATAAGCACCTGAAGCTATAACAGAGTGATTGACGTTGAGAAATTGCATATTTCCAAAGGTATCAAGGCCAGACAGACAAAGGAGTAAATTCACGTAAAATGCCCCAGAGCTCGGGCCTCCGCCTTGGAGGCCCATCGCGACAGCAATAAATGCCGTGGAGTAGGAGGTGGATGAACCCAGCATATTGGTAAATCGTGTTCCAAATTTGCTTACACAAGAAGAAGGAGCGGTAGCCATAAAAGGGCACGGATCACATGTCATCGTTGTATTGACTGCAAAATATCCTTTTGGACAGGAATTCACGCATTGGCCATCGGCGGTGAGGTACTTGTCTGAATCGCAAGTGAGGCAATCTTTTCTCTTTCCTCCCGAGCAGGTCTTACAGGAAAAAGGACTTGATGTGCTGCTATAGCATGGTTCGCAAGTCGGTGTGGTGGCGTCGTCACCAGGTGTGGGGTCGTTACCGTAATATCCATCCGGGCATTCTTTTAGGCACTCACCACCGGTTTTTGGATGTAAGTATGTTCCTGAAGCGCAATTATACATTCTAGGCACGCATTTGTCCTCCTCCTCTTTGAAGAGATAAGAATCATAGCAAGAAGTGCACCAACCGGCCGAGTTGCAAGTTCGACAATTATAATCAGATTTAGGACATGGAAGACAATTGCCGACAAAGTCTCCGTAATATCCATATGGGCAGGTAAGCACGCAGGGGCCTGGAAGGAACATTGGGTCTGCTACTTTATACAATCCCCCAACGCAAGTATCACAGTCGTCCGCGTTTGGTCCAGAGCAGCTGGCACAAGTTGGGTCACACGCTAAGCATAATCTATCCGGTGTTGTGGGTGTAGAAGGATCTTCGTAGTGAGGGGGATAATAGAAAGTGCAATCATTAGTGCACTCCATTTCAGGCTCGACTCGGAAAGTCGGACAACTTGATACACAAGTGCCACCATTATCGTATTGGCCTGGATCGCAAGCAGAGACACATTGATAGCATATTCCAAGAAGAAGAAGTAGAATGAGGGTTAAATTCTTCTGACAGCTGGTCATTTTCCTGCTCATTTTGAAATTAATTATTTATTGATCAATACTAATTTCGGTATTTAACCCAAATAAATCGCCAATTAAAACTTGACGACCTCTGAGATTAAGGTATGTCCTTTCAAATAACAGAATTCCTTAATTTCATCTCAATACGAGTTCATTTTGTTCGCTCTAACTAATCAGCAATCACATACAGCACCAGACATAGCTTTTTTTATCGACAATACATCCAAAAAACAAAGAATGTCTCTGATTCCTGACCATTCATGCAGAAAACGCACTCAAAAATGGTCGACTTCATTCCTCACCTAACTTGAAATACTTGACAATTTAGGGCTAGTTGTGTATGTTTGATGCACGTTAGAGCATTGAACGGCTTAACATCTGAAATCTTAGAAATTGGTTCTTGTCCCATCTTTATTGATAAAAGAGTGTTCAATTATATTTGCATTTGAGTCAGCACTGCTTGGGCCAGTAATTAATGCTACTGTTGGATTTGAATGCGAATTAATTTTATTAACACTCGCGCTCATTGTGACTTCGATCCAAACTGACAACTAATAACTCTAATGGGAACCGAAATTTCAATCCCATGCACCGAAGCGAAAGCCTCTCAGGCCATATCTCAAGGCAAAAAGTATGAAGTCACTCTTCCGAAGGAAAAAGAAAGCAAATTCGCAAAAGATTTTCAGAACAAGTATTCATCGAAGATCGAAATGCATCAAGGTGACCTCTCGTGCCCAAAGGTCACTCGCTTGGTGAATTGTTATCAATTCACCGATGAATTTCATGAAGAGGAAGACGATTCTCCAACACTGGAAAGTACTGCTGATCAAGGGCCGCAAATCGTGATTTGCAGCTCTGAGATTACAAGTTTCACAGGCTTCATGGACGATATTTCAACGGCATATGAGAACGTAAGTCACCTTTCGTATGAATAATCCCTTATCTAGACATAGAACTTGGTGCCAACACATATTGCGATGCATCCTTGCCTTTCGCAGTCTCTGATCATATTGCAAGCCGAAGAGATTACACCTTGGTTTAAAAAAACCCAAAATTCAAACTTGAAATACAAGCAGTTTGTGAAGCGTTTTGAATCAGTCACCAGATCGAGACTTTATCAGGAAATAACAAGTTTCCTTAGGTTTGATAAGCTTTTTGTGTTACTGTATAACATTCTTGACAATAGGAGTAAATGTGAGGCTGGACTTGATTACATTGGATACTTTAAGACAGATGAGACCGCTATGAACGCCGAATATAATTTCATATTCATCGAAAGGGTTAGTTCTTGCCAATATGCTCTCGAATTAAATCATTACTGGGTAACTAGGGCTGGGGATCAAGAAAACCATCTTATTCGCTGCAGTTTGAGAGTATGCGTTTATTTTGAGATGGTTATTTTAATTTCAATAATTGATTTAGCTTTGGATAGCGTAGACGAGAAGACAGTCAGCAAAATACTAACTGAGAGAGTCAGAGACGGCTTCAAATTCAAAGGGATGATCTGTTGGAGCGCAGAGAACGACCTGTCGACTTTGAACACCAGCATGCAGAATAGTACATCATCATGCTTCGGATATATCTTAATTATAGCTATAAATTTGTGAAGGAAGTTTAGTTCTTACCGGAATGAACGTGATGATCTTCGAGAAAAATGATGAGGATCCAGCTCCTGAGTATCATGTCGTCGAAGTTGGTAGAAGCGAGCTTGATCCAAGGTTCCTTGAGTCGAAGGTGTCCGGCAATATCGAACGAGAATGCGAAACAAACGTAAATCAGACTGTCTTTATATGTTAATTAAATTGACTTTTAATAGAATTTCGAAATCGCTGGCATAGTTTCGAGTACAACAGAAGAATCTCTTCTCATCATACTATCAGAGAACAAATGAATCTCCTTTGCCTCGTACATTGATGTGACAAGGCTTGAACCCACTTTTATATTCGCCTACAATTAATCACTGCTATATCTTATATGAGAAACATCTCCTTCTTTTTTTCCTTTTAATAATTGTCGTTTTATATTACATTGCTATGAAATCCATCAACCTTATTTTTTGTTGTTTTTGTTGTTATCTAAATATTACCTATATCCCTATATATATATCTATATCTATCTAACTTTAATTTTTTATAACAGAAATATAGAAATTGTTTCTTTAATATAACTGGGATTTTCAGTCCACATTGATCACGCAAAGAGAAAATCTCTGCGCTTTCATTGTAAAATAACACAGATATATACGATAATTAACCGGAAGCTGAAGGTAGAGCTTCCTTTATCTTATCAATGAACTCAAAGGAACGCAGTTGTTTCAAAATCCGGAAAAAAATAATTTAGCCGAAAGTGCTCTTAGGCTGTTGTACACGTTTTTTCAAGCGATAAGCAACAGGTTTCTTCAAAGGAGGATGCTCTTCTTTGTGATATATCATAGCCGGCGTCACCGATACATAATCATTTAACGACCCGTTCTTTGGAAGCTTCGCGGTTTTATGCTTAAACAAGTCTGCAATAATTAACAAATAGGTCATTCACAAATGGATTGTTGAGTTTACTGTTGCCAATTGTATTTGGATTAAAAGCAGGTGAATAGTTATACGTTCCTCCATGATAATGATTGCTAAGATTATAAATATTCGATCCAGGAGCGCTCATCTTTGCCTCTTGCATGAAATGCCATAATGTTGCTAAATCAGCTGGTTGAGGATTTCCTGCGTCGATTTTCAATTCAGGAACCGCTGGTTTGCTCGGTGATTTTGCTTTTAACTGCTGCGAATTGCTTGGCTGCGTTCCGCTTTTATTATTTCCTTCTTGCAGCAATAATTCATTATATTTGAGACCATTAGGCTGAAATCTGTCCACTGATTTGCTCCCATCGTTCAATCTTTTAACAAACGCGTTCCTTTTGGTCAATAATTCGTTGGTTTCTGATGCGAATTTCTTCAATTTAGCTTGCTGATGCTTTACTGTCAAACTGCCCTTCGTATGTATCTCTGGAGCGACGTCTAATCTCCTCCAATTGAGACAATCCCCGAGATTATTAACGAGATTCTGCTTTGCATGAAGGCCTCTTGGATTATACATGTAGTAATCTTGAATGCTGAGCTGCTTAGTGAAAAAATCATAGGCATTAGGAGCTTCATTCTCCTGAGGGTGAGATGTTTTCGTGGTTCTGAACACAAAAAAAAAATAAGGCGCTGGACTTATGTGCTTGGGGTTACCTCGGCGGAGAATTTACTCGCGGGATCCGCTTTTCCAGCCATCCCGAATGAAGTCTGGGGACGTTTACTCTCGTATCAAATTTATCAAAGCCAGATGCCTGTACTACGTATTTAGGAGCACCAGATAGGTCCACGATTGCAAAATTTTCTGAAGATGTACCTGGACGAATGGGGTTATTGTCAAATACCAACTAGTCGAGAGAATTCGATGTTATCAACTGAGAAAATCATATTCCGAAGTACTTTTTCGCTAATCGGCTGACCGATAGGCGTTTGCGATGGGTAGTAGCGCTTTAATCCGTTTGAGGAGAGGCTTTTGCCTAAATTGCTGGATTGGGCCGATGTAATCCTCTCAGCCATAATTTACGGAACCGTGATTATAAATTTTATTCAAGGACCGAAACAATTTTTGATGTAACTGTTTGACATCATTTTTGGTTAACTAAGCAAGGACAGTAAGAACTACAGATAGCATTATCGCAAAGGGATTAGTAAAAATATCGCGACTGGATATATTCTGACCAGCCTATTCGTACACGGATTAATAAGTTCAACGGTGTGTTTTTAAATTCGAGTTGTTGGATAACAACTCGAACCCTTTAACTTAAATTAAATATTTAAAAAACAGCCGTGCCATGAACAAAGAAAACATTCGCTCCTATGCTATATCGAAGTATGGTCAGAAGCCTCTATCCAGCCAATCGCCAAACATAAGTAAGTTATTTAATCTCACATGCATCAGTAGCAGCAATATTAATGTAGTTGTGGCGAAAAGAACACCAAATCGAATGATGACAGATAATGTTACCAACAACCTGCATCACAATCGTCCTTGGTCCAATACAACCAAAATTATGGAAAAAAGAGGGTCAAACCCTTCATGTACCCCTCAGCCTGGCGCTCGTGCGGTCCGAAACACCTCTGGGTAGATTTGCAACTTTTGAAACTGATGTTCTAAAAGATATTAAGGAGATATACTCCTCTAGGAACAAAAGCATCTAAATTTGATAACGGGAAGGAAAATTCATTCGAAAACCCTTCATTCCGGACACTGGAGCGGGATATTGAAAAGTACACTGATACTAGGATAAAAGAGCTCTATCAAAAAACGATACTTACTATGAAGGTTGGTGAGAAGGGAAGGAAAACCTCGTTGGAAAAGCCTCTTGAATTCAATCCATTAGCCAGCTTCGGTCAAACGGATAATCATGAAGTCCTCAGAAAATTCATCGCTGACTCAGGGAACAATACAAATAAAGGAAAGCCAAGCCCTGGCTCTATCTATAACAGACTTTCCGCAGTCACTCAAAAACCTTGCAGTCTTCGAGACCTCGACGAAGAGGTTTCAGCAGGAGAGTTGCCGAGATCTATGAACCGTCTCCAAGCGAAACCTAGCCTTCAGAACACTCTAAACGCAACACGAGTAAGAAACGATGAAAAATCGCACGTTGCTAATTGGATAACGTGATAGGATACAAAGCGTGATGATTCGCTTGAGAAAGAGGAAGTGAGTGATAGCGCGAACCCGAATAACCGAAGACATTCCTTCGCAATGGCGTGCAAACGATCAAACAGTCTAAGTACAACTGAACACTTCTTTTTGTATCTTGAAAGGTGGTAAAAGGAGTACGAACATTACGACGATCAACACAAATCGCGAGAGAGACTGTACAACTCCTCTTTCGCGTGGAGGATACTATCGGATAGCCCCAAGCTCTAATAATAATAAGAAAACTACAACTACCGTAAGAAACAATCATAATGGCCTGGTCTGAGTCCTCTTAGGTTCTAAAACCGAAACTAGATCTCAACCGGATCAAAACCCAGCCTACACAAGCAAAAAGCAGCATGAGCTTAACCTCTACCAATTTCATTGACTCGGCCCGAGGAAATGATGTCGAGAAGAAGCGCACTATTGATGAGTTCAGTATTGAAAAGCAACTTGGTACCATTATTGCTCTCTCTATCAAAGTTGCTAAGACCAGTTAGGTCAAGGGTCTTATGCGGTTGTGAAACTCGCTAAAGAAAAGAAAACGGGACAGAAATTCGCAATCAAAACCTATGACAAATTTAAACTTTATGATGTCCAACGACGCAAAAATGTGAAAAGAGAAATTGCCATACTGAAGTCACTCAATCACGGTAATATTGTAAAGCTGCTACATACGATTGAGACAGCGAGCCAGGTAAGCAGCGTTATTTTGAGTGGATTATAAGGGCTAATATATCTAAATTAATAGATACATTTAGTGATGGAATTGGGAGGATATAGTTCGCTGCATGCACATTTAAAAACGAAAAATGGTCGTAAATTAGATGAAGAGGAAGCGAAATCGCTTTTCAGGCAGATTGTTGAAGGAATAGACTATTTGCATAAGAAAAACGTCGCGCATAGAGACATTAAGCTCGAGAATATCCTGCTTGATGAGGGCAATACGATCAAGATTATCGATTTCGGCTTTAGTGTGGTGATGGAGAAGGATAAACTGCTGAATGTGTTTTGTGGAACTCCATCGTACATGTCTCCTGAGCTGGCAACGAAGAAAGATTATCACGGTTGGCATGCAGATATCTGGGCGCTTGGAGTGCTGCTTTATGTGTTCTTGTGTGGAAAATTCCCTTTTAAAGGTAATGTGATGGATTAGTGAAGGTCTAATATAATAAATCCAGGATCAAATGATCGTGACTTATATCGAAAGATTTCTCAAGGGAAATTTGAGGTTCCAAGCCATGTGAGCACTGAGGCAAAGGCGTTACTCTCTAAAATATTGAGAGTGAATCCGAATGATAGGCCTACTTCTCAAGAGGTAATTCGAGGGTTTCTCGCAGAAAATAATTTGGAAATGTCTAGATTTTGAAAGATAATTGGGTCACAGGAAGAAAGGATCTTTATTACCCGGTTTCGAGCTACCAGGTGACTGATGTCAACAAAAGTGCTGGCGTGAAGAGTGAAAATTATACTAATTTGATTATTCACCAACGTGCTGTTAATTGATAATTTATCGAATTTTATGAGTACTTCAACTCTAGTTCTCCTATTTATTCGATCAAATTTTATATCTCTATGTTGTTTATGAATAACATCTTTGAATTTCTCAAAATATTTCGAAAGCAATGAGCACAAAATTACGAGGACTAACATAAATATAATTTAAATGAGGTTCCTTACTTTTTCCTTGATTAGCTCTCTTACAAGTTGTAATGGCAATCAAAGTTTCTTCGCTTGATAGTTATCATAGCACTCACTTCTCATTATAGAACAAGCGTCTGAAAATATGCCAGTCTTGTTTTAAGATAATTTCACAGATTATAAAATAATACATTCATGATAAATTATAATCTTTAATAGAAATTTCAAAAGAGATTTTGTCGTATCTCTTTCTTATTTACAATTAGGAACAGACTAAGCGAAATCAGAAGAAATCATTGTCTCTCCAGCAAGAGGGACAGTGAGCTCGTGGCTAGCTTGCCTACAATGAGTTGCTGCCAGCACGGAAATGTGACTGACGCCTTCTGAGTTTCGTTAGCTCTTGCAACTTAAGTTCCTTATTAGAAGGAGAATACAGTGATCTTTGGATCAATTATTCAACAAATATTGAAAGGTTATAATGTAAAGGTTGCCTTTTAAAGTTAGCGGTGTTAGTATATGGTAATGACTGTATTGATTTTTCAGTAAGCACATCTTTCTTGGAAAAGCAATTCAAAGAATGCTATGCTAATTTCAAATTGAAGTAAGAGCTTTAATCAATTATTTTTGATAAATATTCAACACCTAAATTAAATTTTCAATGACTTTGAATAATTCTAAATCTTTACCATTTGATCCCACTTTGGTTGAGATTAAATCAAAATTTAATTACTTCAATGTTTGAAATATTAGTTAAGTGTAGAATTTGGTGAATAAAATTCTCTGAAAAAAGTTCATTTAGTATTTTACTTCTATCAACTAAAGCTGTCAAAAAATAGTTTTTTCAATACATCGGAAGTAATTCAAAACTCCTCGAGTGATATAAATCAAATGAACAAAGCACTCGATCATTGTGAGCTCTAGTTTTGTTAGGATAAGTTTCATTAGATAAATTTATCCGTCATGTTAGACTATAGAACGAAGAACACTAGTGAGAGTCAGACTTAAGAATAGAAACTAGCTTGGTCGCAGAGGTTTCTGAGACCTATTGTAATTTCAAAAAGGAATTTCATAAGTTTTTGAGAGTTGGACAAAATTGACTAGAACGGTTACTGTTGTTTCGAGCATATTTTCAATAACTAATAGGAGGATAGGCTTAAGACCTGGAATGAGAGTTTCGAAATGGGAGAATATAATACGCGCACATTTATCTTCATGGTGAAGTCGTAGAAGACAAGTCGCTCCAAAACTCAACAATACGGTTCTCTAAGTTTCTTAGAAAAAAGGAAACAGAATCACTGTTTTTCTCTGGTGAGATTGAGTCAAATTTAACTTGGTCAGATGATGTTGCATTGTAGAATGTACTGTTTGCTAGTATGTTAATTTTGCTCTCCAAGCGTATAAATGCATAACTACCAACGCTGTTTATTTGCAGATCGAAGTGAACAACCTGTTTCTCTTTGAGGCTTAACTCAGAAAGATTGATTCGCGTTTTTGCGTTTTTATTTGGGAAGAAACTTATGACTTTTCCACTTGATCCTAGTAATTCGAAAGAATTAAATTGCTCGTCAAAAATTAAGCATCCAAGCCCTCTATTAATTTAATCACACAATGATTTTAGTTTATACGAGTAATTTACAGCTTCATAACGCCGATACTGTTATTATTAACAGGTCGTATTCTAATTATCTGTTAACTCATGTATTTAAAAAGATTGATATCCCGCAAAATTGATATGTGAATTTATCCTTGTTGTCTAAGAGTCTGCTTTTTCAAAATATAATTCGAATTTAGACACTTTACCTAATAGAACAGAGACCATAGCTCTCTTACTTAATTTATTCCTTTTACTCATTATATAGACTGCAATTTTTTTGATGCTCATACTCGATTTTCTGCAAAACCCTTTGCTGATTGAGAACTCAAAAAATTATATCAAAGTGCTGTCTTAAAAACTTCATTAAGAGCATCCTTGATTGGTACTACAAGATAGAACCAATTTTATATTTTCTGGAATTTTATATTATTTATTTTTCGAGATTATTAATTATTATCATAAACTTCTTGTCTAACAAAAATAAGAACAATGAAATGCATTTTGCAGCAGATAGAAACTCAGTTTCGAAAATATGCAGGCTGCTTTATTTAGAGAGAGAGACTAATTCGGCCTCACCCACAACCATTTGACTCTCAATCGTGAGTTAAGGTGAAAAGAGCGCGATGACCTGAGAGAAAGTAGCAGTGAAATCTTGCTCTATAGATTGGGTGTTTTGGATGGATGCTTGTCCAAGCAATGGGAACTTATTAGCATCATGTGGCCAAGATAAGAAAATCAAAATTTTTGATCGGCGGCAACCGGACATTGTTAAAACGATAGGCTTACTCCATGCAAGTGAGAGATAATTTGTTCATTGACATTATGAATAACACTGGCATTTTCTAGCGGAAATTCACTGCGTGCGCTGGAATCAGCAAGGAGATATGATAGCAAGCGTATCTGACACTGGGCAGGTGGTTGACTTTAATTCAGGAAAGACTGTTTACAAAGCCTCATTATGCGAAACTAAAGGTATAATGTCCTCACAATCTCTATTTACAGCGGAACTAGGACGCGATATTACATCAGTATGCTTCATTTAGAGCAGAGACACTTGATCAAAGCACGAGCTAAACAATATTAATATTTCGCTAATGATAAACTAATAACGGCCATAAGTTTTGATATTAGTACTCAATCTGGAAATAACTTAACGGAGTTTTTCGTTTATATATCTCCATCTCTCGAGAGACTGGCTCTGTGATTATCATATGAACATATTTATGGGTTTCATGAGAATTACGAAAATCCTTTTAAAAAGCTCATTGAAAAAAGTTATGAAGTTAGAACATCGAGGTCTTAAGCAGCTGTTCTATGAGAGTCGATTGCGTCGCTAGCATCGAGTAAATATCTTCATCACGGTTAATTTGAAGCTCTTCCTCCCCCTGCAGACCGAGCTGTCCGGAATGAGGACCTCTTATTACTGCTTTCTTCTGAGAAGAGTGCGCTTCTTCTGAATCTGGACCTGCCATATTTCTCTCCTTAGCCTCTTCTGCCAGCATCCTTTCTTCGTCTTCGGCGAGTATATCATATTGCTCATTTATTTCATCTTTCAATGGGGTAAGAAATTAATTCCTTTATACAGTTATTACCCATGACTGTGTGAAGCTTCTTGGGATCCAGAGAGTCTTTTAGCGTTTCTAATTTATGATCTAATTGAACAATTGCCTTCGCGACCATTCGCGCTCGGATTGGACTCTGCTTTGGCTCACTGCTCGCCTTACTTTCGAAATTGCTTGACCCAGGTGGATATTTTAGCATTTTATTGAGAGAATAGAAGAGCTTAAACTCGTCTTCTACGTCGCTGTCTGGTATATGCTTCTCGCTCTCTAGCATATTCTTCTCAGTGTCTGCGAGATTCTCTGGAGGAGATTGCACCGATTGGTTGGGTTCAGTATATCCCATGAGGTTTTCGTAGTCCCTTTGCTGCGACTAATGAAAATGTAACAACTGGTGATACAACGTGTATGATCTTACCTCATTCTGATAGCCGACTTGAGTAATTGAGATGTAATTACTTGAATTATTAGGCCTTTGGGGTTGAGTCTCCATCGCATTCCCTTCGAAGAAGCCGGATTGAGCCTCTTGAGGCTGATTCTGGTGGGTTGGAGTATTTCTCTTGCTTACTGTGCCGGTTCGAGGTGATTTCCCCGTTCGACTTTGGGTAGAGGCGCGTCGTTGTTCTTCTGCAATTACCCACGGTTCAGTCGGAGTGCGTGTTGTCTTTTGGTTTTCACGAGCTCCTCCAGGCATTGATAAACTATACGAAACATCATGTACATTTCTTCCTCCGCCCATTTCCGAAAACTCTCGGAGTGTGGGTAGGGAATATGAAATGTCTTTGTTTATCGGCTTGAGGATTTTGTTCGGGGAGCTTCGCCTCGTTTGAGAAGAAAGTGCCGCTTTCGCAGGAGATGTTTTGCGATATAATGGGTAGTCATATTTCCTTTCATAGTTTGCATACACTCTCTTCTCGGGAGTTTTAAAATCATCACCTTGACGGAGCAGTCTAGTTTTAATTTAATCGTCAAATCACAATAACAAACGAAATTAGCGTACTGTTGGTGTCTAAGCTTCTCCGCTAGGGCGAGCTGGTCGTTGCTCAGTTTTATTATATTACTTCGAGCAATCCTACAATGGAACATTAACCACTTGTAAAAATATGTGAGTTATTTTTCGTACTTTAAATCATCTTCTAAGCGAATATTTATCGCTCGGAGTTCTTCGACCTTTTGATGCAGCTCTTTATTTTCTTGGACGAGATCCGAGTCATGTGTTGAAATTTCTTTTAGTTTCTTCTCATAGAGGCTGTGTAGAGGTAAGACAATCTCATTAGCCCAATTATATTGAGGTTATTATTACTCCATAAGCGATCTGTTTTCTTTTTTTAGCGTCTGAACCTCAGCAGTTAACTCGTCAATTTTCTTTACGTGGTAATCCTTAAGTTGACTATTCAAGTCATCGAGGATGCTTCCGCTGGGACTAGGCCTTAACAGAGAGTCAGATGGCATCTCAGGTTGCAGCTTACTTAGAAGCAACTTTTTTGTTTCGGTCCTGCTCGGTTTTGTAGATGCTCTTTAATTGCTCGACCTTGTCAGCAGCTGGATCATTAGAAAACACTCCTTTTTCAAGCTGGAATTTCAACTCTTGCATCCTCTTAATTTCATTCCTTAACTCTCTCGCTTCCGAGACTAACTTCTTATTTTCGCGTACAAACGCGTCCATATCGTTCTCCAACTTGGCGTTTCTGCGTTGCAATGCGTCTCTTAACTCCTGGTACTCTCTAATTCATTAGTTCAGAATCTCTGCAATATCTTTCAGACTTACTTGACTTGCTTTTCCAGTGCTTGATTTCGGTGACGGATTTGATCTAGTTCATCTTTTCTTTCCTTCATCACTTGAGTTATCTGGTCTCTGGACAACCGAGTTAGATATAACGATTGATTAAACCCGAAACTTACAAATAAGCTTGGTCTTGCTCTCGGGTCCTGTGCTCTACTTTCATAGCTTCAATTTGCTTTTCCAAGGAAAATATTTTAGATCTAGCTTTCTCTAACTCGAGATTGGCATTGTTCTCTTTTTCAGAAGACCTTGGGAGCTTCTCTGAACTTACTATCGGCACATTTTTGCCTGTCGAAGTGCTTCTTAACCGCTCGTTCTCAGCCCTAATTCTTTCTAACTCTGAAGATAGTTCGTGAGTTTCTCTGATTTTTTCCGAAAGAGTCTGTGTTTTGTATTGAAGATCGTCCTCCATGAGCGATTTCTGCCATCGCAGCTCCTCTAGTTCCTCTTCAACGCGCGTCGAATTCAACATAGAATCCTTCCTAATATCAAAATTCAGATTATCTATTCTCAATTTCATTGTTACTTCGGGCTTGAAGACTTCGATACCGATGAGCTCAGTCTAATCTCACGTTCGAGATCAGTGAGAAAACGGAATAACTTCTTATCCATAATAGGGTGCTCGCTCTCGAAATTGAATGTCCCTTGCTTTCTCTTCGGGATATTGCTCAAAAGCTTGTCCCTTCATGATAACATTTAAAATAAGGCATTGCATTGCTAACTAAGTTACATTAGGGTTATGATGGCTTTGGTATTCGTTTCGAGATTCAATGAGTTAATATCGGTCGTAATTTCCTTCGAGACGGTCTCTGTAGAGACATCGATTAACCTTGGGCTGTCGCCGCTCCTCTTTGCGAAAGTTTCTATGGACGCATAAACATTCGATTCTGCGTCGCCTGACATTGCAGGAGCAACCTCAAATTTATTTCGAGGCTTGAAGCCAGGAGTTTCGACGTCTTTTCTCTCGTTTTCGCTGACATCTTCGAGTAATCTCAGCGATTTCTCAAAACTCTCAAAGATTTGATGGAAATGGTCGAGGATTTTCCTTCCTTGCTTGTTCTGATCGTTGAATCTGCTGCGTTCTTTAGCGCCTACCCCGATCTGTTCGAAAAATTGCTTTTGATCATCAAAATACCCTTTAAAATTCTGATTCACAGTCATGAGGGACTTTAACGTTGAAAGCATATTCTTTTGTAACTCCTTCATTTGACCCAGAGGGACATTTAAGCTATCTTCCTTCTTCAACAATTGCATCTCCTCTTTTTTCGGGGCTTCTGGCTCTATTTCCTGAAGATTCAGTTTAAATCCACTGGAATACTCGCGCTTAGGCTCCGGTTTATACACCAGAAAAATATCTTCGAGCGCTCCATACAGATTCTCAAGGAAAATTTTGAAATTGTCTATATCAGTCTCTTTATAAAAGTCGTACATAAACGAGAGCTGCGTGTCTTTGTAAGTGTTCTTGAGATATGATGATTTCGGGGTTTGAGAGATCCTTGCTTGGGTTTTCGCTTTTGATAATTCGATTGCAGCAGATTTAATGGCTGTTTCGAGTTCGTTTTTGGGGGCAGTAAAGAAATAGGATGATGAATGTCCTTCAGCGAGGTTGTTGCTGTTTGGTGAGCCTAACATTGAATGATGGGATGTTCGATGAAGGCGCTGAGTCTTGGTATTTACAGATAAATAAAAATTGATACGTTAGTTTTACGTCAGAGGGATTTATCATAGGCTGTTAATACCTCTTATAGCAATACTGATCTGAGTTTATCAAATAGAAAATATCAATGGGAGCTTTTTTAGTAGGTTCGTATGGTCTTGATGAATGAGAAATGCTCAAAGCTGGGATAGATATCTCGAGAAATATATTAGTAAGGCTATAATGGGGATTCTCAGACAAAGAGAACAAATCTCTCAAAATGAAAAAGTACTTGTCTTATTAAAATTCAGCATGTGTTAACAAAGGGAGAGTCACGTAGGCTGAGATTATTTTGCTGTTTTCTGACAAATTGTTTAATTACATCAGTTCAGTCATTCAAATTATCACTTCGAAATTGATAAAAAAAAAACTAGATTAATTCACTCCAGAATAAAATCTGCAAAGATTATGGGCGTAATATCCCCGAAACAAGAAAAGATTTCTGATGACGGAAGCGCCGGAGCATTACGATACGGAGTTTCAGCTATGCAAGGTATAGAGCAAGGCATTAGTATCAATATAACACAATAGGATGGAGGAAAACCATGGATGATGCACATATTATTCAGCTGAATATCATGCCTAATGTGCATATTTTTGGAGTTTTTGACGGTCATGGCGGTGATAATAGCATTCTCTTACCGATATTAGATAATTTTATTGCCTCTATTCCTTTTAAGCCAACTTCCTTCTCTTCTTCTGATCTGAGTAAATAGGAAAAGAGGTCGCTGTTTTCACGAGCAACCACTTTGTGAAGGAATTAGTTGCAAATGCAAGTTTTAAAAAAGGAGAGTATGAAGAGGCACTCGTCGAAACTTTTCTCAGAATCGATGAGTTGCTAAACACATCGGAAGGAAAAGCCGAGTTAACTCTTTTAAGAGACCCTGCTTAATTCGAATATGAGGTTGTTGAAGAAGACATGGTCGGCTGCACTGCGAACGTGGCCTTGGTTGTGAAAGATGAATTTATTGTTGCAAATGTTGGTGACACTCGTTGTTTGCTGAGCAGCAAAGGAAAAGTTATCGAAATGTCGGAGGATCATAAACCAGAGCTTGAAAGAGAAAGAAACGGATTAAAGAAGCTGGTGGTGAGGTTATTTCCGGGAGGATTAATGGCAATCTAAATATTTCTCGGGCGTTGGGAGATTTTCCATTAAAGAATAATACGGCCCTGCGACAAGAAGAGCAGATGCTCATTGCCGTCCCTGAAATCAAAAAAAGAAAATTAACCTCAGACGACGAGTTTATTATTATTCTATGTGATGGAGTATGGGAATGTATGTCCAATCAAGAGTTAATTGACTTTGTCGGAGAGAAGATTAATAAAATCTCACCAATGAGCAAAATCGTTGAGAAGCTTTTTGATAAAATTATCGCACCTGAGAAAGGAAGTAAGTTTTATGATATAATGAAGTGTTATAAATCTCATGATCATTAGGTACAACTAAAGGGTTCGATAACATGACCTGCATTATCGTTGCGTTCAAATAACAGTTGTTGTGAATAAAATCTAATTATTCTAAAGAAATCAGAGGCAGAAATAAAGTC
>ENA-UOTX01001037-UOTX01001037.1-compost-metagenome-genome-assembly--contig:-NODE-1037-length-23649-cov-8.181402_pt1 | contig 23649 bp, 22 predicted proteins | sample MGYA00238143_ERZ746982 | MGnify/ENA primary metagenome ERZ746982 (study PRJEB28758, sample SAMN06268862) | compost metagenome | isolation source: single cell | place: USA: California, Emeryville, Joint... | reverse complement strand
GATCGATTCTAAGCTTCAAATTGATTTGCTGATCTAAGTTTCTAAAATGGACTCAAAGCGATTTAATTTTCCAAATTACGATTAGCGCTCCCTTTAACTGAAGACACTCTCAGCTGCAAAGAAGCTTCTACTCAAAATACATTTTCAAAAAAGAGTCTACCTCATCAAATATTAAATTAAACAATGATGTTACTCTCTACCATTTATTTGAAATTTTCCGTATATGTGGCCCTAGATCTGTTTTTCATTTGATTATTTGTTATATGAGGTCCCAAATGTAGTATTCGTTATATTTATAACCCAGTAGTGAATGCTGTGGTGAAGTGAATTTATTAGGGGCTGTTACAGGATCTAAGTGAGATGAATAGTGGCTGGAGCGTCAACATGAGGGTAATTCAGTCAGGAAAAAAGAGAGCCCGAAACTAGCTTAAGTGCTCAAAACTAAGGATAAATCTAAGATCGAGAGACTAACGATTTGGTTTTTCTTTAATTTCGAAACTCTAAATGAGTTAGCAGGCATTAACTGCTTCGAAATTCAATTTAAATAGCATCTTTAAATTCCCAGCCTTCAGTAGCAACCTCAAAACGGTAAATGTAATTGATAACAATTTCCCTTCTCCTTTACTTGATTGTGAGGGATATCGCATCAATTTAGTTTGAGTTCTTAACCACGGAAGGTTGAGAGCTCGATTTTCTGTCAGCATTATACCAAAAGTAGAATTATTTCCGCTTGATTAAAATACTATCAGAAGAGCATAGAAGGAATTAGCAAATTTAGAAGGAATTCAAAACAATTCGATCATTTAATCCATTGATAGAACAATCAACTCAATTCGCAAGACAGCGAATCAATGTTGATATAAAAACAGTAGAAAAATAAACCAAAATACAGCCATCTGTTATAGTTAAATACCCCGACTCAATTAACCAGGGTAGACTCCTTGTTTAAACTCTGGGTGCAGGTTGAGGACTTAAAATTATATGCTTGAAAGTTCTTAGAATCAAGAGGTTGAGCTATATATGGACAGTCTTCCTAAGTGGATAGATATTCATGTTTCTTTTTGACTTGAAAAGTATTTCTCTCCACATATGTTATTAATGCGAACTTGAATTTCTAATTATGTGGCTGTTTATTTCAATTAGATCAAGTAGAATATCATCAAACTTCAACGAATTCCCATCAGAGGAACCAATAATTTAAGACTAAATTTACAAGGAGTAAAAGTCAATAGTTGCGAGCAGCTCTCTTTGAGAAATATAGGAGTTTTCCAAAAGAGAGGAGATTATGGAGCCTTTAACGAAACGCCCTTAACAAGTTATTTCCAAACAACCCAGAAGAATTGAATGATGTCAGAGAAATCAGTGCCATTGATGAAAACTAGTTCGCATTCACGCTCGAATAATAAGAAACAATAAATATTGGAGTAATTTACGGAAGCTTGATCTCTCAAGAAACGCTATTGAAGAAGAAGGTGGAGAAGTGATAAGAGGCAACAAATCATGGTCTCATCTAGAAGAATTGATTCTTACAGAAACTCAAATCGGAAAAAAAATTTAAATAAATAAAATCGGCAATAATCACATTTGGAAGAATCTCAGCAACATTGAACTTGCTTCGAATGAAATTGGCGACATAGGAGCCATCGAAATTGGGAAGAGCACAATCTGGGTGAATTTAGAGGTTCTCGATTTGCGTTAGAATATGATCAAAGACGAAGGAGCAAAAATGATAGGTGGAAATAATACCTGAGAAAAACTAAAAGGCCAGATTTGAGTTCGAATAAGATTAGTAATAAACAAATGATCATGTTCGTTTGGAGCAATGGACTTGGAAAAATCTCAAGTATCTATATGTGAGATACAACCCAGTATTCCTGGAAGCAACAGATACCCTTGAGGCCATAGAAGGTGTCGTTTCTAAGAGTCTAGAAAAATTGACCCTTCCCTATGTGGTGGATATTCTGCACGATTTACTAAAATACTTTAAAAAAAGTACATCAGAGAGTGCTATAGAATTATCTGTAGCTAAGCAAGGATATAATGCTATTCATACGGCTGCCATTGGAGGCAACGCAGCTTGGACCAATCTACAAACACTTCATTTGAAATACAACTCTATTGGTGATGAAGGAGTTTATACATACGCCAAATAAAATTAATTTGCAAAAACGTGAGAAAAGCGAAAAAAATTTATGGAAAAAAGCAGCAAACACCCTGAGAATCCTAAACTGGATGAAGATGAAAAACCAGCTGATTGGTTCACTGTCAAAGGTATAAAAACATCTGCATTCATACAATTATTGGCTCCAATTTCTTGATTTTACTTTTCAAAATTTCTTCTTGGCTGCTTACTGTAAGTTCCTATTTGCTAGATGCTCCCTCAGAGCTGATAGCGTGGTGTCCGTCCCACAGTAACAACATCAGAGTGATTGATATCAAACACAAAAATTACTATGCCAACTTCTATGGAGCTGCCCCTTATCAACATGGTATGGTAATTTCTTTCCAAACCCAGGATTCAACACAAAATCAGCAGAGAGTAAGAAAGAGGACTGTTACACCACTGTTAAAGAAATCCCAAATACAAAGCTGCTTGTCTCTCTTAATCACGGTTGTCTATCCAATGCCAGCATGAATGTCTTTGACCTTTCTCAGAAAGGACGCGTGAGATGCATTTACACTTCCGCGAAAGTTTCTGTTGGTAGGTACATTACTAAAATACCCTAAAAATTTCGGTCAGGGTTAGGCGTTGGAGACGTGACCTACAACTCGCGAAGAGATTTGCTGGGAGCAATTACAGTCCCTGGAAAATTCGCGTACCACCTCTTCAATATTCAATATAGCAGTGCGAAAAGGAATTTCGATGTTACACTGTTGAGGCGGTCGAAATGGGGATTTGATGAATCTAGTAGTAATGACAATGAGAATCCGCTTAATCCTTACGCTTCTTTGCAAAATTTAGCGGTGGGGATTTCTGGCCTTGATTTTCATCCCTGTGGAGAATCTGCTGCGATTCTCAGTCATTCAGGAGTTTGCTTGCTATCACAGGTGGATACTAATAGTTGTAGCTATAGTTTGGACCTGGGAAAATATGGTAATTTTGCTGGGAAGAATTATCTTTAGATAGTAATTGCTGATTATTTAGACGCTCTTGGGCGATGCAGATGGAGCACAAACAGTGGAGAATCACTACTATACATCAAGTATAACAAGTACCACCTTAATATTTTAGACGCTGTGAAGGGAGTGCGATTGTTGAAAAAACCATTCCAGACGGGTAGCTTCGATAATTTGTTAAGTTTTCAGTTATTATTCGACTTGAGAGTTCTAATATTTCATTTTTTTCTGTTTTTCACCAACTAATTTGATCCACCTTGATTATATTTGCAACATATACATTAGATTTAGGGAGTTCTACATGGGCGGTCGATGTGTGTCCGCGCAACGGAAACTTACTCGCCCTCGCTGGCTCTGATGGTTACGTAAAAGTTTATGACCGGCGCGTATCAAGGGTAGTCGAAACCTTTGACGAGGGATATGAAGGTGAGAATTTTCTCTCGGTTATGTTGTGCCTAACATCCATTAAGGAGTTGTTAAGAACGTCAGATGGGACTCACAAGGAGATATGCTAGTAAGCGCTTATGATGATAAGTTCGTGAATCTCATGGATTTTACCGCCGGAAAAATACTCTATTGCGCGTCAACCTCAAGTAAGCAAATAGATATTGAAAATAATCACCTTCATTAATTTTCTAGTTGATGTTGATTCAGCATGCTTCATCTAGAAATAAGGCAATTCCAGTAGCTTACTCCTGAAACCCAAAGGAATAATAGGAGCGAGAGAGTCAAGAAGGCAATAGCCAGCTCTCAGAGTGATTTTCTCTTGATCATATTGTATACCTCATTAATCTCGTGATGACATCTATGCATTCCCAATCATACACTCAGAAAATCAACAACGACTTAAAATACATAATATTTGCTGCCTAAATAATATTAGTCTCGTTATCATGCTAATATCGAAACTTGTGGCCCTCTTTTTCAATGCACTGCATATATCTCCTATGGAGTCCTTCGAAAAACGGCTGCAACCTATCCGTTTTCGTCAATATCTCCCAATTACGCAATAAACTCACCCTCAGTTCTTTCTCATTAATTGGCGCTTCGCACGTCACCCTTTCTTTCAGCGCGGACCATAAATTCTCGATTATATTCAGATCAGGAGACCGTTTCGGCAAAACGATGAGTGTTAGCTTCTCTTCATTGATCACCCACTCTTCAGATTTTCTGTGTGCTGGGTGGTTATCTTGGAGGAAATAGAACTCTCCGCCTTGAAATACCTTTTCCATTTCCTCTGTATGACGCCTTATGACTTGCCTATAGAGCGTCCCGTTCAGACTCTTCTCGTATATCTCTAACGACGTAGCTCCTTGCGCTGAAATCGCACCCCAGCAATTTAATTTAACATATTCTGTTGCTTTCTTCATTCGAATATTTTCCGTAGCCAAAGTCCAGGCTTTCGTTTTGTGGGTTTTGTTAAGTTCAATGGCCATTTCATCGGAGAAAAAGGTCTGATAGATGACTTTCCCTTCATCACGAAGCATTTGTTTGCAAAATTCAACACGATTTACCCTCTCTTCTGCTGTATAAATAATGCCCTTGTCATACGCTTTAAATTTGAACCCTTTTTTTGCGAGAATCTTGGCGATCGTCGACGGTGCGAATTTAAAGCGAAGCGAAAGCTTCTTTAGAGATGACCCTTCAGGATTCTCTTTGACCGTTTGGATAATTTTGTTTTCTGTATCTTCGGTAACGTATTTTTTTATTACACTCCTCTTTTTGGCATATCGAATATCTCCTCCTTTTTTCAGTTTCGCGACCCAGCCTTCTAGGGTTTTAGCTGATCGATTAATAATCCTTGCTATCTCATGGATATCCATGTGAGCATCGAGAAAAAGAACAAGAAATCGCGTTTTATCGTCGATGTCGTACTTTTCACTCATTGGTGTGATTGTTGTTTATAATGTACCAGGGAAGAGGAGAATTTATACTCCGAGATTCTAATTTTTCGAGCTTTGGAATTCCTATAGAGGATTGTCATGATTTCTATGCTATTTCCCAGACAAATTAATAGTTATTAGCTCTATACAGAGATGGTTAAGCAAATCAACACAGCTAATATATAATTTCCCTTATGGATAGAGTTCATGATATAGAAATCCTTATATTTTATTAACATAGTACTAATAATTGTTCTCTTTGCCCCCAGCCATGCCAATCCTAGCAAGCTGAATTCGAATGTTGTAAACTTTCTTTCGTCTCTTAGAGCATATTTCTCCTGCGTATTCCCGGGCATTTCTTGGGGTCGTCTCCGTCTTCATCTCTTCTCGAATTGCTGGAATTATGGGTTCTTCTTATAAATGGCTTTGGACGCTTGGGCCGGTTAATAATCCTTCTGATCTCTTCAAGTTCCATCCCAGCATCATAATACAGCACGAGAAATCTTGTGACGTCGTCGATGTTGTATTTGTCGCTCATTAAACTATCTGCGTTTTAACAATTTATAAAAGTAACCAACTATAATAGTATATCCTCCGATGCGAATATTTAGAGCTTAATCATAGCGCAGCTTAAAATTGCCAGCGTTTTCTAGGAAAAGTAAAATTAATTTGTTCTTTCATTCTATAAGTTTTGGATCCCTATCAAGTTCAATAGACATTCAAGCTTATGTTCATGTGAAACAATACTCATAAATAATTTGTTTAGTAATCTTCTTTGAGTCATTAAATAACCATGAACAGACTAGTATGCAAGCTTTTGACCACTTTTAGAAATGCATTCCATGTATCGTCGATGTAGCCCATCAAAAAACGGTCGCAGTCTCTCCGTTTTTGTAAGAATATCCCAGTTGTTTAACAAACTCGACCTCAGCTCTCTTTCATTAGAGGGAGCATCACATTTAATCCTCTCCTTCAATGCTGCCCACAAATTCTCAATTATATTTAGATCCGGAGATCTTTTCGGCAACTTGATGAGTTCTAATTTCTGTTGCTTGACTACCCACTCTTCGTTCACCTTATGCGCTGGATGATTATCTTGAACGAAATAGAACTCTCCATCAGAATATATTGCTTCCATCTCAGCCTTATGCCTTTCGATAACTTCTCGATAGGTGTCTCCATTCGTCGTCTTCTCATAGATGTCTAAAGTTGTCGCTCCTTGCGCGGAGATCGCGCCCCAGCAATTTAGTCTCACGTTTTCTTTAAGATTCTTTCTTCTGACTTTTTCAGTGGATGTTTGCCAAACCTTAGTTTTGTGAGTTTTGTTAAGGTCGATTCCCATTTCATCAGAGAAAAATGTTCGATAGATTAATTTGCCATCTTCAGAAAGCATTTTTTTACAAAAATCTACTCTCATCATTCGTTCTTGTTCGGCATACATGATTGATGTATCAATAGCTTTGTATTTATATCCATTTTTACTAAGGATTTTTGCAATTGATTTCGGACAAATCCCAATGCGAGCTGCAAGTTTCGTAGTTGATGCTCCCTCAGGATTTTCTTTGAGCATTTGGATAACCTTACTCTCGGTTTCTTCAGTAATGTATTTCTTGCGTAATGCCTTCTTCTTGATTCTTATATCTTCTCCGTTCTTAGTTCTCGACACCCATTTTCTAATCGTCTGCCCAGAAATACTGAGAATGGTTGCTATTTCCTTTCCTTTCATCTTAGCATCAAAATAAAGAACAAGAAATCTTGTTTTGTCATCAATACCGTATTTCTCACACATCACCATGTGGTCTATTGTTTATAATTTCTTAAAGTAGTGCAATTTTTATCTCAGTCCAATTTTTCGAATCCTTGTCACGAGAAAGTGTGACTCCGCGTCAGGATTAGGTATCTTAGTGGAACCATCAACATGGAAAGATCAGAATTCAATAAAATAAATAACAAATAAGCTAGTTGATTGCTTCTAGGTGTAACAACCCAACGCTCAAAGATCCCTAAATACAGAATTAACCTAGTATGGAGCTCATTGTTTTCAAAGACCTAAGCTAGTCTCTCTGTAACTACCGCCGAAGCTTTTGGCCTTCTTTCTCAATGCATACCATATACCTCCTATGCAGCCCTTCAAAAAATCGCTGCAACCTATCAGTCTTCGTAAGTACCTCCCAATTGCTTACTAGACTCACCTTTAACTCCTTCTTATCATTGGGTGCATCACTCTTAACTCTCTCCTTCAATGCCGACCAAAGATTCTCGATTATATTCAAATCAGGGGACTTTCTAGGCAATTTTATGAGTTGAATTTTTTGTTCTTTCACGATCCAATCTTCATTCATCCGATGCGTCGGATAATTATCTTGAAGGAAATAGAAGTCGTCATCAGGATATAACCTTTCCATTTCTTCCTTATGACATTCAATGACTTGCCGATAGAACTCTCCTTTCATACCATTCTCATATATTGATAGAGTCGTTGCTCCTTGAGCCGAAATCGCGCCCCAGCATTCCAGTTTAACGTTTTCTGCGGCATTCTTCTTCCTGAGTTTTTCAGTAGGAATTTGCCAGGCTCTGCTCTTATAAGCGCTGCTAAGCTCAATTCCCATTTCGTCAGAGAAAAACGTGTGATAAACTAAGTGCCCTTCATTCGCAATCATTTTTTTGCAAAAATCTACCCGGTTTATCCTTTCGTCTTCTGAGTGCGTAATACTCTTATCAATTCCCATGTATTTATATCCTTTTTTCAAAAGGATTTTCGCAACGGTTCTCTGTGAAATTCCAATACGTGCTGCAAGTTTTGTAGTCGATGCTCCTTCAGGGTTCTCTTTGAGTAATTGAATAATTTTGTTTTCGGTTTCTTCTGTAATATATTTCTTGCGTGGTGGTTTCTTGACAACTCTGATGTTTTCGCCATCCTTCGTGCGTGACTCCCAGCGTTTTAGGAGTTGTAGAGAGCGGTTGATTATTTTGGATATCTCTTGAATGCCCATCTGAGCGTCAAAATAGAGCACCAGAAATCTTGTTTTATCATCTATGTCGTATTTTTCACACATGATAGGATTTGTTTTTATTATATAATTCGTCTCATTTTCTATTGGTTATATAGTGCCAATTTTTTAAGCTTAATACGTTTAATGACGAACCTGAAAATGAGTTTCAAGTGGTTGGCTGGGTAATAAGACTCAGAAATACTAATAACAACTCAATGAATTGCATAAAGACATCTTAAATTATTCATTTCACATCAATAAAGTACAATTTGTTCCTTTCAAGAAAGCTAATTAATAAGTTAGCCGTTGTCCTTCTTTTGCAACACAATCCACGTACCTCCTATGCAACCCTTCAAAAATTCGTTGCAATCTGTCCGGTTCTGTTAGCACCTCCCAGTTACTCAACAAACTCGCTTTCAACTCTTTTTCATTCGTCGGCGCATCGCCTGCTACTCTCTCTTTCAGCGCTATCCAAAGATTCTCGATGATATTCAAATCAGGAGATCGCTTGGGCAATTTGATGAGCTTTAATTGTAGTTCAGTGACCGCCCATTCTTCATTCATTCGATGCGTGGGATGATTATCTTGAATGAGATAGTACTCTTCATCAGGATATAACTTCTCCATTTCTAGCTTACGACTCTCGATGATTCGCCGATAGAGCTCTCCTTTCATGCCTTTTTTGTAGATTTCTAACGATGTGGCTCCTTGCGCCGAAATCGCGCCCCAGCAGCTCAACCTAACGTTTTCTGTAGAAACTTTCTTGTTAATTTTTTCCGTAGGAATTTGCCATGCCCTCGTTTTGTAAGCTTGGTTGAGTTCAATTCCCATTTCATCAGAGAAAAACGTTCGGTAGATTAAACTTCTTTCATCCGAAAGCATCCTTTTACAAAAGTCTATCCGAGTCATTCTCTCTTCCTCCGCAAATTCAACCGTGTTATTAAATTTGAATCCTACATACTTGTACCCTTTTTTGGCGAGGACGCGTCCGATTGAGTTCCTCGAAATTCCGACCCGAGCTGCGAGCTTGTTTAGGGATGCGGCTTCAGGGTTTTCTTTGAGCATTTGGATGATTTTGTTCTCAGTTTCGCCTGTGATTGATTTCGGTCGTCCACTCGTCGGCCGAGGTGTTCTGACATCCTCGCCGTTTTTGATCCTTGCTTCCCAACGGCTAACAGTCCAGCGTGATTTGTTGAGTATCTTTGCGATTTCCTTTACGTTCATCTGAGCGTCATAATAAAGAACGATGAATCGTGTTTTTTCGTCAATATTGTACTTCTCGCACATCAGAAAGACTCGAAAATTATATTATTTTGAATGGTTGAGAAAGCCAATGCTTGAATTTCTAATTTTTTGAACTTAATGGGAGAGCAATCTAAAAAGTTAACTATTTTCTTACATTCATTCATTCTTTCAGTCCTTGTTAAGGTCAAAATCCAATCCAGAAACCCCAAATTCTTTGGGTGAATGCTTAAAGCCGTTCATTATGAATGATCCTTTATTTTCAATTACAAATCAAGGAACTCATATCAGATATAATTAATGATATTTATTAATATAAGCATCGATTCTATCTCTCTAATAAGACAGCTTACGACCATCTTTCGTAACACATTCCATATACCTTCTATGCAACCCTTCAAAAATCTGTTGTAATCTCTCTGGCTCAGTCAGTAGTTGCCAATTCTTCAATAAACTTGCCCTCAGCTCTTTCTCACTCTCAGGCGCATCGCCTGCGACTCTTTCCTTCAACGCTGGCCATAGGTTCTCGATTATATTTAAATCTGGAGATCGTTTAGGCAATTTGATGAGGTTCAACTGCTGTTCAGTGACTACCCACTCTTCATTCATTCGATGCGTAGGATGATTATCTTGAATGAAATAAAAATCTCCATAAGGATAAATCTTCTCCATCTCCGCCTTATGACGTTCGATCACCTGTCGATATAACTCCCCCTTCATTCCTTTCTGATAGATGTCCAGGGATGTAGCTCCTTGTGCAGAAACTGCGCCCCAGCAATCCAATTTAATTCCGGACGTGAAGACTTTCTTTGTAATTTTTTCAGTCGAGCATTGCCAGGCTCTATTCCTCTGAATACTGTTGAGCTCGACTCCCATTTCATCCGAAAAGAAAGTCCTGTAGATCAACTTCCCTTCATCAGAAAGCATTTTCTTACAAAAATCGACTCGAATCATCCTTTCTTCTTCTGAGTGTGTAATGGTGTTCTCCATTGCAATTGCTTTGTATTTGTACCCTTTCTTTGCAAGGATTTTTGAGATCGTATTTCTCGAGATGCCTATGCGAACAGCAAGTTTTGTAATAGACGCTCCGTTATTTTCTTTGATCATTTGAACAATATTGTTTTCAATTTCTTCTGAAATTATTTTAGGTCTTCCGCTCTTCGGTTTAGCCATTCTAATGTCCTGGCCTTTCCTAGTTATTGAGGCCCAACGTTTTACCGTCATTCTAGACCTATTGAGTATCTTCGATATCTCTCGAACGTTCAGTCGAGCGTCAAAATAAAGAACGAGAAATCTGGTTTTGTCGTCGATGTTCAACTTTTCACACATTAACCGAATTTCTTCAATTATCTTTGCTGCTAATTATAGTGAAATAGCTCAGTTATTTTCTTATCAAATCCCTAATTTTTCGAGCTTAACCAGCCTATTTGGGACGCTTTATTTTATATTATAGTAATAAAATAAACTGTATTTTGCATAGACTGGCATGATTGACGAAATGTAAATATTTGCTGAAGATGAATTCTGAATGCTCAACAGGCATACCGGCCAGAGCATTTATTTCTTAAACCTGGAGATATTATCATTACAGGTAAAAAAGGTTGGCGCAGAGGGAGCAATTTTTATGGAATGAGAAAACCATGAAAAAATTTGAGAATGCTAATTTTATCATTTATTCAATAATATCGGTGAGAAAGGAGTGAGCGAGCTTGGTGGCAACAGTACATGGGCTAACCTGAGAATCTGACAATGTTAGAATTCATAATAAGTTAATATGGCGATGAAGGAGAAGCAGGATAGAGAAGAATCACCTCATGGAAGAAGCCTCGAGGCCCATGAAAATTTAATATTTGACTAATTCTCACATTTCCTCTGTATTGATATTATTCTCGCATTTCCTCTGTATTGATATTATTCTCTCATAAATCCAGTGTCCTGCAGCTGCATTTTTTTCGCCTCTTAACATGACCACAGCTCCTAAACTTCAATAATCATTAAATTTAAAATCAAAAAATTTAAGTTGTTGCAATACATTTCTATGCAAAAAAAGAGAGATTATTTTAAAAATCAACGCTCTCCATTCACTTCTACAATCTGACGTCACTCTCAGATCCAAAATTTATCAAAGTTGGCACCTTAGCTACTTTATCTGGTAAAATCATTGATATTTAACCCTAAAATTAAGCCCAAATAATTAGAACCACATACCATATATTCTCTTTTAATTCTATAAACCAGAACCTCATAGGTCATTTAGATGTGCGAAAAGTACGACATTGATGACAAAACAAGATTCCTTGTTCTTTATCTGGACGCTCAGATGAGCGCCCAGGAGATATCCAAGAGGATCAACCGCTCTGAGAAAACTGTTCGATACTGGGAGACACGAACGAAAAATGGAGAGGATATCCGAGTGTTCAAGAAGCGCGGTGGGCACAATAAACTCATCACCGAAGAAACCATAAATAAAATTATCCAATTAGTCAACGAAAACCCTGAAGGAGCCTCTCTCAGAAAACTAGCAGCTCGTATAGGACTTTCCAAAAGCTCAATCGCACGAGCTCTCGAGTACAGGGGCCTCAAATACAAAGGGTTTGAAAAAGCTAGGACATATGCGGAAGAAGAGAGGATAAATAGAACCGATTTTTGTAAGAAAATGCTCTTTGATGATGGGAATTTAATCTATCGAACGTTTTTCTCCGATGAAATGGGAATCGAACTTAACGCAACCCACAAGAGCAAGGCATGGCAGTTCCCTACTGATCAAATTAGGAGAAAAAATGTTTCTGAAAACGTTAAATTGGATTGCTGGGGTGCGATTTCGGCTCAAGGAGCGACTTCCTTGGACATTTATAAGAAGGGTATGAAAGGGGATTTCTTTCGACTAGTCATTGAGCGACATAAGGGAGAGATGGAGATGTTATACCCTGATGGGGATTTCTATCTCATTCAAGACAACCATCCTGCTCATCGAATGAATGAGGATTGGCTAATAAAAGAACAAAAGTTGAGGCTCATTAAATTGCCCACGAGGTCATCCGATCTGAATATAATTGAGAATCTGTGGATAGCGTTGAAGGAGAGGGTGGCAAGTGATGGGCCGTCGAACGAAAGAGAGCTGAAGGTGAGTTTGCTGAGTAATTGGGAGATGCTCACGAGGCCAGAAAGATTGCAACCTTTTTTTGAAGGACTGCACAGAAGATACAAGGAATGCGTTGTGAAAGAAGGCCAATAGATAGTCAAGGGAATTTATAAGAGATTATACGAAAAGGAAATAAAGAATTTTTCATTCAATAGATTCACGCGTATTTGGAATTCAGAATCATGTTTTGTGAATATGTCGTTTTGATTATGTATGCCCAAAGAGATGGAAGCTCTGAAGAGATAGCTAGCGGAATAACCTATTTTTTGGCGATGTCTAATTAGCTTAGGCCTTCGTTGAAAATCGATTTATGCGGTAAAATTTCTTTAAAGTTACCGAAACATTGTTGTGTGGCTGTTTTACTCTCATGAGTTATGGTATTAGGAAGATTACTAAACAAGAGTTCTGAGTGGAGCTTCAGACTCCTACGGCTGCAGAAAGAGAGGAAATTGCATTTTACTCTCAGAGTATATAAAAACTGGCTTTCATTAACAAATAATTGAGGCTATTGTCCCAATTCTCACTTCTATCAAAAGCGAGAGATTTGAAGAGACAAGAAATACGAATAAATACATAAAAACGTTCTTCAGAAAGTCATGATGAACGCAAATTACAGTTCCCTTATTGAAACAGCTCCTCTCTACGTGGACTTTTATCAAACAAAATGAAAAACCGTAAAAACAAGAGAAAGTATTTCAGATAGATAGATTTATCGATTACTATTCTTTATGTATAGTGTAGTACTGTGGTACCAATTTTATCGATTACCAAAAATTGAGTTGCGCTATGGTTATTAACAAAGTAAACAAAAAAACTTCACGAAAATGAGCTAATAAATAATCATACACTTAAAAGTTTAATTAGATGCCGTAGAGCTAAATTATTTCGAAAACCGAAACTTCTCTTTGTTTTTTTACCATGTTTGATCAAAATTTCAACAGTTTTCGGTTTTCAGACATTTAGTAGTGATAGGGACATAAGGTTTTAAGAGGAAAAATTAGTCTTAGATTGATACTGTTGTTCTCATATTCGATAAAAAAATGTAGAAAAGTGCACAAAATGCTGGCAATCATGGAGGATCACATCAATGTAGCAGTTGGAAGGTTAGTTCCCTAAATGTAGTACCAGTATTATCAAAATAACGAGTCCAATGTTATAAATGAGGAAATCATTTTAGAGAAATTAATTGCTTTTTCTACAAGAAATGAAGATTCAGAAGATCTTTCCTCTTTCTCTCTTCAATGAATTCTGGAAGGAAAATATAGTTTCAAGAAAGGAACGCAGCCGAAATTTAATTTTCATTGTTTCTGTCAAGAACTTTTTAAATTTGACCGCTAATTATCCTTTCAAAAACAAAGATTCTAACCTCATTCGGGTCTTCCAAGAGAGAATTAATTGAGGACCTGGCTTGGCTTTTTGGAGATAACACAAGGAGGGTTTTCCTATTTTGAATTTGAGATCTTCTGCCTGCTCTTGAGTCCTTTTAATGAGAACCAATCTTACAAATTCAATTTTGAATTCTGAGCCTTCACAGCTCTGAATAGAACTCATAATAATTAGAAATTATTAAAGGTAAACAAAAATGCAAAAGAACGTCCTTATTGCCCTCGCTATCGTCGGTACTCTTACCGCAGGCTTTTTCCTCTTCAGAAACAAGCCAAGCCAAACTGTTGATGCCAATCCAACCGCTCTGAGAGACATCTACAACCAATGGAAGGTCAATTATAAGATTAACGTCGGTGCTTCTGAAGATGACTACAGATTCAAGGTCTTCGCTTCCAACTACGAACAAATCACCGAACACAACAACAAAGAATCCACCTACAAGCTCGGTCTCAATGAATTCACTCATCTCACTGATGAAGAATTCAGCGCGGTCTACCTTAGCTCTGACGTCCCAGAGACCGTCCTTGAAAACGCCACTACCTTTGAGGCGAACAACCTGAAGACTAGCGTTGATTGGAGAGCAAAGATGAACCCAGTCAAGAACCAACACAGATGCGGCTCATGCTGGGCTTTCTCCGCTGTTGCTGGTATTGAAGCTGCCTGGAGTGTCACAAAAGGCAAGTTGATGGACCTCTCTGAACAAGAGCTCGTTGACTGCGCCGGCTCCTTCGGAAACCACGGATGCAACGGTGGCGCCAAGGACGCTGCCTTCAGATATGTCATCAAGGCTGGTGGTCTCGCCTCTCAAAAGGATTACCCTTACACAGGAGTCGATGGAAAATGCAAGACTTCTGGCTTCACCAGAATTGGTAAGATCTCCAGCTACACCACCGTCACTCCTCAGAACCCTGATGCCCTCAAGGCTGCTCTCAACAAGCAGCCAGTTTCTGTCTCAGTCAGAGCTGATACCTGGAAGAGCTACAGCAGTGGTATCATCAATAGCGCTTCATGCGGAACCGCCACTAATCACGCCGTTATTGCCGTTGGCTACAACACTGAAGGTTCTATCCCATACTACGTCGTCAGAAACTCTTGGGGTCCAGCTTGGGGCGAAAAAGGACACGTCAGAATCGGTATTCAAAGCGGAATCGGTATCTGCGGCATCCAAAAAGCTCCTTTCTATCCTAATGTTTAAGTAACACGATTTAAAAAAAAGAACATATAAACAGCAACAAAATGAATCTAAGACAGGTATATTGCTTCTACATATGCGTTGGATTCGTTGTATCTCTTTTATTCATTATCAATGTTTGGTTGAAAAGATATTATAAGTGAAAACAACAAAAACCACCAAAGAGTATCTTCAAAAAGAGAGTTAGTCATAATCCTAGCTGCTCAGTCGGATTTTTGAATCTACATTATCGAAAAACAAGCTTATTACTCGTGCTAATCACTATTCATGCTTTACTAAAGTCTCATAATTACCCTTTTTCAGCAATTTTTCTCTGAGACAAACTGCATTGGAAGCTTGCCGAAAATTCAGCTATGATAAGTTTTTCAGATTATCGCTTGCTCAGGTATGGAGAAGAGGAAAAATGCGCTTTACATTGAAATTACTGCTGCGGAAAAGTGGACAAACGCTAGAATGTATTTATGTGGGAGTTCAGCAGAGAATCTACTCGATGTAGCAGTTGGGAACTTATTTCCCTGGATGTACTCATGTATAATAGAGGAAATAGAGTCTCTACGCCGTTGAAAAGTATCAATCTTCGAGATCAGTTCAAACATATCGCTTCAAATTTCGAATATCGATTCGATTAATAAAAAACTCCGATATATCAATTGGTTTCCATCTCTCCACCGCCAATTCCTTGAGAAGGCCCTTGTCTTCTTTTGGAATATCGTCAGCCTTCAATTTTATGGCTCTTATTAGGAATTCTTTGAATTTATTAGTTGTGCTCCCAGAAAAATGACTAGATAGAATAAAGTCATGATATTCTGTGCCGATGAAGTATCCACAAGAGCTTAGCAGAGGAAAAAAAAGGGATTCTACTTTCGGAATAGCAGAGTGAAGACTCTTTCCTATTTTAAATTGAAAGATCATACACTTGCGCTTGAGTCTTTTCTAAACAGAAATTTTCACATTGATAAATTTAATTTGAACAGAGAAGTTGCGCCGTATAACTCGAGCTCCCGAGTCAGATAATAATTTATTAAAGAAAAGCAAAAATGCAAAAGAACGTCCTTATTGCCCTCGCCATCGTCGGTACTCTTACCGCTGGCTTCTTCCTCTTCAGAAACAAGCCAAGCCAAACTGTTGATGTCAACCCAACTGCTTTGAGAGACATCTACAATCAATGGAAAGCCAACTACAACATTAAAGTCGGTGCTTCTGAAGATGACTACAGATTCAAGGTCTTCGCTGCCAACTACGAAGCCATCAACCAACACAACAGCAAAGAATCTACCTACAAGCTCGGTCTCAACCAATTCACTCACCAAACCGATGAAGAATTCGCTGCCGTCTACCTCAACTCTGATCTCCCAGAATCTGCCTCTGTTAACACCACCGTCTTCAAAGTCGACAAGGCTAGCAACCTTAAGACCAACGTCGACTGGAGAGCAAAGATGAACCCAGTCAAGAACCAAGGCAAATGCGGCTCATGCTGGGCTTTCTCTGCTGTTGCTGGTATTGAAGGTGCCTACAGTGTCTTGAAGGGAACCAAGTTGGACCTTGCTGAACAAGAACTCGTTGACTGCTCTGCCGCCTACGGAAATAAGGGTTGCAACGGTGGTCTCAAGGACAATGCCTTCAAATATGTCGTCAAGGTTGGCGGTCTCGCCTCCCAAAAGGACTATCCTTACAAGGCTGCTGACGGAACCTGCAAGACCTCTGGATTCACCAGATATGGCAAGATCTCCAGCTACACCACCGTCAACCCTTGGGACCCTGAATCCCTCAAGGGTGCCTTGAACAAGCAACCAGTCACCGTCTCCGTTAAGGCTGACACCTGGAAGGCCTACACTACTGGTATCATCAATGACGACTCTTGCGGAACCGCCACCAACCACGCCGTCATTGCTGTTGGTTACAACACTGAAGGCAATGTCCCATACTACGTCATCAGAAACTCTTGGGGCCCAGGCTGGGGTGAACAAGGTCACGTCAGAGTCGGTATCCAAGGCGGTATTGGTATCTGCGGTGTCCAAAAATCTCCTTTCTTCCCAAATATCTAAGTGATACCATATGAGGTATGAAATACCTGAAAATATGACGATTTTATCAAATTGCTCTTCATAAATCTTATATTGTTGTCGTTTTTATTCGCTGCTCAAGATTTATATGAAGAATTTATAGCAAATCAGCAAAAAAAATAACCAGTTTTCTGCATAACAAAATTACAGCAATTTATAAGAATGATAAACCTGAGTTCGATCATCTGAGATGCAAGAGAGAGGAAGAGATTAAAGAAAGATATTTTTAATCGAATTATAAGTTCCTCTTCTTCTCATCCTCAAGAATTAGAAAACACATTCTAACAAAGATTCTTTATAATTTTCAGTGTTTTTAGAATTTCTGCATTTCTTTCATCTGGAAAAAGGATCATCTCGATCTTAACGCTACAACTATTAGTATGATGAGAAAGTTTTGAGAAGGTTTTAGATGAAATCACAAATGAAGAAAAAAAAAGTCCAAGTGGCTTCTGAAATGAAACCATTTGAGTCCTCTAACAAGCGATCGTCATAGGATTATCATATGTATTGTTGGAAGCTCAGGTAGAGTGGAAATTGCCTATATTATTTTGCAGGAAAAAATGTTGCGAGCCAGGCATTTTTATGCCTAAGCCAAGTTTATTTTGTCTTTATTCAAGAAAATAAGGCCATTTCAAATAGGTTAAGATTCTTATGATTTAGAAAATGTATTTTTTATAAGTGAATTGCTTTGGAAAATTTTCAATGTTCAATCAATTGCACCAGAAATTCAGCATATTGCTCTCAAATGTCAATAGCAGTTGTTACAATGCTTGGAGCCCAACTTAGAGGTATTTAGCAGAGTAACTTTTGGTATTTGCTTCGCAATATATCTTAACTGCTGACCTCACAAATAAGCCGAATTATTCAAGATTCGAAAACCTTTTTCATTCCATTTAATTACAATAAAATACAGGAAATCTTACCTTTCTAATTCTTGAAAATCTATAATCAATAACATGATTCTTTACTAATGCGACACCTTCTGACCTCCCTTCCCAACGCATTCCATATACCTCCAATGCAATCCTTCAAAAAACGACTGCATCCTTTCCGGTCTCGTAAGTAACTCCCAATTACTCAGCAAACTTTCCTTCAGCTCCTTTTCACTAGTTGGTGCGTCAATCGCCACTCTTTCTTTCAACGCTGGCCATAGATTCTCGATTATATTCAGATCAGGAGACCGTTTGGGCAACTTAATGAGTCTCATTTGCTGCTGCTCAACTATCCAATCCTCATTCATTCGATGCGTCGGATGACTATCCTGCAGGAAATAGAACTCTCCATCAGGATATAAATTCTCCATTTCTACCTTATGACGTTCGATTATCTGCCGATAGCGATCTCCTTTCATCCCCTTCTTGTAGATTTCTAAAGACGTCGCTCCATGCGCCGAAATCGCACCCCAACAATCCAATTTGACGTTTTCTGCTGACAGCTTCTTTCTAATTTTTTCCGTGGGAATCTGCCATGCCTTATTTTTATACGCCTGGTTAAGTTCTATTCCCATTTCATCAGAGAAAAACGTTCGATAGATCAGCTTTCCTTCATCAGCAAGCATTCTTCTACAAAAATCCACTCGGTTTGTTCTCTCGTCTTCAGTGTAGTCATAATTGATTTTTATTCCCAGATACTTGTAGCCTTTGAGATTGAGGAGACGTGTGATCGAACGCCTTGAAACGCCGATACGAGCCGCAAGTTTTTTCGTCGATGCACCTTCAGGGTTCGCTTTGACCGTCTGAATAATATTATGCTCGGTTTCTTCTGTTATTTTTTTCGGCCGACCGCTCCTCTTCTTGGGAATTCTCACGTCCTCTCCATTCTTTGTTAATGCCTCCCATCGATACATGGTCTTCTTTGATCTGTTGATTATCTTTGCTATTTCGAGAACATCGAGCCTTGCGTCCAAATAAAGCACCAGGAACCTTGTTTTATCATCGATATTGTATTTCTCACACATTGAAATCGTATTTGCAATTCATGCTTATATCATGAGTAGAGTTTGAAAAGTTGTAATAAATTCCAATTTTTTGAGCTTAATAAAGTGATAACTCCATAAACTAAGAAAGATATAATTCAAAATATAAAGAGTGATTGAAGCTTGCATAGAATATCATATTGCTAGACTATCAAGTGCTTTTTTCATTAAGATCTGCTTTGCTTTCGTATTTGATAGGTCAGTTTGCTAGAATAGCATTCCAAAGTTTATAAATTTCTTTGTTTGAGCATTGCAATACTTAAAAATGAAGGATAAAGTCTTCTTGGGATTGAAATAGCTTCCCTTTGATAAATATTTCAGTTGATTATTCTGCTTAGATTATTCTTTTTTGAATCGTGAGTCTTTAAAGGAAGTAAACTGAATAAACATATTCTAAGGTTTAATTCATATTAGCGAAAGCACCGAAAACAAAATTACCGCTTTCGCTTTGATAGCCTGTATCGAGTAGTTTTCCTGTGCCGAAATCGATCAATTTTGCTGTCCCATCATGAGAGGCTCTTGCCGATTGACTTCTATCTGGACTCCATCGGGTTGTTAGCACGGTAACTATATAAACCAATTAGAATCGCAAACAATCTGGATTGCACACAAGAACTCTCCAAAAAAAAAGTTGCAAAATTTCTATGAAAAGAAATATTTTTTGGCAAATACTTCTATTACTTGAATCAATTTATTCGAAGCTTCTAACGCCAAGAGATTTCCATCGTTTGGATATACTTCAATCCAGAAGGGTGCAACCTGGGAGATGTGATAACTGAGACTAAACACCACAAAGAACAAAGAAATACCACCCTGTTTTTCAATTTCTAATGGCATTGTAAGAGTAATTTTCTCTTTTTCAGTGTCTAAAACATTCAGATATCCGTGACTATACTTCACGAATAAGGAAGGAGATGAAGGATTAGCAGTCCATCGGCAGCGACTGCTCACACATAAAGTAATTTAAGAAATAATAGAAATAATAATTCATCAGCATTTCAATTTCAATTGATTTGAAATCTAAAATAAAATAAGGTTGGCAAACAATCATAAATCATCAGCAACATTCAATTGTGATATTACTCTCAGAATTCCCTGTGTGGTACGACGCGATTTTTGCAATAGGAATAGCTCCCAAGAGTTTTCTTAGAGGATTGTAGGTTAAATTCCCAAGCTCAGTGACAGTAGTATCGTGGTAATAAATATTTTACGAAAAATATTAATGCTATTTACGTCCTTTGACTTCAGGTAGAGAGAATACTACCCTACTTTTTTCTTTGCTTCAAAAATCAAAAATTTATGAGAGATGCTGATTCTATATAATTAAGATGAAGAGAAACAAGCAAGTTGGTATCTGGAATCCCTTTTATGTGTGTGTAAGAATCTTGATCGAGGATTAATAACATAAAAGTTTGCCAAGTGAGCTACATCTTGTCGACTGTAGTTTAGCACTGTCAATTTTCGCGTAGATGTCTCCAGTGCTAGGATCAACAATGCTTATCCTGTTGCTATTGTTTGAGTACCATGTAAATAGCTTTGAGAGTCTGTTTTCTGTTCAATAATAGGAAGATGAGTTAATGGTTGAGCGCAAACACTATTCCTTTGGTTAATCGAATTGATACTCTAGAATCCCCATAGACCTTTCTTTGTTTGAAGTAATTTTGGTTAGTTGAGTTAGAAAAACCTGTTAATAAAATATTGAGAACAATTTTTTGTTCTCACGAATAGAGAATAGCATTTCTTCTTTATATACCTGTGAATCACAAAATGAGCTCGCTCTTTTTCCGCACGCCTCTATCCATTTAATCAAGAAATTGATACTAAATAAGAAAAAGAAAAGTAGTGTTATTGAGAACCAAAAGAAAATGAACAATTCGATGCAGTTCAATTGTCCGCAGCAATATCGTGGGTATTCAGGTTATGAAGGATTTTATGATTTTCACGATTTTGGTGTTATATAGATGCTATTCTGTTTGTAATAAGGTTTTTCTTATATAATATTTTTTTTGGCTTATTCTCTTAAGGTTTACGGATTATATGAATGTTGTTATTATTAATGATGTCAATATAAAACTCCTTGTTCAGTGTGGGTGATGTGTCTCATCCCACTGATAATTCCAAGGAGTTAAACTAATATTAGGTAATTCACTTCTTTAGCTTGACTTCAGCGACTTCTGAGAACATATCCTGGATGATAATTCTCAAATTGTTGACAACTTGAGCTTGAGATGAGTTGATTTTATTATCAAGATCAGTTATTAAAGCCCCAATTTCACTCTTCAAGAGTCCAATTTCGCCTTTCAGTTCTTTCTTCAGACAGGCAACCTCACCTTCCAATTTGCTATTCATTTCTTTCCTCATTTCATTGAGTTTATCTTTCACATCTTTGATTGTAACTGCCGAATCACTGTTTCCCCCAAATTTTTCAACAACAAGAATAAACTTGTCATCCATTTCATTCTGAGAATTTTGATTTACTGCAACTCCACATGCCAAAGCATTCCATCGGAACATTCTTGCTATTCTTTTTCGGCACCAGATATTCATTTTTTTCATAATGTATCCTTCCTCATTCAATTCCAGAAGCATATCAATTCTCTCCTTCAGATCGATAATATCGAAATTTTCCTTTACTTGTCCATAGGTCTCTCCAATAATCGATATGATCAAATTCAGAAGCACAAGACATTGGAAGACAACCACGAGGAGATAGAATGGAATCATCACTCCTGAGTAATTTGTTGAATCGCCTCCTGTGAAGATCAAATAAAACATCTCCATTAAGTCATTAGCAAAACTGCCTTCATCAACAGAGTCCTCTGGAGAATCATCTGGCATCGCTCTTCTACTTTGGTAGAAAATAATCGCGAAAGCAATGAGGTAGGAAATGATAATAATCAGGAAAGCTCTCATGCCCTTGAGAACTTCAATGATCATCCGGATGAGGTTTCTTAGCTGGTCTATGACACGGAATGAGATGAGAGTTTTGCTGAAGTACAGAACAACTCCCGTGGAGACGAAGAAGCTCAAAGCGTCTTCATTTGCTTCAGTCCAGAAAAGAGCTGAGATAACAATCGTTACGCTGAGTAGGAGCATGTCAATGTAATTCCACAAGTCGGTGAAGTAACCTGAAAGATTTGATGAGACCTGAAGAGACTCGAACGCCGCAATAACTCCGACGCATACATCGAGTGCAATGAGCAGTTTAGAGGCTACGTCGCTGTCTGGTAACGATCGTGTGACAGCAAAAGATATGAACAAGCCAAGAGTAGTGATATAAAAGGAACATTTGATCCACAGGAACTTCTTATACTTTTTCCAGAGGAAATCGATAATGGTTTGCGAGGTAGGTGAGAGAAGTTCACGATCTTCGATTTTAGCTAGGATTCTGAGCAAATCCAGAACTCTTTTGTCTACCACGGTATAATCTAATGTGTATACAGATCTCTCAGTGTCAATTTCAGAAACTTCTTTGTCGCTAAGGTAGTCACCAAAAAGAATGAACTGTTTGAATTTCTTATTGTTGATTTTTCCTGTTGAAGGTAAAATGACGTTTTGCTCTCGGAGGAAAGTTGCAGCCTTTTCCTTGGTATGCAGTGAGTTAAACACTCTTAGAAATGAGAATTCTCCAAATGATTTGTAGACTTTAAGGGAAGCCTTTGAGAGACTACGAATGGTTTCGATCCGTGCTAGTGTTTCGTAATCAAAGAGAAGTGGTAACATCTTGAAGAAATAGGCAAAGAATTCTTCAGTTTGATGATTTCGAGGTCCGTCGTAATCAAGCACATAATCGAGTTGCGTCTGATCATATTTATCGATGGAAAGTTTAACTTTGTTTTCGACAGCGAAGTCAATATTTGCTGTATGAGCAGTGTTGGGAAGAAGAAATAAGATGAAATTGAGAGCATTCCAGCGTTGAGGGTAATAGACCAATTTGGAGAACTCTGTATATGCAGAATTCTTTTGACGGCCCTTTTCCGATGCAGGAGAACAAAGCTCACGGAAAATGTACTCGCAGTGTGGAAGGAAGGGTGGATGGTCGCTTTCAAATCCTTCAAACTTCCATAGAGTAATATTACCGTCGTATGTGCCTGAAAGAATATATTTGCTATCACTTGTCACTGCAACTGAACTTATGTCTCCTAGTTCTTTGAATTGAAGAACAAGTTTCTTTTCTGCAATACTCCATACTTTGATTGTCTTGTCCCAGAATCCTGAAATAATATATTTGTTGTCACTTGTTACTGTCACTGAAGTTATTCTTTCAAAATGTGCTTTTTCGAATCGATGAAAAAGTGTCTTGTCTTCAATATTCCATATTCCAATTGACTTGTCATCAGATCCAGAGATGATATACTTGCTGTCGCTTGTTACTGTCACTGATGTTATTATGTCAGAATGTGCTGCCTCGAATCGATGAAAAGGTGTCTTGTCTTCAATATTCCATATCCCAATTGTCTTGTCATAGGACCTCGAAATGATATACTTGCTGTCACTTGTTACTGTCACTGATGCTATTATGTCAGAATGTGCTGCCTCGAATCGATGGAAAAGTATCTTTTCGGCAATACTCCATACTCCAATTGTCTTGTCATAGGACCTCGAAATGATATACTTGCTGTCACTTGTTACTGTCACTGATGCTATTATGTCAGA
>ENA-UOTX01001036-UOTX01001036.1-compost-metagenome-genome-assembly--contig:-NODE-1036-length-23657-cov-12.032952_pt1 | contig 23657 bp, 15 predicted proteins | sample MGYA00238143_ERZ746982 | MGnify/ENA primary metagenome ERZ746982 (study PRJEB28758, sample SAMN06268862) | compost metagenome | isolation source: single cell | place: USA: California, Emeryville, Joint... | reverse complement strand
AGTCTAAAAGTAAGAGTGCAAATATTGTTTCCAGCAGAAATAATAATATAATTGTGGCTGAACAGAGTCCAACTCACGTTGAAAATGTCTCCTTGTACTTTCAAAATAGACCGAATTTACCGAATCAAAGCTTTCAAGAAATAGATTTGCAAGCCGTCTCACTTTCAAGCCAACCACCAACACTAATTCTGTTGCACCAAAAAGTTGGAGTGCTGCAGAATAATCAAAAGAGAATCTGAAATAGTGATCTTTCGTCGTTTTATTTATTCACTGTATTATCACACTAATCATATCGGATTCAATTACTTCGAATCTTAATCATTCTTACTCTTTGAGCCTTTTGTTCTTTATAAAGTCTTTTCCAATGCTTAAAAGAAGAAGATGCTCCCATTTAAAACCCATCTAATAATAGCTGCCTAAGAGGAAACCAGAAGACTGATGACTTTAAAGGCTTTCGAAGATCAGTATGCATTAACGATGTAATTGTTCAAAACAGATGAAATCTTAAAAAACAAGAAATGTACTTGAGATTTGTTAACTTTCCTCATAAAATTATGACAATAAATTGGCTGCCTGAATTCCTATCGACAAAGTAAAACAATTGCTCTACAGTGCGTTCCTTCTTCATTTTTGTCCTATTAATATTCCTTCCGGATTTCCCCCTCATTTTTCGGCTTAAAATTTGCGATTAATCTTAACATTGCCTGGTATTAGCTCTTATACATGCAGACGTTTGATCTAGCGCGAATGGTCTTCTTCAGAAGAGGCTGACTAATGTGGCTTGGCCTGGACCTGAAGTTGTGATCGTTGTTACTGCTTTCGAAAAAGAAACCGAAACCCCCTTGTGCAGGCCACTAGACGCTTTCCGTTGGCATTCACTATTTGCACCCTTCTTAGGATAAGCCATTGCTCTTTGGTAATGAGAAAGCTCATTCATTTTTTCGTTGTTCTAAACGGATAAAAATTTATTTAACTCGAATTAGTTGTCTTGAGTATTAAGACAATCCTGAAAAGTACTAAGATATTCTTTGGATTCGTTATAATATTCTATCTCCCATTCTTGTTACATTTGCACATTAGAAACACTCTGACGACTCAAAGCGCATCGCATCCATTATTTTGAACTTATCTGTATGGTTTCAAGCTTATGCTCGTTGGTTACTTAGATTATCTTCCTTCAAATTTTGCTGTTCGACTGTTCGTTTTGATCTCCTTATATTAGAATTCTGCACTACACAGGTTTTACAGTGAAAATGAGAAATCTATCAATGTTTAAAGACGATTATGCTAATTCATCTGTTGCACCTTAGCTACCATGAGCACTGACTGAAGGAGTAACGTCGTGAAAATTGAGTATAATTCGGTTTAACTTTGCGCTTAACTACTCATTTATGCCGCGACTCTTAGAACTATCTCAGAGTTTGGTAGTTTCTTGACCAATATTCGTTTACATCTCAAAACAATATTCATAAGCTTTATCAGATTCGTGATCAAATTGCTACAAAAAAAACTCGATTTCACAGTTGTCCATACGAATTTAAAACCTATATGCCATCCTTCACAGCAAAAATGCTCATAATCACGAAATGAAGTATGACTATTCTGCATGAATCACAATTTATGCGTTAAATAAATATTCTTTAGTTCTTCGATGTTTTTCCAATTGAGCAAAGCAAAAAAATTTCGCTTCCGTCTTAGCGTCTTCGAATGCGCTCGAAGCGATTACCGTCCATATTCCGACCCTCTTTCTCAATTCTCTGCCTTCGCTAATTATGGAGCATGGATCAGTAATAGTTCATCATTTCATTGTCAACGGAAACGCGGGCTAGAGTTAAAGGTTGATGCTCATATCGGTGGGAAAGGTGCCTTGAGGTTAGAAGCGGTAGCTCGCTGTTAACGGCTTTGGTTCAAAATTGCAGCATAAGGAAAATTCTAACATTGGTCACCTTTTCTCTTCTGATCGAATAAACTGGATTTATCCAGCAATAAGTTCGCTTACCCGTCAACATATTCAGTAACTTGAGAAATTTTTTTAACTCAAATTTTTCTAAAACCGCAATCAAAAAAAAATTCTTTGATTTATGAGCTTTATAAACTCGCCGGACAATCGACATTCAAAACATTATAAAAAAACAACAACAGCAACAACAAAACAACAAATACCCCCAAAATGAACAGAGAAGAAGACTACAAGCCAAAGAAAGCCAAGCTCCCACAATCCATCATCAACCAATACTCCAAATACAAAAATGACAAAAGCTCATTAAAATCCTTCCTCGTCATGGGAACTCGATTCGAAATCCCTGATCATTACGAAATCATTGATTCAGGTAGCAAGGAATTTATTTTCGTTTGTATAAATCATTCGTTTTAATCTAGTCGGGCAAGGCGCATACGGTATGGTCGTCGCAGCGAGAGACAAGAGAATTAAGGAGGGCGAGGGCAAAATGGTTGCGATTAAAAAGATCGAAAAAGCCTTTGAGCACAAGATCTTCACGAAGAGAACGCTTCGTGAGTTGAAAATCCTCAGACTCTTAAACCACGAAAATGTAGCTCCTCCGCTCTGAATGACCTCGTTAATCACTTCTGCTAGATCGTGAGCATCAAATCCATTCAACTTCCAAAATCACGAGAGAACTTCAACGATGTGTAAGCTTTAATTCTTCGAAATACTGGCATTAACACCGTTAATAGCTACGTGTACGCTGAATTAATGGAAACTGACCTCGCTTCAATTATTAAATCCCCTCAGACTCTTTCAGATGAGCATATCCAATTTTTCTTGTATCAAATCCTCAGAGGTCTGAAATACATGCACAGTGCTGGAATTCTTCACAGAGATTTGGTAAGGAAAGTCTCGAATAGCCTGAATAATTGATTTATTTCTAGAAACCCCGAAACTTGCTGGTCAACAGCAATTGCGACTTAAAAATCTGCGATTTCGGACTGGCTAGAGCCCATGGCGCCGAACTCAAGCAAAAATCATGCGTGATGACTGATTACGTGGCAACGAGATGGTACAGAGCACCTGAGCTCCTTCTGGCATACAAAGAGTACGACTCCTCCGTCGACATGTGGTCGGTTGGATGCATCCTTGCCGAACTCCTCAGAAGAAAGCCATTTTTGCCTGGCACTTCAAGTACCCATTAGCCGTTTTAGACTAAGCTTACTAATGCTAAACAGCGCCAAATCAACTCGATTTGATCTTCGACGTACTGGGCACTCCAACTGAGGAAGATATTAACAATGTCCCAAGAGAAAGAAGCAAGAAACTCCTTCGCAATATGGCCAAGAAGAAGCCAAAGCCATTCGATGTCCTTTTCCCAAATGCGAACCCAAAGGCTCTTGATCTCTTGAAGAAACTCCTTGTCTTTGATCCAAAGAAAAGAATAAAAGTTGAAGAAGCCCTCAAGCATCCTTATCTCGCTACTCTTCACTATCCTGACGATGAGGTAAAATCAATTTCCGCTGAGGTGAAGCTGAAGTCTTTCTTTACTTAATAGCCAACCAGAGACCCTGTCCCTAAGGCCGAATTCGAGTTTGAGAGATACCCATTGACGCTTGAGCAGACCAGAGACTTGCTCTATGAGGAGATCCTGCTCTATCATTTCCCAGAGTTCAGAGCTGAATACGAAAGGAAAGTGAATAATAAGGAAGATCCTTCCAAGCATATCCTCTTCAACGACAACGCCCTTAAGGTAAAATAGGCTTGGAAGCTGTTGGATTAATTGATTTTTTCCAAAAGCCTGGCGATAGAGAGTCGGATGATGAAGACGGCGAAGATTTTTGATTATGAAAGAGTTTTAGTAAAATGAATGAAAGCTAAATATTCACTTTTGGTGTTTAATCCCCTTGACCTGTTTATAAAATAGGGGCCTTTTTATCAAATCTGTTCACTCAATAAGTAGTTGCAAATCTAAGCATAAGCTTTTTATTTGTCCCATGATTATCCAATGTTGAATGCACTTTTAAATTCCTCAAACTTTGAGAGAAGCTCAACAAAAATTTGAAGTTTCAATAGATTTTAGTCTTATTATATCTTTAGTATCTCATCTAATATTTCTAATTCTCTTGGTTTTTTTCACACACTTCAAGTGCTTAGTATTAGATTTTCATGCTTCTGGATACCATTCGACAACTTCAAGTAATCTTCTCTTCATTCTGGAATTATGGAAATGCTTTGGGGGTTATCAACAAGATTTACATGAGATTGAGATAAAAATTTAGAACTGAACAGAACATTAAATATCTCTCTGTCTGCAATAAAATGGAGCCAAATAATCAAGGATCCAAAGCATTTCCTCATAAAAAGATCGTTTACCCAAAAAACTATGATCCAGCCCAGCGAAGGCCGCCAGGTCAAGTGATAAGGAATAGTGGCGACAAATTTGCCAAAAAAACAGACGATCAGAAATTTGGAAAACCATTTGATCCACAAAACATTAATTTTGATGATCCAGAAAGTATTACAGAGGTGGGTAAAAGGTTTTACATGCCTTCTTTTATGGAGGATCCTTGGGAGCAGCTCACTAAAAAAGAAAAAAAATGATTCTGAGCACGCCTCTTGACATTAAATGCTTCAAGATTGTAAATTAACCTTGAGACGAATAGAAGAGTTAAGATTCATAAATACGTAAATTTATGTGTTGAACTGATATGATTTGGCGTGAAATATATAGAGATCACACGCTTCATGATTTTCCTTTGCCAATTTCAGATTTTGTATGAATGTAATAATCGTGTTGACTCAGTGAATTACTTAGAAAGCAACCGCTGAACTTCTCATAGAAGAAAGAGAACAGCTTGCTGATTTGTTCTCAAAGACATATAAAATTATCAAATTCAGCTATTTACCGTGATATTGAGTAGCAATACTTGACATGGCCACAATCTCTCTACATTCCGAATTCAGTAGCGATAATAAGGGCATTCGTTTCCATAATATTAATTTACACCTTATAGTAAGCATATGATCTCATCCAATTACTATTCTTTAACACCTTAATAATTAAGAAAGACTATAGCATTCAACAGCTTATGCAGAAACTGCATATCCGATATCCACCATCTTTTTAAATAGTATCATTGAGGTGATCCCTTAACTTTTGCCGATTTCAATCAAGGAATGATTCCCTCGTGACCAAAACTTTAAATGTTGCCCTCTCAAATCAACATATGTAGTTTATTCAGAAAAATAATGATATTCCTTCAAAGTACATAGTAATCGTTCATTATCATTAAAGTCTACCGAAATGATATTCTCTTAGGCAGGCTTCTCCCAGAAGCTCAGGGAAATCCTGCACATAAGATTTGTTATTTGTTAGATCGCATGTATCTAAATTAATTCCCACCCTTAGTTAATAAAAAGAGTGCTAAATTCAAAATTTTCCTCGAGCTATCTATTCCTATTTAACCATGCAAGCTTTCTGTAATAAATTGAAGCAAGCCACTGTCGGTCTTTTTATCAAGAGAAAACAGCCCAATCCTCAAGGCCAAAGCCAACTTGAAAGAGTAAACCCTCCAAAATTCGCGGCTTATTCCTTTATAAGAACGATTATAATTTGGTGGAGCCAATTCAAGAAAGAGAACCTGAAGTCTCCCAAGTAAGATATCCTCTATTCCATTCCTCTAATTTAAGCAAAGATTGAATCATCCCAAAGAAAGTACCATTAGCATTCTCACAAGCCACAAAACCACTAATCTCTTCTATAAAAAAGCAAAAAGACATTGAAAAATCCGAGCCAAGTGTATGCTGAACAGGAAATAGTAGTCGATAAGGTTACAACGACAGTAGTGGAAAAGGAAGGCCCAACCGAAGCGAGACAGGCAACTACCAACCACGTCGATCGTCAGGTAATAATCTATCTCCCGGGATTGATGATGTAACTCGACTCAAAGGCCAAGCAAACTCCTTCATTCACTCAAATTACGAGATCTGAGCAAGTCGAAGAGGTTGTTGTTGATAAAATCCCCGCAAAAACCTCAGAATCCAAGCAAACTGAACAACCGGCAGGTATATTCCTCTATAAGGAATCGAACCCTCTAATTGGTGAATCAATTAGTACAAGCGGCGCAAGAAAGCGGCAAGAAAAGCAGTCAGCCTGGTATATTCGTCAAATTAGCATTGAAAGTCTAATTTTCTTGTAGTTGTAGAGCCAAAAACTGGATCTGAAAAGAAAGCCACTGTCGAGTATGTTGGTAGTTGAAAGCAGTGCTCATTCGTGATTATTAGGAAGGAAGAGGTCAAAGCAAATGGAAGTCAAGTGTTTGGCGGACGCAGTCAGTCCTTTACCTCGAACACCCAAAGTGCAGAGACTGTGGAGGCGGGTTTGTCAACTGAATCTAAACTCATTCAGAAAGAAGACGCACAATCTGCAACTAAAACTGGCAACTCATTATTTGGCCAAAGTGTTATCAAATCGGCTTCAAAGGAGGAAACTCCACAAACGGGCGGCCTATTTGGAGGTCTTTTGGCACGTCAAACACCAAATGAGAGTGTGAAAGAATCACTGTTTGGAAACCCAAGTACGAGCCAACCTCTATTCGGAAGTCAAGAAGCTAAGCCAACCTCCCTTTTTGGAGGAGCAGTGTCTAATACAAGTACCTAGAAGATAAATCCTTTGTTGTAACGACGATTAGGCGCACCAGCAGGAGGATCTTTATTTGCTAATTTACTTGCCCAAACAGAGTCTAAGCCATCGGGTACAATGAGTCGATAAAATACCTCTAAAGCAACTATTAGGTGGACTTTTTGGTAGTACAGGCGGTTTCGGGGGTTCAGGTGCAAAAACAAGTAATTTCTGATCTTTTTGTGTACTGATGTTGGTTTAGGTTCTATATTTGGTAACCTCAATGATGTGCCTGCTCCACAAGGCTCCTCAAATATGTTCGGAAATGCTGGTGATGGCAGCGATGGTAGACTTTTTTTTACTTAGTTATATAGAAATTCGGTAATTATGTAGAAGAAGGAGGGGATGATGATGACGGAGAGCCATTGAAAGCCGATAGTCCAGATATAGAGGGAACAAGCTCCGCAAATTACGTTTATGATGAGCATTTCGAAAAGTTAATTTCTGTAAACCGACTCTATTTGTTTCAAAAGCAGCAACTCAATTGATTAATAGTTGAGTGTGGATAAGTTCAAAACGAATGACAGCCAGGAAACAAAAGCAGGCTTCATCTCTTTAGAAAAGTCTAAAAGCACTGGCACTCACTATATCGTCTTCAGGTATGCCATTTATTTCGGTTCGAACGTGCCTTAACGATTTTTTTTCTCAAAAAGGGATCTTACAAAGCTCGTTCGATATCAGGGAGCTTTGATTCCGAAAATCTCCAAGATAAAGCATATCTTCCCGGATAAGCCAGCAACTTTAAGCATCATTTGTTTCAATACTCCGGAGAAGAAGGATCAAACCGCCTCAGGAACAGCGCAACCTACGAATGAACCGAAAATTGAAAGAGATAATGTTAAACTTATGGTAAAACTACAATTTTCTACTCCAAAATATGACTTACCATTTCCCTAATTACAATAGTTCAAACGTTCAGATGAGTCTCTTGAATTCAAAGCTGCTGTTGAAAAAGTTTTGGTCTAAACAGCAAAACATTCTTCATGGAAATTCGTTTAACACTTTTCTATCGAACCGTTAAACCTTTGATGTATCTTTTCCGCTGTTGCTGGAATATCGAGTGAAGCAATTTAATTGATACAAAGATGTTAGTTTCATATTATATGAGTAAAGCATAGCGTGTGTGCCTCTATTCTAAGTGAACATGATAGGCTCCTACTCTACCAATGATTCCTCTTACAGATATTAGCTGTTAGATTAGACGCCATGCCGTAGGCAACAACAAAACATTTAACTCGTATGTGAGAGAAAATTAGGTTTTTGCTTTCATTCGTAATTAAAAAACATAAGATACGAAGAAACATAAATTTGCATGCAGAATATAGATTTACTCTTTTTTAATATCTTTCTTTTCATCTGTCTGAGGTCGAGTAAGAGACTTCTTTGGCTTTCTCATAAACCTCAAGAGAATGATCGTACCAAAAGAGGCTGCGAGCACCATATAATATGACTGAGGGTTTCGTGTGTACCAGTTCGTGATTAACAACTCCACATATAACACTAAGTTCACCGAGGTAGGGATTGGCTTTCCTGGTGATTTGTGGTATTCGTAAGAGGCCCATGATGGGATACCAATCTTCGCATTAAAATCAAATTCATAATATTTGTTTCGCTGCTTATCAATCAACAACACTGTTGGGAAGGCATCGATATTATACAAGGCCTTTAAGTAAGCTTCGCCATCACTAATGGGAGTCGATTAGACAGATTGTATTATCACAATTACTTACCCATCCACAGCGAGAGTGATGAAACTGTCCTTCAATTGATCGCCAATAGCCTTCCATTTGTTTCTAATGGGTTGACAGGCATGGCACCACCCAACACTGAATAATACGAGAAGATTCCGTGAATCTTGCATGTATCTGTGATAATTTTCAGAAGTTAAGTGCGTGAAGCTGAGACTGTCCAAGGAATGCGCGTATACAGCTGGCACGGCAAACGCTATGAACGCTAGGATGGCTGCTGCCATGGATGTTTTAGTAAATTTCATTTACTTTTCCCTTCGGTCTAATTTAAATAATTGACAGCTGGTTTTGAAAATAAATCATTCAATTCCTTTCATAAAAGTCCTTATAGACTGTAAAAATATCGACTGAACAATTGAATAAAGATACGATGACTCGGAATAAAGCATAAACACATAATTCTTGGACAGCAAAGGATATAGTTGATAAATATCACTGGAAAAAATTTGATATAATGAATGGCTTATCGAAAACCTTGAGAAACCATTTTTTATATATATATCGTCTATTTTTTAGGAGTAGTTCGTTTAAATGGGTTAGCATTAGTACTAAATGCATAATGCTCTTTAAATTCAAGTTAAGAGTTGTGGAGAGAGAAAGAAAAAGCTTACCGTTTTTAGGGATGCTGTTATCTGTGGCGACAACATCAGTGCTGGTATCCTGGCTACTACTCGTGTCCTGAGTCTCTCGGGATCTTAGCATCGGTGAGTTGGAAGAGCGATTTCTATAAATATTTTATAAATATTTAGTGTGCTGTGGGTTATGTTACTTTTTAGCGTCCATGAGTCTGTTCGCCTGGCCTGTATCTCCGAACTTTGATATGTATTTCTCTTCCGGAGACATTTCGATTGTTTTCTTCGATTCAAGCTCAAGTCCCTGAATACCCAGTGTCACATTGCCTCAAAAAAAGAAATGTACGTTGATTCCTTGAGTAATAGCCTTGACATCTTCGATGTAGGGTTGGATCGCCTTGTAGATGGGGGATTTCTCAGCCATCTTCAGATATATAGATTCCTTGTCCTGAATAATGGGAAAACTTAAGGATCGAGTTTAAAGTAAATAGTGTCTACATTCAGGAATTGCTGCTGCGGACCGAGAACGCTGCCAGGTCTCATTAAGCGAATATAACCAATAAAATCAGCGGCTCTGAATTTGTAATGCTTCATTGCATAGCACGCAATTAGTGTTCCTGTACGGCCCAATCCAGCCTTTTTAAATCATCAATGAAACCGAGAAATCTCACGGCTAGGGTTACTTTGCAATGCACTGCAACTGCGCCTTTTTCTTCCTCACACACTCGCAGAAACTCGTCGATAATTTCCTACATTGCCATGTCATTAGATTCAAGGTGTTATACTGCAATGTAGAAATACATCGCTGGGAGTGGAGCCATCAAGGAAATAGAGCTCAGTATGCTTAATTCCGTTCTTAATAAACCGTTCTCTGTCGTATTCCTTTTTGTTCAAGCGAATGACTCGCGTCACTCCAAACTTCTTGAAAATTGGAACGTAATCATCAGGAGTGAACATTCTCCACTAGAGGTTATGTCCGTTAGTTACTAATTCTTATGGAACCATTACTCCTTCCGTGTCTCGAGACTTGTCGTGAGGAGTTGAGAACGCGACAAATTTCCCTGGGATAATCCAGTTCAAATCGCCGTTCTCAACCGATTCGTAGAATTCGTAGTCTCTTAAATTGAACGTTTTCACGTCGAACCATTTGAGTTTGATTCCATACTCCAACCCTCTGAGCACATCCAATATCTTGAAAGAATTGTATTTATTTGTTAACACATTGAAATATATCGGGGAGTATTTACTGTGCATTTATAAGTGCAACTTCCATAGCCAGCGTCACGGTAGTCAGCAAAAGGCTGCGCGAGGGTTTTAAAAGGTTTCCAAGCTTCTTCTGCGGTTTTACCAAGGATTATCACCTATTTTTACTAGAATAAGGACGGTTTTGAGCACTCATTACCTGAAAAGCGCCCATGAGGCATGCCGCATTCGCTCTCTTCGCGCTGTCGACTGAGCAGTAGTGATAAATTTTGTATTTCAGAAATTTCGGTTCTTTGAGGAGTTTCTCGAGTTCAGTAACGAAGCGATATGTCTTTCCCATGTCCAGAGGGCCGAAATCCGCGAAGAAAGGCTGATACACTAGATCCTATGGTATTCTAGTAAGGTCAAGTCAGACGTAGAACACATACATTGTCGATGCAGAAGAAGTAAGCATCAGGCATGTTTTTAGGCGGCTGCTTGTCGGAAATCCAATATAGCTTGTCTATTGATCAGAAATTGGTTAGTGAGATTGGATTCTGCCTCCTCGTAGCGAGGAGAAATGTACCTTTGATGATTTCGACAGCAGAGTTTGTAGTGGTAGTTGAATTCATGATATTTCGCAAAGTTAATTTAATAAACTTATTTAAGAATTTTTTTAAAAAATCAGAGAAGGTTTCCTTTAAATTATAATCGTGAACGCGAAATCGCATAAGATTATTTTAGTAGCACCCTCTGCGAATTATTATCACAAGGGAGGTTGTGCCAGAATGTGAAAGTGCCTCAGTTCCAAACAAACGAAAAATTATGAGAGTATTCGATGATAGATCATTTTAAATTAATACCAACGCAATTTTCGAGAAATGAATAAAGCAAAGTCCTGGGTCTCTCATCAGAACGTAAGCTATTTTAACTAATGTCCCGAAGAGCCATTAGTTAAAATCATGTAGGAGCTGATTAAGGGAAATATGACTCGAAATGTTTGAGTGCTGATTATGTTTCTTTTATTTCTTAAGGGGTTGCCATGGACATCGCTCTCTTTTATTTTTTTATTTAGCTCGAAATAGCTGTTTGATAATTTATTCATTTTAAGGATAAAAATTTTAAAGTCGAGGCCAGAGTCAAATAAATCGAATTAGCTTTTCGTGGTACGATAAGGCTAGGAGAAGGAAGCGAGTTGAGGAGCTTTTCCTGGAGCGGACTCAGCTCTTATCGCTAAGTTGAGGAAGATGCCTGAAAAAGAAATGCATTAATACAGATTACGATTTTCTAAGAGATTTGTTTCCTTAAGTTAGGAATTTCGGGTTTTTCGCCTCAAAAATTAATATTAAGAGCTATAGATAGTGGTTGAAAACCAAGAAGAAAGCTCAAGAATGTGTTTGCTGCTTCGGTATCTAAATTATCTCTCGTCTCGATGTATTTAAGGCCTCAATTCACAAAATCCGACTCTTTCTCTCAGTATTGCTTTGAAGAGAGTACTCTAACTCGTAGGTAGCTATTCTCTAGCTTAACTTGGCCATGCGTTGATTTGGACTTACTACCACAGAATACTTATAATTTAATTTCAAAGAACCTTTTTATCATTAAGTGATTAGCGAAGCAAAATAAAGCTATGCTTAGCGGATGACTATTAAATATAACCAAAACATGCTAAATCTGACATATCGTTAAGCTTTATACAGCACTTATCATTTAATCAAATACCCCACACGGTTATTATGCAAACCCGAGTTACTTTCTTGAGCCTTTGAGCCCGCTAGCTCTTCCAAAGGTCGCACTTTCATTGATTACCAATTTCCCATGCTCCTTCAGCCTTTGGATTTGGAAATCATAATCATCCAGCTGTATGTCCTTCTCAAAGTAACGATATTTCTCCGGAGAGGTTTTCTCCACTTTAACTTCATTCTTCGGTGCCGATTTTTTTATCGATCGTGTCATTTTGCTAGAACGATCCAACGCTGAACCACTCTCATTTTCATCTCCGTCCGCCAGTGTTGAAGCTTTATACCCACGATGTTTTTCCACAGTTAGTTTCGGCGGAAAGATCCTTTTGATCGGAGTCCGATAGAAGAATTTATCGCTGTCCTCCCCATCCTGCAGCATGTCAGGTGTGAGAAATTCCCCTACTTTATTGAAATAGCTCCCTAAGTCCACAGTATTGCCCGAAGGTTGTTTCGTTTGAGAGTTCGTTCGGTTTCCGAAAGGAGTTCCAAGAGAGTCATTGACCAGATTTCCCTTTGTGAAAAAATCGGTTGTTGAGAGTTTAACTTGCGAGGTGTTTTGGTTCCTAGCAGGTGTTTTGACAGCATCGTTGAGTAAGTTTCCTTGTTTGAAAAAATCGAGTAAAGCTGCTGAATACAGCCTACTATCCCCAGATTGATGAGTCTCTCTTGCATCGTAAGTAATATTTTCATTGTGATCAGCAGAAAATCTGATTGGCGCTTGGAAGTCATAAGCACCTTCCTTAGTGGAGGTTCTCATGTTTGGTTGTATTTTCGATTCTGTCATGATATTGGAGAGCTCTCTGTCATTCGAACCTTTAGAATTCGCTTCTTTGAACTGGTTCGTTGCGATATTAAACATTCCAAAGCCATCAGAGGCGCGCTTATCGCTGCTTTCGGTGAGTTTTAGGATAGATTTTTGTAAATGATCTTGGTAAGCGAACATAGGCGGTGAGGTCAATTTGCTAAATTCCTTTTCTTTTGACCTTTTAAATGGTGTATCTTCATCTTCTATTGGCGATGCATTGTGGCTTTCCCAACTTTTGTTATCAAATAAATGATAGAGTGTCTTTTTCGTTGATTGCTGCGATGCTAAGGCTTGGAGCTCGAGCGCATCAGCCATGTTTTTTGGCTTAATTATCAATTCTGGTTCCTTCTGTTCAGGGCCAAAGCTCATTTTCTCTTCGAAAGCATTATTGTACACTGGCTCCGGATTGTTGCTTTGTATTCGATTCGAATCAGTGCTTTGTATTTGCTTCGAGTTCAATGCGTTTCCGAGCAAGATGGAGACGGCTGACGCCGAGCTTAGCCCACTGAAGTTATAAGGCATTAAAGACGCAGGCAAGCCTTGCTCTTGGGTGGAATTAGCCTGGACTCCAAACCCTGGACTAGGTTGATTTACTGCCGATCCGTTTGTTTGATGCAGGTTTGGCCCTATATTCGCCTGGTTGACTGTGGATCCCGTTAAAACTTGATTTCCCGTTGACGGCGATGCTTCTATCTTGGATTGACTCATAATTTGCTGATGCACACTCGTTGCGAGCTGATTAACGCCTTGCTGACTATTACCTAGCTGATGAGGATTCGTGCTCGTATTCGGTTGAAACACTGCACTATTCTTTTGCGATTGATTGGTTTCATTGTACTGGCTATTGCCCAGATTTTGAGTGTTGAGACTTGTAAAGACGTTGGATGGGTTATAACTAGCATTCATGATCCTATTCTGCTCAATCTTTGAGTTATTCATCGATTCAGCTCCCCTTGGATCTGCTGATTGCGCCCTATTTGCATTACTTGTACTGCTGTTGGTGACAGGAATATTCGCGGTAAGTTTTGCGACTGCAGAGTTATTAAATCGAGCTCGAGGGAAAATTGCTTCTTGAGATGCATTATGAGACATGCCTCCGTCTAAATAATAGTATCTCTGAGCCGAGGAGCTCAAACTCTGGTTATTGGAGACAGGTTTGACGACACTCGTTTCATTCTGGCTGTGAACTTTGCTTGCTGTCATGCCTGGGTTTTGATTTATGGTAGATCCATTGTTTTTAAACGCCTCATAAGCGACCGTATTGAATGGAGTTATCATTTTACTATTCTGCATTTGAGCCCCAGTCGCTTGGTTATTCACTTGGTTTTGGATTCCTTGATTCGGGTTTGCAAATGGGATATTACTCTTTACGCTGGAAGTTAATTCGATATTATTGAAAGGAGATGCTTGCTTTTGATTGCTTGGATTTTGTCCAAAAGAATCAAGTCGCTCAAATGATGGAAGTTCGCGGGCATTGGAGGTGTTTGTTTTCGGATTCTGTTCGCTCGAATTTAGATTTCCTTGCATCTGCATTAAAATAGTGATAACTTTGACAATAAATTTTATCAATTTCTTATTTTCTGATTGATATTTAGTAACTTTGAGTTGGTAACGAAATTAATTTACTGCTACACAGCCTGGCTATACTTTTGGATGATAACGAAAATAATGATTGGCAAAAGAAATTAACCAGAAATCTCTAATTTCTTGAGAGAGATATGCTATCTGGAACTTGACTGAGAATTTTATCAAGATTTAAAATTTCTCAAGTGGTCCTTGGACATCTCACAGCTGGAGGTTAGGGGCTAAAGGCGCAGTGATGGAACAGTCTGAGGTGTTTTATTAGCAGAATTTGGTCACTTCTCTCCAATTTTGTAGATTGTGTTCAACTAATTTAATGGCTTCATTATTAAGGCAAGCATCCCCAAACAGTCGCATCTATTTCATATAATATCCCTATTAATGAAAATACTACCCCTAGAAGGAAATTCTGCTTTTCGTCGGGTCAAGGAGTTGTTCAAGAGCACTGCCGTTATGATCCCTTTAGAATGAAAATGTGTTATTGCATGTTAGCTGATTTCTTTTCACCATTCTTATTAGTCAAAAATTTCAGTCATCAGTTTTTTGCCGGCTCGCACCGTTAACACTCTTGGTTATCTTTTCAAACCAAATGTTTGAATCCGTAACGGCCAATACTATTTTATCATTATAAGAAAGAAATTCATGTTGTAGGCTCGAACCTACTCGCATTAGGTGCTCTCTTTCGATTCTTTCCAGCTTTTATGCTTCTCTTGGTTCCATCGCACTATTTTTTTAAAAGCTATTCTTGAATATGTAGTAAAGTTTCATTTTTTCTTCAAATATCGTAAGAAATAAACGTGAAGCCCTGGTTTATGAAGATTCATTCATTCTCTCTAAGATAGTATCCCCCATTAAGATATTCAATTCCTGACAAATTTCTCTTCAATTGCCAAAATTAGCTATAAGTTATGCTTGAAATAGAAGCAAGTTATTAGTAAACTGTACAATTAGTCACCCCAAACTCACGTGAACCCCAGTACAAGCGCCTTCAATCGCTGACATTATGCTGCGCGTTCACCTTTATACCCAAAAATTTAAACTCTTTCGGTATTGTTCATTCCGATTAAAATTAAACAGATTAAGGAAATTTTACGACTAATAGTACGATTAAATAGCTTTTTTTCTTACTTAACTCAGGCCTGTCTACAGAAAAAAATTTTCACAGAGCAGAAGTTGATAGCACTATGAATTCCAATGGCCCAAACGAGCCGAAAACGGCCATCAACCCTATTATCGCTCGTCTCATGAAGCAAAACCAGTTAGACGGTCCTGGTGCTCCTGGCTCAAGAAAAGGTTCAGTTGAGAGTACAAGCTCAGCCGATAAAAGTTTCTCTAGGCAAGACAGTTGGCGGAAGGTCTCGATAATGACCAACTTTAAGAACCTCCGCAACATCACCCAATCATCAAAGTTTACCAAAAACCCAAAAGCAAAGGATCCCAAGTCAGAATCTTCACAAGAACCCAAAAAACCTTCAATAATAATCAAATTCCAGCGAACTGCGTTCTATCGAAGGCTGCTGAAATGGCAAAAGATGCTCTACGTCTTATTGGAGGACCCTGGCAGCTCTTTACTAGCAAAAATGCTATTTTTATATATACTCGGATGCATTATCTTCACAATCGTGGAGGTAACCGTTTATAGTCTGAGCGTTGCAGGCGACTACCCTGGTCTTGCTGTCTTAGACTGGATTGTCTCGATGTCCTTTACTGTCGAACTAGGCATGAGGTGGATCTGTTGTACTGCGTTTGGGATGAGCAGATGGAAATATATCACTCAGCTTTTGAACGTCGTGGATATGCTGAGCCTTGTGCCTTTCTATGTCAATTTGGCCTTGGTTGATGATGTCAAAACTATCAATACGCTGCGAATCCTCCGTATATTGAGATTCATCAGAATCATTAGAGTGTTGAAAGTCGGACGTTATATGAAGGGAACCGAGACTTTTCTCACTGGCTTGAGGACCTCAGTCACGGCGTCAGGGTTCGTGCTTTATTTTGTGATCGTGATGAACCTGTCGTTTGCAACGTTACTCTTTTATGCAGAGAATGGAAGTGTATTTGATACAATAGGAGAAAGCTCGAGACTGGTAGAGACCATAACGGACTCGATGTGGTGGGCGATCGTGACGATGACTACTGTGGGCTTCGGAGACCTGGTGCCGCAGACAGTGATCGGGAAACTTGTAGGATCGTGCGCAGCAGTCGTGGGAATGTTGCTCTTCACCTTTCCCATTGTAATTCTGGGACATAATTTCGAAATGGCTTTCAAAGCAAAACAGGAAGCCTTGAAAGTCGAGAGGTATAAGGAGAGGCAGCAAAGAGAAAATCGGAACTTAGACGACGCTCAGAGAGAGATCCTGTTTATGAACGAACGAATAGAGTTAATCGAGAAGACGAACAATCAAATCACCGAGATTTTGAACGATAGCAAAGTCATTTACAACGATGTGGCCAGACGCCTGAAGCACTTGTACAGATCGATATACTTAGGTCAAGACGACGATAAAACAAACAAAAATGAGGAATCGTCCTTAATAGTGTCAGCCAACACGAATACTAAAATGGACCGAAAGATCTCGATTATGGAGAAACTAATGAAAGCGAAAAGGAAAATTAAAATCGCGAATCTGTTTCCGAAAGGTACGTCTGCTGCTATTGGCAGCAGCGAGCACGATGAAGGCAGAAAAAGGTCTTATGTTGAATTGCTCAGTCGTACTTCCTATCGAAAGCGGTCTTCTTCCAAAGGAGACCTGTTGACGGGCAATGGCGGGTCGAAAGGCGATCTGATGAAGCCTACAGGTGGCTCGAGAGGGGATGTCCACCATGGCTCTATTTTTGAATTACAGGAGACTTTGGCTGACATAGATATGAGAGAGGAGAGCGAGATAAACAGCGTTCCTATAAGCGGATACGAAAACGATCTCTTAAAGTTTGATAAATACCCTACAACCCTGAAGACCCACGAGAAAAAGAGCCAGAGGCCACCCAAAATGAAAATGGTCCTGAAGGCAAACAGTATGAACCAAGAGAACGAATTGATCAAATATTATAATAACGAGCTTAACTTCCTCACAAGCTCCATGCTTAACGAACTCATTAACGATGGGTTAGGCGTGGAATCGAATGCGAGCCTTATGGACACGGAGCAGGTTCAGAAAATCGCAAAGAGGAGAATCGCGAATCCGATTACGAAGTTTAATCGTCACATGAAGAAAGAGCATCTGATTGCGAAGAAGATTCATCTGCATAATAGACAGGAGAAGAAGATGTGGGATCTTGCGGATGAAATCGCAGAGATACTGGAATCGAAGATTGATGATGAGAGTTGCGATGAGGAAAGGAAATTATTGGGTGACGCAGACGATCGAGGGTCGCTGAAGTTATCAATGGAGGTGTATAGTCCGACGAGGCGTCCACTGTTGCAACAGAGCATGGGAGATGTGAACTCATCGAATCATAAGAAGTCGTTTTTATATTACACGTCGAAAAAGAGTCTGCAAGATTCGTTCGAGGTTATTCAAGAAACCGTGAATGAATAAATATAATGGAAGGGCGGTCTCGAAGTAGTAGGTGTTAATACCCAATAATTACTGTAAATTAAGGTGGTTGTTGTTGTTTAAGGAGAAATATGGAAAAAGACGCGATTAATTAAAAAGATCGCAGCGACATTTTCATGGATAGATAGTTTTTCCATTTAGTATAAAATCAATTGAATATATGAATTTATGAATTTCTGTGATTATTTTGATTTGTCTGTTTTGGACTTTATTGTACGAAGCAATTTCTCTTTTATTGTGTTTTGCTTCTTCTTTTAATTTTTGGAGGGAATTGATTTCCTCTATTGTTTACCCTGCTGTTAAATTTCAAAATTCAAATCTGGTGTGAGAAACATGAGACTCATCTATTATTATGCAAAATAGTGAGTATACTCATTCTCAAATCTATTTCATTTGGAATGAGTTTATTTCATCCCCAATAGACTCAAGTTCCTTGATTTCCCACTTTCACATTAGCATTTTCAAGTAATTATTGAGAAAATTGTCTGCCACTTTGATCTAATCGATTTGAAGCCAGAAGATCATCAATTGAAAAGTGGAGGGAAATAATCAAAAAATCATGGATATTATTATCAAATAAAATCAAAAGAATGGAGTCATCGCCGAAAATAATTGAGCATTTTTCTAATGATGGTTTGATACCAAATTTTAAATTGAAATCCACAGCTAATATTTGCTTTAATAGGCGAAAAGCGTTCAAAAAAGAAGCATAATTGAGATTCTTGCGAATAAACTCGAGATAAATCTTTTTTATTCGGAACAACACTAACGATATTTTCTATAAGAAATTAATTAAATCATCCACCTTTAAGAAAAATCGGGCAAAAATGGTACTAACTGACAAGCAGAAGGAAGAGCTCCATAAGGCCATTGCGGAATATCTTGCCAAAAACAAAATGGACGAAACCTTAGAAATTTTTAAAAAAGAGGCCAACACTAACTACGATCCTAATGAAAAAACCTCCATGCCCGATATGCTTGAGAAAAAGTGGGTCTCTGTCATCCGTCTCCAGAAAAAATGCATGGAGCTCGAGGCCCAAATCGAACAGCTCAAAGAGCAAGCGAAGAACTCCACCGGTCCAATCCATAAATCAAACCTTTCCGCAGAAGATCTCGAATTGCTATTTCCGAAAACTCCAGCCAGGTTCGATTTACAAGGGCATAGAGGAACAGTAACACGAGTCGCATTTCACCCTCAATATTCAATGCTAGCCACCTGTGGAGAGGACGCAGCAATCAAAATCTGGGACTTGGATAATGGACAGTTAGAACGAACGCTTAAAGGACACACTGCCACTATCAATGACATTTCATTCGATTCGCAAGGGAAATACCTCGCTTCCTGCAGCTCTGACCTGACTATTAAATTGCATGATCTGAGCTCATACCAAGTTGCAAAGACGCTCAACGGGCACGATCATAGCGTTTCAACTGCCCGGTTCTTACCTAGCGGAGATTTCCTTATCTCAGCATCAAGAGACAAGACAATAAAGCTTTGGGACGTTAGTACAGGGTACTGCGTCAGGACGTACACGGGACACGATGAATGGGTCCGTTCTGCTATCAGCGATGAAACAGGTAAAATAATCGCTTCCTGCTCCAGCGATCAGAAAATCATCATTTGGAACATCGATAACCCGAACCCTCACATCGAGCTCATCGGCCATGAGCACGTCGTTGAGGCGATAATTTTCGTGACTGATGATGTGACTCGTCAAGCGATCGCTGAAAGCGACTATTACAAGAGCGCCATTGGAAAAGAGGAAGAGAAAAAGGAGGATAAGACGGTCATTCCAACCAAGTCTGGCCCGCAGAAATACCATCATTTGAACTTCTTAATCAGCGCTTCAAGAGACAAAACGATCAAAATTTGGAACGCTGGTAATGGAGCCCTGATACATACGCTGGTAGGACATGATAATTGGGTCAGAGATCTCGCGTTCCATCATTCAGGGAAGTACTTGTACTCTTGCTCTGATGATAAGTCGGTGAGAGTTTGGGATTTGACGAATGGAAAGTGCACGAAGAAAATTAATGATGCGCATAGTCATTTCGTTTCAACGATAGCAGCGAGCGCGAAGTACCTAATGGTGGCCACAGGATCCGTTGACAAGACTGTCAAGGTGTGGGAATGCAAATAAAATATTTGTAGAGAGCTGATTGCGGTTGATATTTTTGAGGAGGTTGCGTTTTAGATCCTTTCTCATATATATTATATGTTAGAATAGTGGGTTATGAATATTTTGGTCTTGCATATTTCATTACAGAATTAACCTACTTTCAGAAACAGATTTCTATGTAACAATCGTGTAAGGACATATCAAATATCTAAGAAATTAGAGAAATCCGTTGCAGCTCTACCCTAAAGTCATAACTCATAACACCGAGAGGATATGAGAAGTTAGATACTAACATTAGTTACTTTGTTTCTCGAATTTAGAAAGTTCTTTATTTGAAGAAAGATTTTATTTAAATGATATCATCTATTTTTGTAATTTTTGGTTTGAGTTCTCTATATTTACCAAATATCCCAAGATCTCTAGAAAACTCTATCTACAAATAGTAGCCTAAACAATGACCTATAAAAAGTGACTATTTTCTTACGAAGCCTGTAGAGTTTACTACTGTAGGGAAAATGCATGTCTGCAATACACACTTGTGAGAAACATAATTTCCTTTTTTCCATTAAGCGGGGAGGTACTTTTGAAAGTTTTGACGACTTGTTCAAAGTTTGTAGAATCGTTAGAGATGTCAGTTTTTGAGCAACATATGAATAACTTTTCAAATCTCTATTCTTAAACAGGATTATGCAAGCCCTTGTGAGAACGGGTCGTCGCCCGTCCACCTACACAAGGCAGCTCACAGTTTGTTGTTAGAGAGTTTTTTGGCTGGCAATTCATTAGGGAACTGTCAGTGAGACCAGTTAAGGTCATCGTTCTGCTCTCTTATTGAGCTCTGCGGCCGGAGTACGTGCTCCGGTCTGAGAGCGGGCCGCTTCTGGAGCTCTTGGAGGTAAATCTCCAATCTTAATGCTGTTGGGATCGAAATCGGGCTGATTATAATCAATGATTGAGTCGTTAATGCCGTTGCTAGAGTTTTCAGCGGAAAGAATATTAGATCGGCTTTCAGAATGATTTGTCTGCTGACTTCGCAACTTGAGGCGAGGAGGATTTGGATTTTCCATGAGTTGGTCGTTGGAAAGGAGGAGGGTTTGGGTTTTTTTGGGCTGTGCTTTTATTGTTGAGCTAGAATTTTAATTCCATCGTCCGAGTGAGAAGACTTTAAGACGATTCTAGAAAATACCAGAAGATGGCCAGCAAATCTAATGTTTGCGGTCCATTTTCGGAAACAAGACTACTAACTTTTCGCTTTTGTTTTTTCTACTTGAAAATTTCGATTTGAAGGAACAAGAAAATAGATTTTAAATATCAATTATTCCAAAATTTTTCATTATAATTTAGTGAGAATGTCATTCCTCCTGCAACCAGAAAATTCTATCTTTGAAAAATATACTTGTTTCAGAATATCGATGGATAGCTATCGGATTTATTAATCAGTTTATTGCGAAATCGATTTTGACAGCTAATTTTTTCTGGAATTTGATATGAAATTTGAACTTTTTGCTTCCTAGCCGAGTTTTTCCTACATTATTTAATTAAAAGGTCCTACCTTCTCCACAGGTCTTCATCAATAAAAGTCGAGCAGCAAATTCTCGAATTTTATACGCGAAATCTTTCTGCTTTTTCTTTCTTACAATGATGAGATTGCTGATTTGTTAACTAAAAGTGGCTAATGTATCGCGAATTTATGAAATCTCGAACTTCGTGATTATTCCTTAGTTAACTCATGTTGGAGCAGTTGAATTTCCTATTTCATTTTTGTTTGTTTTAGCACTGTCAAAATTTTACTAGAGGATAATTTTCTCACTTTTCAGCAATATCACACTGAATTTTTTATATTATACTATCAATGTAGTAACTAATGTTTTAACAAAAGCCGTATTAATAGTATTTTGATGATTTAAGTACTAATAGATTTAATGCGAAGTTAATTTCAATGCAATAATTATATGCAAGATTGTGAATTTGCTAGACTTAACTGATTAATCAAGCAAATCAAGATAATTAACATCTATATATGTACATTTATGCACATTTCATGATATAAAGTAATTATAAGTCATTCAATAAATCTCATATACAACAATAGACATAGTGTGACTTTGCTTTTTTTTCAAAGTCATGTAATAGTGTCATTTAAATTATCTTTTGTGGAATTTTCCAAAAAAATCTTCAATTTCAATTATTCAAGACAGTAACGATCATATCAGCACTGGAAACCCATGACTTTCCTGTCCGATTAAGCTTTGGCAATACGCTTTAGCTTCTTATCATAGACTTTAGACAGCTTTCTCTGAGCAGCATGAAGACCCAACCCAATAGCAATTCCAGTTATAGGACCTCCAACAATCCATCCCAAAGCAGCACCAATCAATTTAACGATCGACATTTTGACTCCTCTACGGAATTTAGCCACTTGCTGTATCTCCTTCGCTGCTTGCTCAGTTCTCACCAGCGTAAACTCCGAGTTAGCTTCAACGGTGTCTATCATCTGACCTTGCTCAGCAATTTTCGTATTAACATCGCTCACATATTCTAACGTCGCTTTCTTAATCGCTTGTACTGCTCTCAGAGTGTCCAACTCCTCCTTGCTTTCTTGGCTAGGATCAAAGTCAATCTCCACTAAATTCCTTTCAATCTCATTTCTAGATAGTGTCTCCTCAAAATCATCGTTGTCTTCACTCTTTTCAGCTGCCTCGTGCACAAACTCCTCGAATTCTTTTATTATTCCATAGTAGTAAGCTGTAAGCATGTCATATTTTGAAGAAGATCTTGGCTTGACGGACTTGATTGAAGTATTTGTGGTTTTGATTAACTCGTTGATCTTATTTTGCATCTCTTGCTGGTTTTCAGGGTCTTTTTGAAGTTTGTATTGGCAGATAAGGTTTTGAAGGACGGTGATGCGGACAATGAGTTGCTCGATTTCGGTTTTCTCTTTCATGACTGAATGAAGTGAAGCTTGCTTTTATTTACAAATTATGATTTCTGACGCTATTTCTTTTAAAAATACTCAGAGTTCTATCAGAAAGACAAGAATTATCGAATCATCGAGAAAACGATATGAAATGATAGAAGATAGGAGATTTGAGTTTTCAGGCAAAGGTGAAAAGTTAATTCGGTTTTTTTCCTTTAGAGAGATATAATTCATTCAACTATGGCATGGATTTGGAAAGGAGAGAGTGAAACTTGTCTTCGAAAACTTGTGCTTTTATGATCGTTCTTTTTGAGAAATTGTCTGAAAAATACCGCAAGTTATTAAAAAACGGAATATTATATCCTATTATATTACAGCTTCGTAACTAAAAGCAAAGTATTGATGATGAAGGGTGGAGAGATGATCGAGAAAGGCAAGTTGTTAAGAAATAAGGAGGAATTTCAATTCCATTGCCAATCATTCTGATCAGAAATGTCACACTATTCATATCGTTCAGTTGAAAGCATAAGAGGGTATCAGCAAGCCCAGAAGTGGGATGGAACGATAATTTACCGATCCATAGTTTGTGTGCCATGTATTGACTTTTTTAGCTAGCGTTAGAGCATAGATTTGGAAAATCCAATGATACCATTGAGTCAACTCCTTGAATTTTAAGCTTATGAACGAAAAAGGTATCACCTCACGAAATTAATCCAATTTTGTCAATTTGTTGACGATTTTCTATCATTCGAGTTACCTTGCAGTTTATCGTACTCTTAAACTTTAGAGTAAGAACAGTAGTAGCCG